>JAEEGJ010018737.1_pt1 | contig 15389 bp, 10 predicted proteins | sample 8958761 | NCBI WGS metagenome assembly JAEEGJ01 (sample SAMN16246546, study PRJNA631951) | gut metagenome | biome: gut microbiome; feature: rumen; material: RS-attached | host: Bos | place: Iran: Karaj | collected 2018-10 | reverse complement strand
ATTCTCTTTGGGTGATCCCAATCTGCCATTTTTTTCTATCTTTGATGCAAGATTCTGACTATCAACGCGTTTATAAATTAAAATACAAAGAATATGACACACAAGATATCTCTGTTATCCGCTCTCTTGATGGGATGTTGCTTGATTGGATGCGAAATGGGAGAGTCTGGCCCTGAAGATGCCAATGGGAATGCACTTGTCGTAAAGCCCGCAAATGCTAAAAAAGGGACTCTCGTTTATCCTATCGGTTCTGTGTTCGCTGGTGGTGCGGTCGCTGAGCCGGAAAAAGGATCCTCTCACCGCAGTCATTTTTACCGGGAGAAGTTCGAAAAAGGACCTCGTTGGGATAAAGTGGAAGCCCTCGTAGAGATTTACGGATTCCATCATAACGGCATTGATTATAAAGAACCTGGTCAGGTTGTCGACCAGATTAAGATCAATGGGCTCGACGAATCCTTGGGATTGGGTACCTCTCTGAATATCCCCATGGAACAGGGCAAGTACAAGGGCGGAAACGAACTGATCAAGGATGTCCGGATAAAGTCATATACATTCTCGTCTTACAGCGAAGGGCATCAGAATAAAGATGCTGATATCAACATTGTAGTTACATCAAAGACTGGCGACATCATTACCATCCGTTTTGCCAATGACATTACTCCTTATGATGATTATTATTAGCAGGGATGTTCAATGATTTTTAGTCGCAGAAGACATGAAGAACGGAATGGAACAAATATGGAAGTATCTGGCAGCCGGCATCATGGGACTGCTGGGATTCGCTTCATGCGGTAAGATTGATAATATCTTGAAACCTCGTTACATGTACGGACAGCCCTATGCTAACTTCAAGGCCCTGGGCACCGTCCGGGATGAGGATGGCAATCCCATCAAGGGCATCCAGGTTACCGTCCGGCAGCATTGGAGTTATGCTGAACCGGCGGACAACAAGCTTTTCACCGATGCGGAAGGAACTTATCAGCTGATCCGGGATGTATTTGACGAGCTCGAAAGCGTTACCGTCACCTTCGAAGATGTTGACGGCGGGGAGAACGGTGGCGATTTTGCATCTGCCGAGGTCTCCCCGGAGGTCATTCGGACCAAGAAGGGAAATAAAGCCAGGTACAACGTCTCCTTCGAAACCCGGGCAGATGTTCAGTTGAAGAAGAAATAACCAAATCCATTCACGGGCGGACCTATAACGGCGATTTCTTCCGGCTCATAAGGTAAGCGTATACGGCTTATCGGGCAAGGTCTGTTTTTTATCGTACAGACCTTGCCCCAAGAAGCCCATGATGACACTGCCGTCGGAATATAATGGCAGGCGAAACGAGGATTGGATGATGTTCCAGTCCTTTTTCTTTCTCCACGGATGCAAGATTCGGGTTTTATTTGGATTCCAAAGATGAGGTTTATTTTTGTCAGTATATGAAGCAGGTCTTTCTGTTTGCCCTTTGCGTTCTGACCGCCGTTTCTTTGTCTGCCCAAAACAAGCTCCCGTTTTATGACAGGGGGTATGCCGGAAATATCGAGTTGGGATGTCTGGTAAAATCGTATCCCTATGCCACCCTGTCCACCACACATGGCTATAGTTTCGGGAAAGGTTGGTTCGTGGGACTCGGAGGAGCCTTCGAGTCGGGTCTCTATGCCAGGTATTTTGACAATCCCGGCGCCGAAAAATACCCATATGAAGGAGACATGATGGTGAAGCTTTTCCTGGATGTCCGGAAGACATTCCTCATGAAGTCCGTGGGGATCTTCGTCGATTTCAAGATGGGCAGTCCGTGTGATCTGGCAGAGAAAATCAACAATAAACATGAGTGGGGAACCTTTCTCCGGCCGTCCGTCGGCGTCGTTTTCAGCCGCTGTTCCGCCCTTTCCGCCGGACTGGACTGGAGCCGTCTGAATTATTACGAAGGAAAGAACTCCGGTTGTATCCCTTATTGGCCGAAAGAGATCACCCTCCCGTATATCAGCTTCGCCTATCAGTTTTAATGCACATTCGAAGGTGTTGCAACCCCTTTCGCCTAGAGCGTCAGATGCCCCTTCCGGATGACATTGTCCAGCAGCGGGCCGGGGATGATCTGTTTGATGGCGTCCACCACGGCGTTCAGCTTGGCCTCGTGGATGTAATCGTTCCGGATGACCAGGGATATGGTCCGGGTGGGGACCGGGTCGATGATCGGACGGAGGCAATGCTGCAGACTGTACAGGATCAGGTTGGAATGCGTTTCCGGGATGATGGTAATGCCGCCGTTGTCGTTGACGACCTGGACCAGGATGCCCACGCGGCCGCCTTCAAAGAACCGTTCGTATGTAAAGGCCCCGTCTTTCAAGTCTTGGGGGTCTAATTGCCGTAAGCCGTCGCGAATGATCCAGACGGGTTGTCCGAAAAGCATTTCCGTCCGGATGCTTTCCTGTGCGTAAGCGGGATTGTCCGGGGATACGTAGGCCAGGAAGCGTTCGTGAAAGAGCGGGATTTCCAGGAGATCTGCATCCTTTACGGGACCCGCCAGGATGCCCATGTCCACTTCCGCTTTCCGCAGTTTGTCCTTGATGGTGCTGGTCAGCATTTCTTCCGTCTGCAGGGAAATGGAGGGATACCGGGTCCCGATGAACTTGAAAAGGCCAGGGATCAGCACGGGCGCCACCGTGGAAATGAGGCCGATATGGAGCGGACCGGAAAGCGTTTCCTTTTCCGTCCGTGTCATTTCGGCGATCTGCTCCACCTGGTAAAGGACCACTTTTGCCCGGTCGATGACCTTGCGCCCGATTTCCGTCGGGGCAACCGGATGCGCATCCCTGTCAAAGATGCGTACGTCCAGCTCTTCCTCCATTTTTTTGACCATCAGGCTCAAGGTGGACTGGGTGAGGTCGCAGGCTTCGGCCGCCTTTCCGAAATGCCGGTATTCGTCGATGGCGACGATGTAACGCAGTTGCTGGAGTGTCATAGTCTTCCTGTTGATTGATTTTATCAATGCAAAGATAAACATTTTTGTATTGATAAATGAGCATCCGGACGATAACTTTGCCGAAAAAGAATGCTATGAACTGGAAGATAATCACTTGGCTTATCGGTGTATCGCTGCTGTTCGTCGCCGCACTGATGACCGTATCCGGCCTGATAGCTTGTTTTACACCCGGCGATGAGAGCAGGATCCCGCTGCTGTTGTCCGCTTTCATGACGGGCATAGTCGGATTCTATCCGGTCATTTTCGTACGGAGAGGGCATCATAAACTGACTTTCCGGGAAGGGAACACGATTGTCGTCGGCGCCTGGCTGCTGGCCTGCATCTTCGGCATGCTTCCGTTCCTGTTCTACGGCCGGGAGTTTACGGCTGTCAACGCCATTTTCGAAAGTGTCTCCGGGTTCACGACGACCGGGGCTTCCATCCTGAACGATATCGAAGCGCTCCCGCGCGGACTTCAGTTCTGGCGCATTTCCACGGCCTGGGTCGGGGGAGTGGGAATTGTCACGCTCTTCTCGATGATCACTACGAGTGCGGACAAGTCGACTTTGTCCGGGGCTGAAATCTCCAGTGTGGCGCGGGATTCCTTCGCCGGCGGCCGGACCAACAGTTTCGCCAACCGGATGTTCCTGACGTACATCGCCCTGACGTTCGTCACGTTCGTATCCTTGAAACTGACCGGAATGGGCTGGTTCGATTCCATCACCAATGCCATGTCCGCCTGCAGCACCTGCGGTTTCTGCACCAAGAACACCAGCATCGCCTTTTATGCCAATCCGGCGGCCGAAGTGGTCCTGACCGTCGCGATGCTGGCAGCCGGCGTCCATTTCGGCATCCTCTTCCTGGCCTTCATCAAAGGTCATCCGAGATATATCTGGAAATCCGAAACGATCAAGGTGTTCATCTCGCTGGTATTGCTTGCCATTGCCATCATCACGACCGACCTGATGGTCAACAGCCATTACGCTTCCTTTGGTACGGCGCTGCGGGATGCCTCTTTCCAGGTCGCTTCCATTTCGACCACCACGGGATTCGCCACGCAGGACACGACGACCTGGCCGCCGCTCAGCATGGCGCTGCTCATCATCTGCTCCCTCATCTGCGGCTGCTCCGGTTCCACTTCCGGTGGCATCAAGATCGACCGCGCCATCCTGGCCGCCAAGGGAATCCACCGGAAGGTCATCCAGACCGTCGCCCCGCATTCCGTGCGCTTCGTCCGTGTGGACGGCCGCATGCGTTCGGACGAGCAGGTCAATGACGCTTTCGGATATATCTTCTGCTACCTTTTCATCGTTGTCGTTTTCGCCGCCGTCAACATCGCCTTCGGACTCGATTTCACCACGGGCGTCACCGCTTCGGTTGCCTGCATCGGCAATGTCGGTCCCGGTTTCGGAGAAGTCGGATCGATGGCCAATTACGCCGCTTTCCCGGCTGTTCTCAAAGCCGCGGGCATGGTCGAAATGCTCATCGGCCGTCTTGAAATCTTCCCGGTCCTGTACCTGTTCCGTTCCATGAGGGCGGTCTGAGTCTGGTCTGCCGTTCAGTTATACGGAAAAATGTTTATCTTTGAAAAAGAAAACTTTCCGTTATGAACACCAAGACCATCCTCAGCCTCGCATGGGCGCTGGCGGCCGTTGTTCCCGCCCTGGCCCAGCACCCGGAGCCGACTGTCAGTTACCTGGAAATCTTCGACGTGGAAACCGGCACGCACCGGGTCGTCAAGGAATTTCCCTTCGTCGTCGAAGCGCCCAACTGGACGCCTGACGGACAGTGGCTGGTCGTGAACACAGGCGGCCGGCTGTGCCAGATCGCTCCCGACGGATCCACGGACCTGATTCCGATTGACACCGGCGCCCTGACCCAGTGCAACAACGACCATGTGATCACGGCCGACGGCAAGTGGATCGGCCTCAGCAGCAATGATCCCGAGAACAGACGTGGTTACAACTCCTATGTGTATGTTCTGCCGTTCGGAAGCGGAGATGCCCGGAAGATTACGCCTCTCGGACCCAGTTACCTGCACGGAATCAGTCCCGATGGAAAACTGGCGGCCTATTGCGCCTTCCGTGGTCCGGACCAGGAACAGGACGTGTATGTGATGCCGGTCAAGGGCGGACAGGAAAAACGCCTGACGGATGCGCCCGGCCTCGATGACGGGCCGGAGTTCAGCCCCGATGGAAAATTCATTTGGTTCAACAGCGTCCGGACCGGCCGGATGCAGGTGTGGAAGATGCGGAAAAACGGAAAGGAACAGACGCAGATGACCTTCGATGAGGATATGAACTCCTGGTTCCCGCACATTTCCCCGGACGGGAAGAAGGTCGTTTATATCGCTTATCACGATTATGAGGTCGATCCCGGTTCCCACATCGCGGACCTGAACGTCCAGCTTCGGATGATTCCGGCCACCGGCGGCGATCCGGAGGTGCTTGTCGAGTTTTTCGGCGGCCAGGGGAGCATCAACGTGAACTCCTGGAGCCCGGACAGCAAGCGGTTCGCCTATGTCAGTTACCGGCTGAAGGAAGAACTGGAGGCGCCCCGGAAAAAGATGAATGTCCAGCTGTATTCCCTCCGTTCCTTGATCGGCACGCCGGAACGGTTCGCTCAAAATCACCAGTACGTGCTCTCTCGCCTGGCCCAGATGGGCTTCACGGGCGCCGAAGCTGCCAGCTATGACAATGGCAAGTTCTCGGGCCTGGAGCCCGCCGCATTCCGCAAGGCGTTGAACGATGCCGGGCTGGAGTTCGTATCCTCGCATACGTCACGCACTTTGACAAAGGATGAACTGGCCTCCGGAGACTTCGGTGAGGCCCTGAAATGGTGGGATGCCTGCATCGACGCACACAAGGCGGCCGGCGTTCCCTATCTGGTGATGTCCTACTCGCAGCCGCTCAGTTCCGAAGCGGAACTGAAGACGATGGCCGCCTATCTGGATGCCATTGGCAAGAAGTGCCGGGAGGCCGGCATCCGGTTCGGCTATCACAGCCACAGCCATGAATTCCGGAAGGTGGGGGAGACGACGATGATGGACTGGTTCATCGCCCATACCTCACCGGAGAACGTGTTCTTCGAGATGGATGTATACTGGGCGGTCGTCGGCGGCGTCAGTCCGGTGGAATACATGCGGAAATACCCTGGCCGTTTCGAACTCCTCCACATCAAGGACAAGTACGAGATCGGCCAGAGCGGCATGGTCGGTTTCGAGCCGATCTTCAAGAACTTCGGCACGGCCGGCACCCGGGGGTACATCGTCGAACTGGAACAGGCCAGTACGCCGAACATCCTGAAAGGGCTCCGAGAGAGCATTCTCTATTTGCGGAACGCCTCGTATGTGAAGGAAGATTACGGCCGGTAGCATGAAACGGATACTGATTCTTCTGGGAGGCCTGGTCGGCCTGTCCATCGGCCTGCATGCGCAGCACACACGGTATGTGGATCCTTTTATCGGGACGGCGGGCATGGGTCATACTTTTCCCGGTGCCTGTGTACCCTTCGGGGGTGTGCAGCTTTCACCAGACACTGATATGATCCCCCACAACATCAAGGGGGAATACCAGCCTCGAACGTATGAGTACTGTGCGGGTTACCAGTACGGAGACAGCACGATTGTCGGATTCAGTCACACGCACTTCAGCGGAACGGGACATTCCGACCTGGGGGACATCCTGTTGATGCCCGGGACGGGAGAGATCCGATTCGAGCCCGGAACGGCGGATAATCCCGATTCCGGTTACCGGCAGCGGTTCAGCCATGATACGGAATCGGCCGGAGCTGGACATTACGAGGTCACCTTGGCCGATTCGGACATCCGGGCGGAGCTCACGGCCACCCGGCGCGTCGGCGTACATCGCTATACCTATCCGCAAGGTTCGGACGGACATCTGCTTCTGGACCTGGACCACGGCATCTACAACTACGACGGTAAAACGCTTTGGGCGGAAGTCCGTGTCGTGAGTCCGACGCTTGTCACGGGCTATCGGATTACGAACGGATGGGCCCGGACCAATTATACCTATTTCGCCATGGAGTTTTCGCAGCCGGTCCTGGAGTACGGCTGCAAGGACAAGGCGCCTGCGTACTATCAAGGTGGATATGGCCGGTATTCCCGGATGAACGATTTCCCCGAGATGGCGGGCCGGAAACTGGTTGCCTGGTTCAGGTTCGATACGGCCGACAGCCCTGTTCTGACGGTCAAAGTGGGTATCTCCGCAACGGGAATGACCGGCGCGCTGAAAAACCTCCGGGCCGAGGCGGAAGGGAAGTCCTTCGACGTTCTCCGGCAGGAAGCGGAAGCGGCCTGGGAAAAGGAGTTGGCCTGCATCGACATGGACGGTACCGAGGCGGAAAAGACAATGTTCTATACGTCTTTGTACCATACGATGATCAATCCGTCGGTGTACATGGACGTGGACGGACTCTATCGTGGACTGGACCATGAACTGCATCAGGCTGAAGGGTTTACGAATTATACTGTGTTCTCGCTTTGGGATACCTACCGGGCGGAACACCCGCTCCTGGCGCTGCTCAAACCCCATCAGGCGGAGGACATGGTAGCGTCCATGCTGAAGCACTATGAGCAGAGTCCCCATCACATGCTGCCCATCTGGAGCCACATGGCCAATGAGAACTGGTGCATGACCGGTTATCATAGCGTTTCCGTCCTGTCGGATGCCCTGGCCAAGGGATTGAAGGTTGATGGGAAAAAAGCGCTGGAAGCGATGGTCTCCACCTCGTCCATTCCTTGGTACAGCGGGCTGGGAGAGTATATCCAGCTGGGATATGTACCGCTGGAGAAGACATCCACCGCGGCCAGCAACACGCTGGAATACGCCTATGACGACTGGACGATCGCCGCTGCTGCGGAACGGCTGGGAGTAGCCGGTATTGCGGATCAGTACCGGAAACGGGCCGGATATTACAAGAACGTCTTCGACCCTGCGTTGGGCCTTGCCAGACCCCGTTATGCCGACGGTACCTACAAAGACCCCTTTGATGTCAAGCAGACCGTCGGTCAGGGCTTCATCGAAGGAAACTCCCTGAATTATTCCTTCCATGTCCCTCAGGACGTGCCTGGACTGATGCAGCTGATGGGCGGAGACAAGCGGTTCATCGCCAACCTGGACGAACTATTCGGAAGCGACCTTCCGGAGTACTGCTATGCGGACAATGAGGACATTACGGCGGACTGCCTCCTGGGCGGTTATGTCCATGGGAACGAGCCCAGCCACCACATTCCATACCTGTACGCCTGGACTTCCGAGCCGTGGAAGACGCAGTACTGGGTCCGGGAAATCGTGGACCGCTTCTACAAGCCGGAAATCCGCGGCTTGGGCGGCAATGACGACTGCGGCCAGATGAGCGCCTGGTACATATTCACCGTTCTGGGTTTCTATCCCGTCTGTCCGGGCACGGACCAGTATGTGCTGGGTGCGCCATGCATTCCGTATGCCAAAATCTCCCTTGAAAACGGTCGTACCCTGGAAATGAAGACGAAGGGGCTCAGCGCCCGGAACCGCTATGTCAAGTCGGTGAAACTGAACGGAAAGTCCGTCGACCGGCTCTATCTCACGCACGCCGAATTGCTGGAAGGGGGCGTCCTGGAATTCGAAATGGCCCCGAAACCGAACCGGCGCCGGGTTTTTGCCATGCCGCGGCTGTCCGAATAAAAAAGCGCTGCTATGAAAAGACTTACCATTATATTACTGGGTCTGCTGGCCCTTGCATCCTGTCAGACCAAGCCGGCGGCGGAGCCCGGCTATATCGTCCAGGTGTCCCTGGGCGGCTGGCATTCGCCGGATTATACGGCCTCGCAGATCATCAGCCGGATTGATACTGTTGCCAGCCTCATCCCGGTCCGGAAGGTCATCATCGGCTGGAGCCTGGACAAGGATATCTACCGGGAAGTGGGGGAGCACCTGCATGCAAAGGGCATCCGGATGCTGCTCTGGCTGCCCGTATTCGCCGAAACCGAAGAAGTCTGTGACAACATTCCGGCCGTCGATCTGTGGGGGACTATCCCCGCCAATTACGACTTGGCGGCCGGGGAAGGTTTCCGTTTCAACTGTCCGACGCATCCGCAGAACATAGCGAATGTCGTCGCCATCTATGACCGCCATTTCAGTGACTGCGGCTTTGACGGTGTCTTCCTGGACCGCATCCGCACACAATCCTTTGTGAGCGGCGTTGGCGGTGTGCTCAACTGCGGCTGTCCGGTTTGCACAGAGAAGTTCAGGGAAGAAGGAATCGATCTGGACGCCGTCCGTGCGGCATGGGTCGAAAAGGGCGATGCTTTCCTGTCCGTCACCGGCTATGATACGGAGAGCGGATTCGCCTTCGTTGATCCGCTTGCAACCGCTTTCTTCAAAGCTAAAGGCCATATCGTCAGTGGGGCTGTGGCCACGGTCGCCGACAGCCTCCGGAGCCGTGGGTTGGAGATTGGCATGGACCTGTACGCACCCTTCATGGCGCCCTTTGTCGGGCAGGATTACGCGATTCTGTCGCAGCATGCGGATTTCATCAAGCCGATGCTCTACCGCAAGACTTTCGCACCCGCAGGCATGGGCTTCGAGTATGACCTGTTGCGGAAGGCTGTACCGGCGGCCGAAGGCTATCCGGAGTTCGCCATGGACGTCGCTTTCCTGGATTCCCAGCTGGATGCCATGGCACCTTATGATTGCGGTAAGTATCCGGGCATCGAGATCAATTACCGGGAAGGCATCGTGCCCACGTCGCCGGATTATGTAACCGAATCCCTGGATGCGGTCATGCGTCATGGATTCGACGGCGCCGTCCTTTCGTGGAATATTATGGAAGCACCGGATTCACATATCGCTTGTCTGGGGCGACCGTGATCAAAGGTGCGGTGACCGGACGGGAACGTTGGCGCGGGCACCATCCAGCGTGCGGACGGAGTAGGAAGTAATGTGTCCGTCGGACCAGTCGAAATCCACGATATAGCCGCCACGGGCACGGAGGCCGCGAACGGAGCCTTCCTTCCACGCTGCAGGCAAGGCGGGAAGCAGGACGATGGCGTCCTCATGGCTCTGCAGGAGCATTTCCGCGATGCCCGCCGTCACGCCGAAGTTGCCGTCGATCTGGAACGGCGGATGCGCGTCGAAGAGGTTCGGATAGGTGTTCCGCTTGAAAAGGTTCTTGATGATGAGAAAGGCGTGGTCGCCGTCCTGCATCCGGGCCCAGAAGTTCGTTTTCCAGCCGAGGCTCCAGCCGGTGGCCATGTCGCCGCGCTGTATCAGGGTCGTACGCGCTGCTTCGAACAATTCGGGCGTACGGGTCGCGGTAATCTGGTCGGAAGGATAGAGGCCATATAAGTGAGAGATGTGCCGGTGCTGGTCATTCGGGTCGTCTCCGTCCTCGATCCATTCCTGGAGTTGGCCGTATTTGCCCACCTTCATCGGCGGCAGTTTCGCAAGCGCGGCCTGCAGTTTTGCACGGTAGGCGCTTTCGTCAAGGCCCAGGATTTCGGAGGCCCGCAAGGTGCTGGAAAGGGCGTCACGCGCAATCTGCGTATCCATCGTGCAGCCTGCTGTAATCGGGGATTTCTTTCCCATCGGCCCGTGTTCCGGGCTTACGGACGGAACGACGACCAGGTAACCGTTCCGCGGATCCACCTGCATGTAATCCAGGTAGAAGTCCGCCGTTCCCTTGATGACCGGATACCATTCCCGCAGGAAATCCTTGTCGCCGGTGTAGAGATAATGGGTCCACAGGTGGGTGGCCAGCCAGGCGCCGCCATTGGGATACATGCCCCAGAAAGCGCCGTCGACGGGACCTGCAACACGCCAGATATCGGTATTGTGGTGCGCCATCCAGCCGCCGCAGCCATACATCTGTTTCGCCGTCACCGCGCCCGTTTCCGACAGGTCCTTGATCATCCCGAAGAAGGGAATCAGGCTCTCGGAGAGGCCGCAAACCTCGGCGGGCCAGTAGTTCATCTGGGCATTGATGTTGATCGTGTACTTGCTGTCCCACGGGGCCATCACTTCATCATTCCAGATGCCCTGCAGGTTGGCGGGCTGTCCCCCCGGCTGGGAGGAACTGATCAGGAGGTAGCGCCCGTAATTGAAGATCAGGGCCACCATGCCCATGTCGTCGCTATCCTGGAAAGCTTCCTTGCGCTTGTCCGTCGGCAGGGAAGCGTTCGCGCCGGAATGCAGCCGGATCGAGCAACGGCCGTACTGTTCGCTGTAGGCGGCCACATGCCGCTTGAGAAGCTTCTTGTATGAGATTTTAGCGGCCTTTTCCAGGCCTTTCCTCGCGGCGGCAGACTCGTTACCCGAGATGTCGTGATAGTTGACGAAATTCGTCGCGGCGTTCACCAGCAGCGTTACATGCGTGGCGCCGGAGACCGTCAATTGCTTCATCGACGCTGTTACCTTGCCGTCACTGATGATCCGTGTGCAGCATTCCGCCGTAAGACCTCCGGGGATACCTTCATGCTCTACGCCCTTGATGCGTGTGATGAGCATATTCCCGAACGTGGTGACTTCGAAGGGGAATTTGCAATCCTGGGTCAATGTGAATGTCAACGCCCCTTTCTTGCTCGCATCGAGCCGGATGACTACGGCGCGGTCACGCAGGGAGGCAAAGGCGCTCCGCGTGTAACGGACACCGTTCGCCGTAAAACCGACGTTGGCGACGGCACGGGTCAGGTCCAGGTCGCGGCAGTAGTCATCGACCTTTTCCGGCATGTTCTCGAAATGCATCCGGAGACTGCCCAGCGTCAGGAACCGCATCCCGTGAGGACCGGGGATAAACTGCTTGTTGATCAGTTCTTCCGCCTCTTCCTCGCGTCCTGCGTATATGAGCTGCCGGGCCTGGTCGAGGTATTCCAGGGAAGTCTTGCTGTTGTTGTCATGCGGCGAACCGCTCCAGAAGGTCGATTCGTTCAGCTGGATGGTTTCGTCGGTGATTCCGCCGAAGACCATCGCGGCCATCTGGCCGTTGCCGAGGGGCAAGGCCTCCAGCCATCGTCCGGCCGGGGCGTCATACCATAGACGTTCCTGGTCTCCGGCGACTTGCGGCCGGGAAGACGCCATCGCCAGCAGCGAGATGGCAAGGATGAAAACCTGTTTCTTCATATCGGGTCAGTTGATTTTGATTACGAATCCGTCGCTGCCCAGGAGCAGCGAGCCGTCTCCCGCAGGGATGCGGGCGTAAAGTGTTTCCACGGGGTAGCGCGTCAGGCTGTTGCAGTGCGAGCAGCCCGGAAGCGCCAGTTGTGAGCCACCGCTGCCAAGGAGGTAGAAGCGGTCTTGCGAGGCATCATAGTACAAGCCGGCCACATCGGCGGTAAAAGGGCATTGAACGCCCATTTCAGCGTAATCCAACGTCCGTTCGCTCCATACTGTTCCCCGGGAGGATGTATAGGCGGCCGGCTTGCCGTCCGTCTGCATACCGGCCACCATGACGCTTCCTCCGCCGGCCGCTACGGCCCGGAGATCCATGCGTGGATAGTAGCCCGCGTATCGGTCGTTGAAATCCAGTACTGTCCATCCGGATGCGGAATTTCCATGCACGATTTCCCCGGCATCCGTGACGGCCCACAGGGTATTGCCGTCAAGGGACAGGTCGCGCAAACGGCCCTGTACGGGCAGTTTGTTCCGCGTCACGACCTCTCCATCGGCATTCAGTTCCAGTAGTTCACGCCCTTCACTGTCCAAGGCGAAAACGTGTTCTCCGTTTGTAGCCAGTGCAGTTATAGGACGCTCAGGGATACGCTTGCGAAGCACATTGCCTTCCGCATCCAGCCAGGCAATGCATTCTCCCGCTGCCAGGATTGTCCCGTCAGAGAGGGGGACACCCGTGCGCAAATCCTGCCCATGCGCGGCCAGAAGACTGCACATGAGCAGGATCGATAATAGGCAGCGGGGGAGCGGTTGCATTATTTCAGTCCGCCGCTGACAATCTTGAAGTCATCGAAAGCCGCCACGAACGGATCGGGAGCAGGAAGGCCAGGTCCGGTTTCCGGAGTGATATTCCGGCGCATGGCAGGCATTACGCCGCCACAGGCGATGACACCCACACGGATGTCCTCGAGAACGGCCTTGGCGGTTCCCATTTTCACGAATTTCTTACCGTCGACAGAGTACCAGGCGGTATAATTGTCCCCCTGCTTGACCAGGCGCAGCCAGAGATCATCCTCCCATCCTGCGATGCCTTCCATGCTCAGGTTCTCAACGCTCTTCTGCTGTCCGTTCTCCTCCACCAGGAGCTGGAGCTGTCCAGCGGTGGGGCCGGCGTCCTGTTGCCGGCGGAAGTTGAAGGTGGCCGTACGGACCAGTTTGACGAAATTGTCGTCGCATTCATAGGCCACCAGGCCAGCGTTGCGGGTAGGGTGCTGCAACGGGGCGTTCAGGCAGCGGACTTTCGTTTCGATGGTCCAGTCGCTGTTGGCGCTTTGAAGCAGGATATTGCTCGCAGAATTGCTTCCTTGGGCGATGTCCTCTTCTTCGGAGAGGATGATCAGCTCGCCGTCCTTCATTCCCCGGCCGTTGGGATCTTCGCGAACCCAACTCCACTGGCTGCCAGGAACGTTCTTGTTGAAGTTGTCGGAAACGCCCTTCGTACCGAAGTTCACCGTCAGTTTGCGGCTGTCTCCTGTCTCCCGGTCGAACAGCGTCACGACGGCCGTGCCGGGAATGGCTTCCGCCTGTTTTACGCTGACTTTGATGGCCGGATCGGCGGCCACGGCTTCTACCTTCGGGGCTTTACCCGCCTTGCGGAGGAAACTGTATTGGTCGGCGTCTCCCAACTTGACGGGTTTGCCGTCCACCTTGAGCGACGCGATACCCAGATTGGGCATCACCTTCACGGCAAAGGTGTCCTCGACGGTCTTTCCGTCGATGGTGACGGAACAGGTGACCGTGGCCACACCCATCGAAACGGCTTTCACCGTACCGTCCGCGGCGATGGTGACGACGGCGGGATTGTTGCTTGTCCAGACGCACTTCGCTCCTTCGTAGAAGCTGTCGTCATTCATGCAGGCGGAGAAGGATGCCTTCGCCGTCTGGCCGATGCGCAGCACGGAGGCGTCGCAGGTAGCCCAGACCGTCTTCAGGCTGCGGTTCAGACTGCCGGACATGGTCGAGGTCACGCTGCCGCGGATATCCTGCGAGGAGGAGCCGAATTCGAAGACATAACGGCCCGGATCATAGGTCATCCGGTCGGCCTTCATATCCCAGAACCAAAGGTCGGCGCAGTCGATGTCGATGCGCACGGTGCGGGTCTGTCCGCGCGGGATGGTCACGCGCTTGAAGCCCTTGAGGCGCTTCAGGGGACGTTCCAGCGAGGCCGGGCTGTCCGGAGTACGGACATAAATCTGCACCACTTCGTCACCGCTGTAGTCGCCGGTATTGGTCACGTCCACGCTGAGTGTCACCTTGTCGTTCGGGGTGATGGCGCTCTTGCTGATGCGGCAGTTGCTGTACTTGAAGGTCGTATAGCTCAGGCCATATCCGAAAGGATAAGACACCTCCCTGTCGAAGTACCACAGGGTGCGGCCCTGGTTGCCGGAGCTCTGGCGCAGATTGTAGTCGGTGATGGCGGGCAGATCCTTTACGGTCTTGAACCAGGTGGCGTTGAGCTTGCCGCCCGGAGTGGCCTCGCCGAAGAGCAGGCGCGGAATGGCCACACCCTGGGCCTGGCCGTTGTAGCCGGTCCAGAGGATGCCCTTGACGTTCGCCAGATTCCGGAATTCCTCCACCTCCACGCAGCCCAGCGTCTGCATGACCACGATGGTGCGCGGATTGACGGCGGCGACGGCCTGGATGAGCGCGAGCTGGTTGCCCGGCAGCAGCAGCGTCAGGCGGTCGGCCTCCTCGGTCGCCGTATGCTCGTCGGTGCCAACGAACACGACGGCCACATCGGCATTCCGTGCGGCGGCCAGCGTAGCCTCGTCGATCGGGGCGTCCTGCGGGGCCTTATAGACCAGATAAACGGTCTGCGGGCCGTTGAAGCCGAGTTTGAGGGCGTTGGTCTTCATGGGCATGCTGGCGCCGTAAACGCCGCCCACCCGGGCGCCGGAAGCCTTTGTCGCTTCGATGCGGCCGATCAGGTTGCCGTCCGGACCGCCCACGCGGATCTCCACGATACCGCCTTCGGTGGGAATGTTCAGGCCGACGGTAATGTTCTCGATGTTGGTGATGTCGACATTGTCATAAGCGGTCCAGGAACCGTCGTCGATGGTGCGGACCTGCTCTTCTTCACCCATGCCGGAGCCGACGGTGATTCCATCAGCGCAGGAGGTGTACTTGGTAGCGTCGTAGCGGGTTGTACTTCCATCGGTCTTCTCGATTTCGAAGTAAGCGACATACAGCAGGTTGCTCTTGCTCTTGATGTCGCCGCCGACGGCCAGGCGCACATCCACGTCATAGCCTTTGTCTTTCAGCCAGGCCTGGATGC
>JAEEGJ010018736.1_pt1 | contig 15391 bp, 13 predicted proteins | sample 8958761 | NCBI WGS metagenome assembly JAEEGJ01 (sample SAMN16246546, study PRJNA631951) | gut metagenome | biome: gut microbiome; feature: rumen; material: RS-attached | host: Bos | place: Iran: Karaj | collected 2018-10 | reverse complement strand
AGACGGCGTCCGCTGCGCTCCGAAGCTGCCAACAGACCCCAAGCGGTAGCGACATTACCGGTGATGTTGCGGTAACGGCCCTTGGGCATCTCGGCGTGAGCAACCTCGAAGATATGGGAGTGGATAACCTCCAGTTTGTCGGCATATTCGTAACCCTCGCTCAAAACAGCCTTGTTCAGCTTGATGACATCGGGTTTCTTGGCAAACTTGCGCTCCAGATAGGCAAAAGTCTGGTCGAGCTTCTTGTGCGTCATGAAGAAGATGATGCCCAGCGCAAACATGTTGCGGCACTTGTCGGCGGTCTTCTTGTCGGCGCCCTGCTCCTGACCGATGCGAGCGGTGAAGGAAGAGATAGGAGCCTTGATGATGGTGTAGGCACGCTCCATCTCGTCGGTGAATGGATTCTCCTTGTAACCGGCCTTTTCCATAGCCTCGTCGGTGAACGTGTCGATATCGACAATCACCGATGCGCCCTTTTTCGCCCACTTCAGGTTCGACTTGAAGGAAGCGGGGTTCATAGCCACGAGGATATCGCACTTGTCGCCCGAGCTGTAAATATGGTTACCCACATGTACCTGATAACCCGAAACGCCTGCAATTGTGTTGTGGGGAGCACGAATCTCGGCGGGATAGTCCGGGAAGGTGGCGATGTCGTTACCCGTCAATGCAGAGGCGTCGGAGAAGAGGGTTCCCGACAACTGCATGCCGTCGCCGGAGTCACCGGCAAAACGGACGACGAGGTCATCTTTATTAACTATCTGTTCTTTTGACATTTTGAAATGTATTAAATTATAAATGCGTTTTAAGTTTAAAATGCAAAGATACGAAATTTTGCCAACATATTTAATTTTAATAAAAAAAGAAACAGAAATAAATTGTTGATACCGACGCAACACATTTTATACCAAACATTTATAAGGTTGAAAATAATTCTTGTAAAGGGTGTGACCTTTCAACCCAAATCAGTCGTTGAAGCAACCATCAAGCGTCGTCATTTATTCGCTCGTTATTCGATCGTTTTCCCATCGTTTTCCCTTTCAGAAGGGGAAAAATGAGGGAAACATATCGATAAACGATATAATAAAGAACGACGCAACATCGAGCCATGAAGGCGCACAGAGGAACGTTGGGGACAAATATGCGAAACTATCGGAACTGTGGAGTAAGTTGGCGAAAGGTGGCGTAATCCATCGCAGAATAAAACGTAACTTCCGCGCGAAACGGCAAACGTCTCACTGAATTGTTGCTATGATGAAAGTTGAGAGTTGAAAGTTGAGAGTTGAGAACTATTCAGGTGCGGCAGCAATTTTCAATTTTCAACTTTCAACTTTCAATTTTTTTTCAACGGACAACGATGATGGAAGAAAGGGTGAAACTTGCCAAACTTTAGCACCGACAAAGATAACACAAAAAGAAAGAGTATGACCGACGGGAAAAGAGGGAAAGGGAGTGTAGACACAAAAGCAATACATAACTCTATCAATTAATCACTTAGTTGATTTTTGAATAAAAAAAAGCCACGGATGTCTTTTTTTTTGTACTTTTGCAAAAAAATATGCACTCATGAAAACAACTAAACTAATTGTCAGCCTAATTCTAACGACTCTGCTGTTCAGCCAGTTTGCTGCAGCACAGGTCTCCCGTCCCATTAAATACAAAAACGGGAATGTTTACAATGGAAATCTCGACGAAGCCACACGTCCTTCGGGCTACGGCACGATGCAGTTTGCCAACGGCGACCGCTACGACGGCGAATGGCAAAAAGGCATGTACCACGGTAAAGGCATATACACCTACGCTACCGGCGGCCGTTGCGAGGGCACGTGGGAAAAGGGCAAAATGGTAGGCAAAGGCTTTGTCTACTATCCCAACGGAGATGTGATTGAAGCTGAGTTTACCGATGGTGCCAGCCAAACAGGCAACGGCAAGTTCACCTATGCCACGGGCGGCTACTACGAGGGCGACCTGGTTGAAGGGGAACCCGAAGGCACTGGCACCCGTGTGTGGCCCAACGGTGCCAAGTACACAGGAGAATGGCACCAAGGCAAGATGAACGGCACGGGCGAATATGTGTTTGAGAACGGCGCCCGCTATTCAGGCCAATGGGTCAACGGAAAACAGAATGGTGAAGGCACCTACACCGACAGCCGTGGCAACGTCACGCATGCCATTTACAAAGACGGCAAGGTGGAGAAGAAAATAGAAGATCAACCTGAAAACAAACCAGAGCAAAAAACAGAACAATGAGTCGAAAAGTATTATTTGCAGTAGCGTTGCTGCTAACCACACAAGTGTATGGCCAGCGTATCAACCTGGTTGCAAACGGCAAGAGTGATGCCGTGTCGCAGGTGAAACTGGACCAACTCGCACAACAGAAGTCCGGAGCCAGCGAGGTGCGGCTTCTGGCAAAGGTATCGGCACAATACAATGCTGATAAATTAAAGGCATACGGCATTGTGACCGGTGCCAAAGCGGGCGACATTGTCACCCTGCGCGTCCCCATATCAAAAATCAGTGTTCTGGAGAATTGTCCTGAAATCCTGCAATACACAATCTCCCAGACCATTTTCCCGACGATGAACCGCACCCGCGTGGACACCCGCACGGACAGTGTGCAGGCTGGCCTTGGAGTGCCCCAGGCCTATACGGGCAAGGATGTCATTATCGGCATCACCGACTGGGGATTCGACTACAAGCACCCGAATTTCAACAATAACGGACAGGACAACCGCCGCCTGCTGCGCGCCTGGGACCAGTTCCGTCTGAAAGGTCCCGCCCCGCAGGGCTTTGACTACGGCACTGAGATTGTCGGCCGTCACGACCTGCTGCAGGCGGGTGGCGACACCTCCGGACTCTACGGCTACGCCACCCACGGCACACATGTGGCCGGTATCTGTGCCGGACGCGGCATCGACGGCAACTATGTGGGTCAGGCCCCCTACGCCAACCTCCTGTTCGCCTCGTTCCGTCTCGACCTTGCATCGTGGCTTGATGCGGTTGACTGGATGAAAAACGTAGCCAAGGAAGAGGGCAAGCGCCTTGTAATCAATAACAGCTGGGGCATGTACACCCTCGGCCCCATCGACGGCACTTCTTTGGCCAGCCAAGCCATCAACAACCTTTCGGACAGCGGCATCGTCTTCGTCACCAGCGGCGGCAACTGCGGCGACGACTTGTTCCACCTGTCGAAGACTTTCGTCGCTGGACAGCCCGACACATTGCGCTCCATAGCAAAATATTACAACTATACAGAAATCGGCCAGGACATCGTCATCTGGGGCGAGCCCGGCAACCTGTTCAGTGTCTCCTTTGCCATGGTGGGCAACGGCGACTCGGTGTGCCTGCCCTGGCAATACATGACGATGGCCACCCCTGGCGGAAATGGCTACAGCTACACCCTCGACAGCGCACTGGTGGCAGGAACCGACACCATCCGTTTCCGCATGACAGTAGAGAGCGCCAACATCTTTAACGGCCGTCCGCATGTACTCCTCACCGTGTATAAGAACGCCAACTATGAAATTCATCTTGCCGTTACCGCCAACGAAGGCACCATACACGTGTGGAACATAGCCGACTTGGCCAACGGTGCCGGCAATATGGGCGCCGAGTTCTCCAAGAGCTACTATCCCAACTACACCAAAGGAGACAACGCCAGCGGCATCGGTGAGCCGGCCTGCGCAGAGAACTGCATCGCCGTGGCCGCGCACAATGCCGACAGCAAAAAGCCCAACGGGGAAATAGAGCCCGGCGTGATAGCCTCTTTTTCGAGCCACGGCCCCCTTATCGACGGACGGAGAAAACCCGACGTGTCGGCTCCCGGCATCAATGTCATATCCTCACTCAGTTCATATACCGAGGAACACTACACAGCAATAATGACCTACAACTATGCCGGACGCGACTATATATGGGCCAGAATGTCGGGCACCTCGATGTCAGGCCCTGCCGTGACGGGTATTGTAGCCCTAATGCTGGAAGCCAATCCCGGACTATCGCCCCGCCAAGTACGCGAAATATTGTGCGCCACCACCCGCAACGACAGCCAGACCGGCCCGCTGCATGAGAACGACAGCATCAGCGATATTTGGGGATGGGGCAAAGTGAATGCCCTGGCTGCCGTCAACGAGGCGTTAGCACATGTTGACATCCAAGAGGCCGACGAGGAGTGGTTTGCCAAATCCCTGCAAGTCTATCCCAATCCCGCAACCTCGCAGGTGACAGTGCTGACCGGCCGCCACACCCCTGAAACCGTCATGATTTACGCCATAAACGGCACCCTTGTGCTTTCACAGCAAGTGGTGATGGAATCGACAATCGATATTTCAGGATTGCCCCACGGAGTATATATCGTTAAATGCGGCGCCCGCAACACCAGGCTGATCAAGTAACCAGTCATGATGTCATAGCCACATCACATACCCGACAGCAATGCTGAAGACATTCCGAACCAATATTCCGGTGCAGATTGCCATCATATTAGTGGTGGCGGCACTGATGTGGATGAAAAGTTTTGTCCACCCGCTAAGTGCCGCCACCGAATGCGGTGGAGAATTGTACTTCTGGATCACTGGCAGCATGAAACCTGCTGTTGCCACAATCGTGGCATTTATTCTGGTACTTGCCGAGGGGGTGTTGTTCAACAGCATACTCTACCGGCACAAGATGATTACCCAGAGTTCTTTGCTGCCCATGCTGTTTTACGTCATCGCCATGAGTGTCGGGCATCCCACACTAAGCCCCGTCATCATGGGCAGCCTCTTCCTGCTCATTGGCATCGACCAGCTGCTGCTCACCAGCACCCTGCTCTCGGTAGGGCTTGACAAGGTGTTCGGAGCCTCGGCCTGCATCGCTCTTTCCACCTTGTTCTGCCCCGTCATGGTGGTGTTTGTCATTCCGCTGGTGGCAAGCATGTTCAACTACAGTCTCTACTCATGGCGCGACAACACCATGCTTGTCCTGGGATTTCTCTCCCCATTCATAATACTTGAGACATACTATTTTGTGTGCGACGAACTGTTTTATCGCAACTACCTTCTCCTGTACAACATTACTGATTTCCACCTCCATGTCGGCGGCAATTTCATGCAATGGGCCGTCAGCATTGTATTCCTTGTCATGATTGTCATCGGAATGGGCACCGCCATCGGCGGGAGCCAGAACCGGAGCATCAATTTCAACAAGAACATCACAACCCTTCTACTGTTCACACTCGGCAGTATTGCACTCAGCATATACACCAGCATCATCCCAGTGGCGACACAATGCTATGCCATTCCCTTTGCATGCTGCAGCACCTTCCTCTTCATCGAGCCGAACAGGAAAGAGCTGGTGCCGAATGCAATCTTCATACTTGCCGTATTACTCTTTGTAGTCTTTAATCTGATATAGAACATGCTGCTGTCCCATTACACCCCCGATTTGATAGAATGCGGTTGCGACGAAGCCGGTCGCGGCTGCCTGGCGGGTGCAGTGTTCGCAGCGGCAGTCATCCTTCCCAAAGACTATCAAAACGAAACACTCAACGACTCCAAGCAGCTGAGCGAGAAACAGCGCTACCTGCTGCGGGACCAGATAGAAAAAGACGCCGTTGCCTGGGCTGTATCCTCCGTATCGCCGCAAGAGATAGACCAAACCAACATCCTTCGGGCTGCCATCCATGCCATGAACCTTGCTGTTGCACAACTGACAGTTGCACCCCAACTGCTGCTCATCGACGGAAACCGATTCTACAACGAAAGCCTGATACCCTATTGCACCATCGTGAAAGGCGACGGCAAATACCTCTCCATCGCAGCCGCCTCCGTGCTGGCAAAGACCTACCGCGACGACTACATGAACGACCTTGCACTCAAGTATCCGCAATACGGCTGGGACAAGAACAAAGGCTACCCCACGGCAGCACATTACTCTGCACTGAAACGCCACGGCGCCACACCCCTGCACAGAACCTCCTTCAAACTAAAAATCAACAACTGACAACACAGAATGGCACTGGCAGACAAAATACGCACCCAGCATATAGATAACATTATGCAGACCCTGGCGGCCAAGCCGCACAGGAAACGCATCGTGAACCTCAACGACATCGGCAGCATCGGGCTTATAGTCCAGCGTCTCAACGCCACCCCCGACATCGCAAACGAGTCTGACAAAGACCGCATCACCATTAGCCAGTTCAACACAATGTTGAAAAAGAGAGGCATCCTACTGAGGATAATCGAACACCCCGCCAGCCAAGAGATGACAGACAAATTCGGGCTACCCCGTCCCGACTATCTGCTCTCTTTTACAAAATACCACTACGACATGCTCATCGACGCCACCACTGACGACGGTCTCTTCGGGCCATACGTAACCCTCAGCACCTCCTCCAGTCTGCGAGTAGGTTACATCAACAATGTTACCGGCGACAAGCCCTACAGCCAAATCTACGACCTGCTCATCATCGGCAAAGAGCCACTTGACCTTGCGACCTACCTACCCAACATTCTGCACTACATTACCCAAATCAGAAAATAATCAAAAATCAATAAATAAAACGTCCATTCACTAATCACAAAATACGAAATACTCATGGCCAACAAAAACCCATTCACAGGAACAGGCGTTGCACTAGTCACCCCGTTCAGAAAACAGGAAACCATCGACTTCAGCAAACTCGAAAGCCTTATCAACCACATCCTGGCTGAAGGTGCCGACTACATCGTGGCCCTGGGCACCACCAGCGAAGCGGCGACAATGACCGAGACCGAGCGCCATGCCCTGCAGGATTTCATCGTAGAGAGTGTAGGTGGCCGCTGTCCCGTCATGCTGGGCTTGGGCGGCAACAATACCCTTGCCGTGACAGATGCAATTGCCAATACCAACTTTGACGGCATTAGCGGCATCCTTTCCGTAGCTCCATATTACAATAAGCCCAACCAACGGGGTCTGGCGCAGCATTTCAAACAAATCGCCGATGCATCGCCCGTGCCGGTAATCATCTACAATGTCCCCGGCCGCACCGGTGTCAACATCATGGCCGAGACAACACTGCAGCTGGCCACAGAATGCCCCAATATCATCGGTATCAAGGAGGCTTCGGGCAATATCGGCCAAGTAATGCAGATATTGCGCAGCAAACCAGCTAACTTTGCCGTAATATCGGGCGACGATGCCCTCACCTACCCCATGATTACACTGGGGGCATCGGGAGTAATCTCGGTCATGGCCAATGCGCTTCCCAAAGAGATGTCGTCGATGGTTCGCTATGCAATGAAAGGGGACATCAAGAAAGCCCTGCCGTTGCACTACCGTATGCTGCCATTGATGAATGCCATATTCGAAGAGGGCAACCCTTCGGGCATAAAGGCGTTGCTCGAAATAGAGGGTCTGATAGGCAACACGCTGCGCATGCCTTTGGTCAAGGTAAGCAAGGGTCTCTACAACAAGTTATCATCGCTCTATGATGAATTTAACGCATAAAGCCGCCGAAGTTTTTGCAAACGACCTGTATGCCACCCAGGCAACGGGTGTAAGATTTGTGGAGGTTGGAGAAGACTATGCCAAGTGCACACTGGACATTCAACCCATACACCGCAATGCCATGGGCGGGGTGATGGGCGGTGTTCTGTTCACGTTGGCGGACCTTGCTTTCGCCGCCGCTGCCAACAGCCGGAATATCGCGGCCGGGGAATCCCTCTCCTGGGTATCAACCAACAGCAGCATACACTACCTCTCACAGCCCAAGGGCAACACACTCACAGCCGAAACGCAAAGCATCAAGACTGGCCGAAACTCATGCGTTTTTAACATTAATCTATACGATGGAAACCAGACTCTTATATCTATCGTGACCACCGAAGGACGAAGAGTATCAATTGTTTGAATGCTTAATTGTGTTAATGCTTGAATTATTGCCTGAATGCTTGAATGTGTAAATGCTTGAGTGATAAAATACTCAAACAATTAAACAATCAGACAATCAAGCAATCAATAATCACTCAAACAATCAAGCCATCAGAAATCATACAATAAACCGACAACGATAAAACACTCATGACTGCCGAAGAACTACAAGAACCTGTCCGACTCCCGTTCAACGACTTCCGGGACGAATACCGACGTTACACCCACAGTGTCGCGCCTCTGCTGCATGACGTTGAGGAATACCTCGCACAAATTCCCGGAAAACAGTTGCGGCCACTGATACTGCTACTTTCTGCAAAAGCATGCAACACATTGACCCATTCCCATATACTGCTGGCAACAGCCATAGAACTTCTCCACAATGCCACCTTGATGCACGACGATGTGGTCGATGAGTCGGACACCCGCCGAGGCCACGAATCGGTACGGCACCGCTGGAGCAACCAAGTGGCTGTTCTTTGTGGCGACTATTACCTCTCGCAGGTCATGTCCATCCTGCATGAAGTAGGCAGTGCCGATGCCTCCAACCTGATTGCACACACCGTGGCAACAATGAGCCAGGGTGAGCTGAAACAGCTGAGCCTGACAACCAAGAAAGAAATCACACTGGATGAATATATCGACATTATTGGCAGCAAAACCGCCTCGCTAATGTCGCTATGCTGCGAATTGGGCGCCATGCCATTGCCCGACCACAAAGGACACGACTATCGCAAAGCCATGCATGACTTTGGATACCACTATGGGCTGGTGTTCCAAATACGCGACGACGTGAACGACACCCTCTCGCCTCACGACATCGGCTTTCCTAAAGACTTCAATGCCGAAAGCATGATTGAAAAGCACAGAGACTTAGCGATGCAGGCACTGGAGGCGATTCCATCCTCGCCAGCAAAAGATGCCCTTGGCAAACTGCTCATGCCCTCGGCACCAAGTCCCGACAACACATAATACATCCCCATACAAGAAAAAGAACTTTAACGATACTAAATATAAAAAATAAAAACACGAACAATGAAAAAGGTATTTCTTTCCTTAATTTGTATTGCATTGGCCGGCATAGCCATGGCTCAGAATGCAACATTACCGCAGAACATCACCATCAAATCCCTTGATGGCACATCGGTACAGACTTCCGCCATCCAGAACAACGGCAAGCCCATAATCCTCAGTTTCTGGGCCACATGGTGCAAACCCTGCAACCGCGAACTCAACACCATTAAAGAAGTGTATGAGGAATGGCAGGAAGAAACCGGTGTAAAACTGGTAGCCATATCCATCGACGATGCACGCAGTGCAGCCCGTGTCAAACCCCACGTGGACGGCAACGACTGGGAATATGAGGTATATCTGGACCAGAACCAAGACCTGAAACGTGCCATGAATGTCGTGAACGTTCCCCACACCTTTGTCCTCAACGGTAAAGGGGAGATTGTGTGGCAACACACATCCTTTGTGGAAGGCAGCGAAGAAGAGCTGCTGGAAGTAGTGAGAAAAGTCGCCGCCGAAAGCAAGGCAGAATAATACATAAAGCCACTGACTCATGAAAATAGTAAAATATTTACCGATACTTATCCTGATACTCGGGGTAAGCGGCCGGGTCTATTCCCAAGGCATCTTGGGCGGACATGTCACCGGCAACATTCAACTTGACGGTCAAATATCACATGCCGACACGGTCATAGGCGCTGGCGATGTGCCCGAAAAACTGCTCATGAATGCACGTGCCGATATTCTCTACACCAACGGTGACTTCAGTGCTGGCATACGTTTCGAAGCTTACCACAACCCACTCCTAGGTTTTGACAGGCGTTATGCAGGCGAAGGCATTGCCAACTATTTCGTCAGCTACAAAGGCGAACACATCAGCGTCACTGCCGGTAACTTCTATGAACAGTTCGGCAGCGGAATGATATTGCGCGCCTATGAAGACCGATACCTTGGACTCGACAACTCCCTGCGTGGTCTCAACATCGCGTTTCGGCCTTTCGACGGCGTCACCATCAAAGCTCTGGCCGGAAAACAACGCTTCTACTGGATCTACAGCAACAGCATTGTGCGCGGTATCGATGGCGAGGTGAACCTCAACAGCATCATCCGACCCATGGCCGAAAGCAAGCTGCGTGCCACCCTGGGTGCCGGATTCGTCAGCAAATACGAGGACGACCAGACTGTACTCTTCAACCCAAGCTACAGATACAATCTGCCCCTCAACATAGGCGCCGGCGCTGTTCGCATGGACTTATCCTACGGCAACTGGGGACTCCAGGCTGAATATGCCAGAAAAGGACAAGACCCCAGCATCATGAATAATTTCATCTACCGCAATGGCGAAGCCATGATGGTCAATGCAACATATTCCCAGAAGGGCTTCAGCGCCAACATACAGGCTAAGCGGGTAGACAACATGTGTTTCAAATCCGAACGCATGGAAACCGGCGAGATGCTCTACATCAACTACATCCCCGCCATCAACAAGCAGCACACCTACGCCTTCCTGAGCATGTACCCCTATGCCACACAGACCACCGGCGAAATGGGGTTGCAGGGCGACGTGATATACAAGATTAAAAAAGAGACTCTCCTCGGTGGAAAATATGGCACCGACATCCATCTGAACGCCTCAATCATCACCGCCATTGACACCACCCAGATAGACAAACCCGGCTTTGGCTACGAGTCCGACTGGTTCAAGACCGGCGAACTCTACTATGCCGATGCATCCATTGAAATTGCCAAGAAACTGAGCAAAGACGCCAAACTCACCTGCACCTACGGCTACCAAATCTTCAACCCCATCGTTGAAGGACATCCCGGCGACCTCCACCACAACCACGTCGTCGTGGCCGACCTTACATGGAAAGTGAACAAGAAGAATGTTCTTCGCTTCGAAGCCGAATGGATGGGCAGCGACAGCAAATACGACCGAAACGTTGGTGACAGACGCTGTGGTGACTGGATTATGGGCTTGGTGGAATACAACTTCACCAGTGCCTGGTTTGTCTCTGTAAGTGACCAATACGCATATCACGACGGCATCGGCAACTACTACAACGTCAGTATGGGCTACACACATGGCGCCACCCGTCTGCAACTGGGTTATGGCAAACAGCGCGAAGGCCTCCTTTGTATCGGCGGTGTCTGCCGCCAAGTGCCTGCCAGCAACGGCCTCACCTTTAGCCTTACAACATCATTCTAAAAACGATTTCGTTGATAAGTTTATCCGACTTGCAACATATCAACACAAAATAAAAATAACATGAAACATATAGCATCCCTTCTTCTTCTCGCAGCCGGACTTATGGCATTTACCTCCTGCGACAAAATCGATGAAGACAAATACCTGATCTTTGCCGGAGCCAGCGGAACTTGGTATGAGAGCACTGCCGACATCCCCCATGTACAACGCGCTTTTGTCGAAAAGTATACGGGTGTACGCTGTGTCAACTGCCCCAAAGCCGACGAAACCATCCACGCTGCCGCCGAGAGATACGGCGATTCACTCGTCACAGTGGCCGTTCATGCACGCTCCAACGGCTTTGGCCGTCCTCTTTCGGGCGACCCCTCCCTGTGCACCGAAGACGGGGACACCTGGTATGACTATTTCGGCATCAATGCACAGCCTGCAGCAATGATTAACCGCGCACGCACAGGCAATGCTTGGGACATCTTCACTCCGACATCCAACTTCGACGACCGCATCAACTCTGTCATCCGCAACACTCCCCCCATTGCCATAATGGTCCAGAACACCATGACCGAAGAAAGCGACGCCCTCAACTCCGATGTACATATCGAGTTCTTGGAAAACTTCACCGAGGAACTCACACTCACCGTACTCGTCACCGAGGATAAAATCTACACTCACCAAAGCAAAGCGGGTGAAGGCGAAGTTGAAAACTATGAGCAGAACCACGTCCTCCGTACCTTTGTCACCAACCTTTGGGGACTGCCCGTGGAGTGGGACAAGACCGCAGGCAAGAAAGCGATGATACGACTCCTCTATAACCTGCCGAAGAACTGCAATCCAAGGAACTGCCATGTTGTGGCTTTCGTCTCCTACCAGGGCTCACGCCAAATCATCAACAGCGCAGAGGCTCCCGTTGTGCGTTAATCGTTGATAAGTTGAAAGGTTTTAGGGGAGGAAGGTTTTATAGTTTTAAGGTTATAGTGTGTTAATCCTTCAATCCCTCAATCCCTCAAACCTTTAATCCCTTAAACCCTTAAACAACATATCAACAAAAAACATATCAACATCAAACACTTCAAAATCCGATGAACAAGCGCATCTTAGGACTTGCACTGCCCAACATCATCACCAATATCACCGTGCCCCTGCTGGGTATGGTGGATATGGCTATAGTGGGCAGACTAAGCACAGACCACATAGGTGCAATTGCAATCGGCACACAGATCTTCAACCTCATCTACTGGAATTTCGGATTCCTGCGCATGGGCACCAGCGGCTTCACCGCGCAGGCCTACGGTGCCAACAACTTCAACGAAGCCATGCGCATCCTCGTGAGAGCTGTTACCATTGCCGTGGCCATAGCCTTTGCGCTCATCTTGCTGCAGTGGCCGTTGAGCCGTCTCTCACTGCTCATTTTCCAGAGCAGCCCCCATGTCGTCCAGCTTGCGCTCGCCTATTTCTTTGTACGGATATGGGCAGCCCCCGCCACGCTGGGGCTTTATGCCATCAAGGGGTGGTTTATCGGCATGCAGAACTCCCGTCTGCCCATGTGGATTGCCATCTTTCTCAACTGCGTCAACATTGTGTGCAGCCTTGTGTTCGTCCTGGTGCTGCACTGGGACATTCGCGGCGTGGCCTTGGGCACAGTCATTGCGCAATACAGCGGCCTGGCTGTCGGACTTTTCTTTCTTGCCAGGGAGTTGCGCCGCATCAGGCACCACACCGACTACAGCCACTCTTTTCGAACTCTGCTGGGCGATTCCCTCCACTGGCAGGAGATGAAACGGTTCTTCAAAGTCAATGGCGACATTTTTCTCCGCACCGTGTGCCTGGCCACAGTTTTCACTTTCATCACAGCCGCGTCGGGTCGCATCAGTCCTGAAATTCTGGCCGTCGACGCCCTCCTGATGCAGTTTTTCACTCTCTTCAGCTACATCATGGACGGCTTTGCCTATGCCGGTGAATCACTCGTGGGACGATATATCGGGGCACGGGACAGAGGTTCGCTCCGCCATGCCGTCAGGCTGCTCATGATGTGGGGACTTGTCCTCACCATTGTGTTCACCGGTCTCTACGCCGTCGGGGGCGACATGTTCTTGAGAATCTTCATCGACAAACCCGAAGTGATCTCGGGTGCCAACCCCTACCTGTTCTGGACCCTCGTCATACCCGTGTGCGGCTTTGCGGCGTTTCTCTTCGATGGTATCTTCGTCGGCGCCACGGCCTCGCGTACCATGCGCAACAGCATGTTCATTGCATCAATCTTTTTCTTTGCCGTCTACTTCGGCACAAAACAAATACTTGTCCACAACGGGCAGCTCAGCCAGCAGAGCTGGAACAACACTTTATGGACCGCCTTTATGGTATATCTTGCCCTGCGTGGCATACTACAGGCTCTCTATCTAAAAAAATCAGTATACAACAAATGTTAATATATTATCGTTATCCATTAATAAATTGAAAGGTTTTAAGGTTTTATGGTTTTAAGGGAGGAAGGTTTTATGGTTTTAATGTATCAACCCCTTAAACCTTTAGACCATTAAACCCTCAAACCCTTAAACCCTTAAACGTCATAACAACAAAAACATATCAAAAATATCTAAACACAATATGAAACGTCTTTTCAAACTGACACTTATTGCAGCAATGCTCTTTTGCTGCCACTCGGCACAGGCTGTGTATGTCCAAAACATGCCCGTCATCCAGTTCCAACCCAATGGCGACACGGTGCACATGTTTGCCACGGGCGACGAATGCTATCACCGTTTCCACGACAGCAACAACTACACCATCGTGCAAGCCCCGTCGGGCTGGTGGGTTTATGCCGAGGCTGACAACGAGAAGGGGCTGAAGCCCTCCTCGCACCGCGCAGGCACCGTCAACCCCGCCACATTGGGCATCACTCCGGGACTTACCATCTCCCGTCAGGAATGGCATAAACGCCGCCAAGCATGGGTCATACCCGAACAATACCGCATCGCCACGCCCAAAACCAGCGGACGCAACCACGGCGACTTCTGCAACCTGGTCATCTTTATCCGCTTTGCCGACGATACGGTCTATACCCGACCCTTCTCCAATGTCGACCACATGTTCAGCGATTCATCGAGAGAAAGCACTGTGTCAGTATATAATTACTTCAAACACGCCTCTTACAACAAGCTGTTCGTCCGCACCTACTATGCACCCGAGCCTCAAGGCGACCAAATCATATCCTACAAGGATGTACACCCCCGCAACTACTACATGCCCTACACCCAAGCCAACCCAATCGGCTACACCAACTACCGTGATCGTACCGAGCGCGAATTCGACCTTTTCGTCAGTGCAGTCAACTACATCAACGACTCGGCACCCATTCCCTCTGCCTACAACCTCGACTGCGACGGCGACGGATTTATCGACAATGTCAACTTCGTAGTCAAAGGTGCTGCAGCAGGCTGGAACGACCTCCTGTGGCCGCACAAATGGAACCTCTACGGACACGATGTTTTCATCAACGGCAAACAAGTCAGCACCTTCAACCTCGCCCTCGAAGGCTCTGGCGAAAGCTATTTCGGTGCTAGCACCTTCTGCCACGAAATGTTCCACTCGCTCGGAGCCCCTGACCTCTACCGCTACAACTCTGGCGACGACATCTCACCCGTAGGCCCTTGGGATCTCATGGCCACCAATTCTCGTCCTCCCCAGCACATGAGTGCCTACATGAAATACAAATACGGAAACTGGCTCGACAGCATACCCCTCATCACCACTCCAGGCACCTACACCCTCAACTCCGTGGCCGACAGCACACCCGAAAACATTGCCTACCGCTTCCCCAGTGCCGACCCCGACCAGTTCTACGTGGTGGAATACCGCGACAAATCCGAGACATTCGAAGGTCAATTGCCCGGCAAAGGATTGCTCATCTACCGCGTTGACACACGTTTCAACGGCAACGCAGGCTACAACGGCTACGACAACTTCGACGAGATATGGATCTTCCGCCCAGGCTCCAACAGCAGCGAAGAGGCCGGACAACTGAGCGAAGCCTACTTCGCCCCCAACAGGCGCCGCACGGAATTCTCACCCTCCACCAGCTACTACCCCTACTTATCCGACGGTACCCCCGACTTTACATTTTCGATCACCAACGTCTCAACTCCCGGCAACACCATCAGCTTCCACTACTCCAACCATGCCAAACCCGCCCACCTCGAGACGGAGCGCGTAACCACCACCAGCGCCACCCTCTCCTGGCGCGGAAATGCCAATGCATACAAGATTTACTAGCGCCAGGTGGGAAGC
>JAEEGJ010018732.1_pt1 | contig 15394 bp, 13 predicted proteins | sample 8958761 | NCBI WGS metagenome assembly JAEEGJ01 (sample SAMN16246546, study PRJNA631951) | gut metagenome | biome: gut microbiome; feature: rumen; material: RS-attached | host: Bos | place: Iran: Karaj | collected 2018-10 | reverse complement strand
GCATTCTTTTAATATCAAAGTAGTCAATAAGATTTTAGGTATTACCGCTTTTAAAGAAACGACAAAGCGTTACTGCGTGGGTTTTCTAACGGAAGAAAAACCTGACTATGAAATTGTCCTTACTGAGGAAGATTTAAAGAACGAATCATCTAACTCAAATAACGGACAGGTGTATGTAAACGAAGAGATTTCAGCGCTTTATCGTAAAATCGCGGATTTACTCGTGGAAGATAGTATCGTTGTGTTCCATTCTTCGGCGATATCAGTGGACGGCTATGCCTTTTTAATAACCGCGAGAAGTGGTGTGGGTAAATCCACTCACGCAAAGAACTTAAGTGATTATATCGGTGATTCTTTTAAATATATCAATGATGATAAGCCATTACTTGAAGTAAATGATAATGATGTCACAGTGTATTCTTCTCCTTGGAACGGGAAAGAAAGAAGGGGTAGTGATATCTCTGCGCCTTTAAAAGCCATTCTCTTCCTTAATAGGGGTGAAACTAATACATACCGCAAGATTGATAACACATAAGAAACCTATATAAAGACGCTCTCTCAACACTATCCATCTAAAGAAAAAGCCAAAAGAGAGAAAGCTCTTAAAGTCGCAGATAACTTATTAAAGAATGTTAATTTTTATGAAATTAATGTTACAAAAGATATTGAGTCCGCTAAAATGACGTATGAGGAGATCATCAAAAATGAAATTAAATAGTGATTTTTTAATTCATGATACAGGAAACGGAGAAATGCTTATTCCTGTAGGCGAAGAAACTAAAAAGTTCCATGGTGTTATTAAACTTAATTCCACCGGTAGTGAAATCGTGCATTTAATTGAAAACGATGATTTGACTTTGGAACAAATACTCAATCATTTTTATGAAGAATATCCCGATACAGATGTTGAAGAGATTAAAAAACCAATCGTTGAGTTTATTAATAAATTAAGAGAAGTCAATGCAATCACAGATTAAGTTTGAAGAAGTATTAGAAAAAGACGGAGAACTCTTTTTTACTAATGTTGGTTATTCAATGTATCCCCTAATTAGACAAAGAGAGGATATTTTACATATTGTAAAGACCGATACTTTTAATAGAGGCGATATTATTCTATTTAAATCAAACCAAGATCATTATGTATTACATAGAATCCTTAGAATTAAAAAAGATAAGATTATTACCGCAGGAGATTATAATTATTTTAAAGATCAACCAATTACCATTAATCAGATATTAGGTAAATTAATATCGATTAAAAATAAAGACGGTAAAGAAATAGATTTATCTAAAGATAAGAAAGCTAGAAAGTTTTTCTACACTAATTTCTTTCATATCAAAGCCTTTTTTCAAATGGTTGGTACAGTATTACACCTTAGAAGAGTCAAATGAAAAACAAAGAAACGTTAAAGTTCATCTCTAATAACATTAAAGGCTGCAAACTCAAGATTGCTCTTCTTTCAATTTGCCAAGTTTTATTAGGCGCTTTAACAGTTGGCTTTTCTTTTATGCTCCGTTATATCATCGAAGCCATTGAACTAAAGAATAAAGAACTATTAATTAAATACATTATTGTGATATCTGCGATCGCTTTAGCGCTTATTCTTTTACAAGTATTCTATCGTTTATATTACGAAGTAAGCTATAGCGAAATTGAAAATAAACTAAAAGATAATTTATTTAAAACAATCCTAAATAAAAACTATCAAGAGATTAAAAAGACCCATGATGAAGAATGGATCCATAGATTAACTAGTGATACCGCTGTAATCGCTAATTCAATTCTTTCTATTCTCCCATCATTATGCAGAATGGTAGTGCAACTAGTCTTAGCTTTAGTGGCTATTATCTTACTATACTGGCAGTTTGGTTTATCTCTTATTCCATTTATCTTATTAATTATTCTTATTACTTACTTTATGCGTAAGCGCTTAAAAGCGTGCCATCATGAAGTCCAAGAAAAAGACGGAAAAGCCAAAGTCTTCTTCTTTGAATCATTACAAGGTTTATCTATAGTCCATAGCTTTGTTAAAGAAGATGTCTTTTCTAAGAAGAATGAACAAAACTTAGAAGAGTATAAGAAAGCCAGATTAAAAAGAAATGTCTTCGCGGTTATCTGCTCTATAGCGTTCGTCGTGGTTTATTACACCTTCTATATCTTAGCCATCGTTTTCTGTGGCCCTAGAATCATAGATGGCTTAATGACTATTGGTTTATTAACCGCTTTAGTGGCTCTCCTCTCTCAATTAACTGGTCCACTTGGTAATATCACTTCTATTATTCCAAGATATTATTCATTAATCGCTAGTGGTGAACGTTTAAGAATTGAAAAAGACGAGGACGTGAACTATTTATCTAAGGAAGATATTGATGAATATTACACTAAAGAATTCAAAGCCTTAGAGATTAATAATGTTTCTTATTCATATTTGGATAAGTATGGCAACATGGTGGACGCGCTTAAGAGATTCTCATTATCTATTAATAAAAATGAAAGAATCCTTATTAAAGGTCATTCTGGTGGTGGTAAGACCACACTCTTTAAACTTATTCTTTCTTTAATTAAACCCGATGAAGGTGATATTTATCTCTTAGATAAAGAAAAACATAACTTAGATAAAAAGTATGAAAAGTTATTTGGTTATACTCCTCAAGACAACTTATTAATGCAAGGTACCATTAAAGAAGTAGTCACTTTATTTGATGAAAATATCAATGAAGATAAACTAAACGAAGCACTTAGATTAAGTGAATCATCAGACTTTGTTAATGACTTACCTTTAAAAGAAAATACCTACTTAAATGAAAAAGGTAGTGGCCTCTCCTTAGGGGAAATGGAAAGAATCGCCTTAGCGAGAGCTATTTATAGTGGCGCTCCAATCTTGTTGTTAGATGAATGTAGTGCGTCCCTTGATTCCGCTACCGAAGAAAAAGTCATGTCTAATATACTTTCTATTAAAGATAAAACAGTGGTGCTTATCTCTCACCATAATTACGATAATAAGTTATTTGATCAAATCATCGATTTAGGTGAATAAATGGAAAAAGAATTATTTAAACAATATATCGATAAATACATCAAACTACTTTCTTTATATTTAAATAAAAAAGAAGATAGTTCTTTTGAAATTGATAAAAGCTTAATCTCTTTCTTTTATAAGATATCTAAAGCCCACTCATTAAGCGCTTTACTATATAAAGCAATCGTCGATGTTAAAGCGAGTATTGATAAAGAGTATCTAAATAAATTAGAAGAACCATATTTATTAAATGTCAGAAAAGTCGCTTCTTTTAACAAAGAAAGAAAAGAACTATATCAATATCTGAATGATAACGATATCGACTATTTGCCTCTTAAAGGTATTATCTTAAAAGATTATTATCCTGATAACTCCATTAGAGAATTCGCGGATAATGATATCTTATTTGATGAAAATAAAGACAAGTTAGTTAAAGATTTCTTTATTAAAAGAGATTATGAAATTGAAGTCTTTAGAAGAACTAATCATGATGTCTATTTAAAGAAACCATTTTTTAATTTTGAAATGCATAGGTCCTTATTTGGGGAAACTGGCGATAATAAAAAAGTGGTGGCCTATTTTAAAGATCATTTGAATAAAGCCCCTATTAAAGAAAATAAAGAACATTATTTATCTAATGAAGATTTCTATATTTATTTCACCGCACATAGTTATAAACACTATCACGTGTCAGGATGTGGCATTAGAACGCTTATCGACTATTACCTATTTATTAAAAATAATGAATTAGATTTTGCTTATATTAATAAAGAATTAGAAAAGATTGATTTATTAGATTTCTCAAATGAAATAAAAGACTTATCTATAAAATTATTTGATAATGAGCCATTAAACGAAAAAGAAGAAGAGATGCTTTTATATATCGCTAGTAGTGGGACATATGGCACAATCGAACACAGTGTCGCTAAAGGAATAAAAGAAAAAGGGAAGTTTGGCTATTTTATGTCTAGAATCTTTCCTCCATATAGTTTCTATAAAAATGCCTATCCTTGGGCATATAAAACAGTGATTTTAATTCCAATAGCCTGGCTTTGCAGATTCTTTAGAATAGTTTTCAAAAGTTCGAAAAGGGCTAAAAGCGAACTTAAGGCTATTAAAGACCATAAAGAAGATAAAGAGTCATCCAAGTGATGGCTTTTTAAAAAAGTGTCGATATATTCTTTTCTTTATTAGTAAAGAGTATAATAAAGCAAACGAAAGGAATTCGTCAAACTATGAAAAAGAAACTATTTTTATTATTACTACCACTTACATTAACAATGGTCAGCTGTGGCAAAGACCTTGATCCTAAAATGGATAAAGTGGATTTAGCAAGATTACTTGATGAAAACGAAATCGCTGAAGCCTATCGCCAAGTTAAAAACAACTTCTCAAACAGTCTCTCTACTTTAACAGCGGATTATAAGACGATTGAAGATGATCTTATTAATCACAAAACAGAAAGCACCCTTTCTGGCACCACTAAAATCAAAGGTAGTGAATATGCTGAAACAAGCGCAGAAATAACCACAAAAGTGGAAAATGATTTCTACTCCTATAGCAGCAAAACTAAATCAGAAAGTAAAGTAGCGGCGTTTGGGGAATATTACATTTCAATGAGCGAAACATATAAAGATGGCCAAAAAGAATCAACAAGCGAAAGACTCGAATATTATAAAAAAGATGATTCTTCCATCGTTGATGCTTGTGCTTCTTTACCATTTGGTAGTTCCGCTCTTAACCAAGCCACAATTGGTGTTGATAAAAAGAACGTCATTTATGCCGTCTATTCAACTGAAACAATTACCACTCAAGAAGGTAAAGACAAAGACGGTAAAGATGCTTCCTTTATCGATAAGACCACTTATGAAATTAACGCTAAGCTTGGTAAATTAGGCGACGCTAAGCTTGAATCTTATAAAATCGTCAGTAAACACGAAGCAAACTATAACAAAGAATTAAAGGTCTATAAAGACTATCAAGTTCTTGAATCAAACGTGGCCTCTTATAAGTTTGAATATAAGAATCGCGGTAATAACGATGGCAAAGAAAAATTCATTAACTCTTTACCAGAAAAATATATCGCTAGTCTTTCCGTCACAATGAATATCTATGCAGAACATGTTGGTTATCCATATGAATATGTTACTAATCAAAACTTCATTCCTACCGCTTTTAAAGGTAACTATTCAGAAGATCTCTTCGCCTTTAAAGCTAATGAAGTAGAATTTAACAAAGACTATGGTTATGGTTTTGATGCTCGCTATAGTGAAATTGCTATTAACAAAGCAAGTCAAACTATCACTTCTACCGTTAAAGCAGCAACAACAACCATCATCTATCCAACTAACGATATGTACACTAAAACAATTAACACTGATGCCGGTAGTGTTAAGGCAGTTCAACTTTATGATGAAACTGGCTTTATTTCACATAGAGTGGACTTTGTCGTTAATCCTGCTAACGGTAACATGAGCGTTTACGTTATCTAATTAAACTTAACAAATTAAAAGGGTGTCATTTTGACACCTTTTTTGTTTATAATAAACAAGATGAAAAAGAAAAAGATTGTTATTATTGGTGTTTCCGCCCTTGTAGGGGCTATCGCTCTTGCGACCGCCGTTCCATTTTCTATCCTAGGTTTTAAAACAGCTTACATTAATAATGAATATTCATATCTAATTAATGATCCTAACTATTATGAAAGAGCGGCAGTGGGCTTTGCTCTTAAAAAACAAGATATTTCCTGTGGCTATGCCACAATTGAAATGCTTTCTGAATATTATGGAGATAAAGTTACCGAAATCGAATTAGGGAAACGTAATAATGGGGCAATTACCACTCAATCATCTAATGGCTTCTTAAAAGAAGTTAATAAAACAATTCCTACTCAAACATTTGTAAAAAGAAGTTATCTTAAAAATGATGAGTTATTAAAAGAAATATATGCTTCTTTAAAAAAGGAGAACCCCGTGGCCATAGAATGGGCAGCGGAATACGAGGGAGAATGGACACTTCATTTCTCCGTAGTGACCGCGATTGATTTCCCATGTGATGATGTTACTATCTATAATCCATACGGTTATACAGAAGATCTATCGCTTAAAGAATTTATTGATCGCACATCTTTTAAAGCCTATGAACATATGCCACTCTTTTTAGCCTTTGGCTTTGCCTATGGGGCTTTTGAAAAGAACACCATCTTCTACGCTCAATAAGTATTATTAATAATAAAGAAGACGCTCTTAGATAAAGGGCGTTTTTCTTTACACATACTTTTAAATAGTTATAATAGGCATAAAGAATATACCGAAAGGACTTAAAAGGTATGAAATATATATCCGTAAAAGATGCTAGTGAAAAATGGGGCATTAATGAAAGAAGAGTAAGAGCCCTTTTAAAAGAACAAAGAATAGAAGGCGCTATTCTTAAAGATCATAAATACTTAATTCCAGAAAACGCTAGTAAACCATTAGATAGAAGAATTAAAGGACAACGTCTATTTGAAGATTCTCCTTTAAAAGGTTTAGATTTCGATTTTAAAAACTATCGAAAACAATTTCCTAGTGATGATGGTTATTTCGGTAGATTCGGTGGTACTTATTTACCAGATAACTTAAAGAAGGCGATGGATGAAATATATTATGGTTATCAAACCATTGCTAAATCATCTAAATTTATCGCTGAACTTAGAGAAATAAGAAAGAACTATCAAGGTAGACCCACTCCAGTGTATCACTGCCAAAACTTATCTAATTATTTAGGTAGAGTACAAATCTATTTAAAAAGAGAAGATTTAAATCATGGTGGTGCGCACAAATTAAATAACGCGATGGGTCAAGCTCTGCTTGCTAAATATTTAGGCAAGAAAAAACTTATCGCTGAAACAGGCGCAGGAAGTCATGGATCCGCTGTTGCTATGGCGGCGGCTTACTTTGGTTTAGAGTGCGATATTTATATGGGTGAAGTCGATATGATTAAACAAGCCCCTAATGTCGCAAGAATTAAAGTATTAGGCGCTAATGTAATTCCAGTTACCTTTGGTACTAAAACATTAAAAGAAGCTGTGGATGCCGCTTTTGAGAACTACGCTAAAGAATATAAAACCGCATTCTATGTTATCGGTAGTGCGGTTGGCCCACATCCATATCCATTAATGGTGAGAGATTTCCAAGAAGTAATAGGTAGAGAGGCCAAACAACAATTCTTAGATATGACTGGTGAACTACCAGATATCGTCACCGCTTGTGTTGGTGGTGGCAGTAACGCTATTGGTATGTTTGAAGCATTTTTAGAAGAACCAGTTAACATCGTTGGTGTTGAAGCGATGGGCGAAGGAAAAGAACCAGGCAAAAATAGTGCCACTATGACATTAGGTAAAGAAATGGTTTTACATGGCTTTAATTCATTGGTGTTACAAAATCCAGATGGTACCGCAGGTGATGCTTATAGCATCGCTAGTGGTCTAGATTATCCAGGTGTTGGTCCAGAACACGCTTTCTTAAAAGAAATTGGCAGAGTGAAATATGAATATATCACTGACGATGAAGCCGCGGAAGCTTTCTTCTTACTTTCTAGATTAGAAGGTATTATTCCGGCGATTGAATCAAGCCACGCTTTAGCGTACGCCATTAAATGTGCAAGAACGATGAAAAGTGGTTCTATCTTAGTCAATTTAAGTGGTCGTGGTGATAAAGATATGGACTTTATGCTACAAAAATATCCTCACATGTTTTTATAGTAATTATCTAAAAATATTTATGAAGGAAATTTATTATGTCATTTAGAGAAACTATTAGAGACTATTCTGGCATGATTGTTGGTTATTTAGACCACGAAAGTAATGGGGATATTACCGCAAGAGGCTATAACGGCTTAATTATTGGTCGTTATGATAAGGCGAGTGATACCACAAGAAACTATGCGGGTAGAATTATTTGGCGTGGCAATATGGCCGCTGCCCTTCTCGTTGTGCGCGTAAATTAGTAATTTTTGTAAAAATCTCTAATTTTCCTGCGTATACGTACACAGTTTATTTTTGCGTGCTATAATATAGATACATTTATAAAGAGGATTAACTTATGAAAAAAGTCAAAAAGTTTTTGATGACTTTGTTACCTTCTTTTTTTGTATTGTGTATGTGTTTGCCCGCTTTATTACCAAGTAAAGCGACTGAAGATGCAGGTCAGGATACAGCAATTTATCCTGATTTACCTTTAAAACACGCGCAATACAATCGCCCAGACCTACTCATAGGCGAGGGGGCTGATGATGACGATGATGGGGAAGAAGAAGCTATCGAAGTCGACAAAGTTGTCCTTCATTACTACAACGAGGCAGGTGGATGCGAAGGTAGAGCTTTCTATCTTTGGGTGACTGGTGTCGATGGTGTGGAATTTAACTTAGATAACACCAAAGACGGTATTTTGACGGTCAGCGAAGATGGAACAATGATGACCATCACCCTTGATTTAATTAATGACGCAAGATTCCAAGCCTTCCATGGCAAGAGCAGTCTTTATTTCATTATTAAGTACAAGATGATTAGTGCCACTAATCTTAACTGGGGCGGTCAATCAGATGATATGCAGCTCCGTTACGCAGAATTCCCACCGGATAACAACAAACAATGTGAAGTTTGGACTATGCCTGCTGCTGGTGGCGGTATCGCCATCTTAGATAGTGAAGCGAAAACTAAGGTTCATGGCGTGAAACTCGCCAAATTTGTTGACTGGAAAACAATCACATGCGAATTAACAGCCGATACCAGGTTAGTTAATTGGAAACTCTATGCTTTTGATGAAACATATTACAAAATCAAACCAAAGAAAAGAGCGGAACATCAAAAGTGGTATTTAGTCAAGGAAGGCAGCAATGCCGGTAACTTTGAAATCAAATTACCATATGAAGCTCATGTCAATATGGTCTATAGCTTAGTGAGCCATGACCCAGATAGTGATTCTGATATTGATATGAGATCTTTAGATAAAACCGTCACTGTTGGTTTTGATAATCTATATAATTCCCCTAAATTCAATAAGTACTATGAAGACACTAAAGATGGTACACCAAGAGAAATGAATTTAGGTATGACCTATACCCCACAAGGTACAACCTTTAGAGTCTGGTCCCCAATCAGTGCGAATATGACTGTTCTTCTTTACGATACAGATACATCCGCTGAATTTGGTGGTGAAGATAAAGGTAAAGGCTATCACATGTACTATACAAGTGGTGGTGTTTGGGAACTTACAATCGATAGTGATTTAAAAGGTAAATATTATAATTACCAAGTCGATAACGTGTTAGGCACAAATGTGGTCATGGATCCATACGCAACAAGCGCTGGCGCTTGTGGTGTTCGTGGTTATATCTATGATAAAGCGGATTCTAATCCAGAAGGTTGGGATGCCTTACCACTTAAATGGGATGGTGATTCAACATTAGATTTAGATACTCCACAAGATTTAACAATCTATGAAGTCCATATGCAAGACTTCACCGGTGATGAATCTTGGGTTTCTAGTAAGACTCCTGCGACAAAGCGTGGTACATATAACGCTTTCGTAGAAAGTGGCACAACAGTGACAGTGGATGGTGTGACAGCCTCAACTGGTTATGATCACTTAAACGAACTCGGTGTGGATGCAGTTCAACTCGTGCCAGTCTTTGATCAAGACAACGATGAAACTGCCCCTAAATATAACTGGGGCTACAATCCACTTAACTACAACATTGTAGAAGGTGCTTATTCTTCTGATCCACATGACGGTTTAGCGAGAGTAAAAGAATTTAAGAACTTAGTTCTTCAAATGTCTAAAACCGATGCTCATACACGTGTCATTATGGACGTTGTTTATAACCACGTTAGCAGTGCCACAGGTAGTAACTTCCATAAATTAATGCCAAGATACTATTTCAGATATACACCAGAAGGTGAATTATTTGATGGTTCTGGTTGCCATAACGAAGTGGCCTCTGAAAGACCAATGATGAGAAAATTCATCGTTGATTCACTTTGTATGTGGGCTAAAGAATACAAGATTAAAGGTTTCAGATTTGACTTAATGGGTCTTATCGATTTTAAGACCATGAATGCCGCACAAAAGGCGTTATACGAAATTGATCCAGATATTTACCTTTATGGTGAAGGCTGGTCACTTGGTTATAACGGTCCAAGCGGTGATAACTATGGTACTGAAACATGGCAAATCTATAACGAATGTAACGCTAATAAAGTGGGTGCTAACGCTGTCTATTTAGGCGGCTTTAACGACTGCTTTAGAAATGCTGTGAGAGGCGAAAATAGTGCTTGGGGTCAAGAAAGAGCGGTTCCATTATCCGGTTTTGTGCAAAACGGTAACTGGAAAGGTGATTATTGTGACTACGATACATTAAATAAAGTCTCTGATGGTTTATGGGGCGTTAATAGAAACATTAATACCAACGGTAACATTACCGGTTTCTATGCTGAACAAACAGTAAACTATGTTTCTTGTCACGATAACTGGACAGTGAGAGATCAATTGTTCCAAACATTATGTGAAAAAGAAAATCGCGCTGCTTCATTAGAAGAAATGTTGCGTGGCTCTATTCAAGCTCACGCTTTAGTGATGGCTAGTAACTGCGCCGCCTTTATCCTCGGTGGTGAAGAGTTATTAAGAACTAAAGAATACGTTGGTTATCAGCTTGATGAAGACGGCCAAATGATCGTTGAAGGTGTCAACATCACCGCTGATAGTTGGACTCCTTTATATGGCCATAACATTTCTCATAACTCATATAATGCTCCATTAGATGTTAATTCCTTCAAATGGGGTAACAAAGTTAAAGTGACATTAGATGGTCAATCAATTACTAATGCCACTTATGGCTACACTAATGTTTTTGCCTCAATGATTAAAGCGCATAAACAATTAGCAAAGAAGAGAAGTACTGGTGTTAGTAATTATGGTGACTTTGTCGGTACCACAAGCACTGGTGAAGGTGTCTTAGGTAGATACTGGTCACAAGAAGGTAACTTCTCTAACTGCGTTGGCTTACAAGCTAACGAAGCATTCTTATATATTTCAATCGGTTATGCTGGTGATGGCGATTACATCCAATGTGATGAAGGCGCTATTGCAACTTGGACAAAAGTCATGGAATATGGCATTTCTGGCGCAACTGATATTCACGATGGTAGAGTGAACTTTAATTCCCAACCAAGGAATGCGACATTGTTCTACTATCGTACAGGTAAATAGGGAGGAAATAAGTGATGAAAAAGAATAGATTATTACTTCTTGGCTTATTAGTCATGCCATTACTTGCCTCCTGTACAGAGACAGTCATTAATTTAAAGCGTCCATATCCTGGTGATCCAATTGAACATAAACAGGAATATGAAGAAGAAAAGAACATGACCGTTAATTTCTACTTAGATTATTCACATAGTGAAGAACCAATCTACACTATGAAATGGTACATGTTAAAACCAATAGGTGAAGAACCAGCGGAAGCCAAAGCGGCTCTCCAAGCCCATCTTGCGGAACATGATGAACTTTATCCAGACTTCTTAGGCTGGAGTGAATATTCATCATCTTTGGATGAATCAAAGCTTTGGAACTTTGAAACTGATTACAAACAATCCAATATCTTAAGCCTGTATGGTATTTGGGTTAATAAGGGGGAATAGCGTATGAAAAACACTAAAAAAGTATTAATATTCCTTCCTCTCCTCTTATTAGCTAGTTGTAACTTCAAGTACAAATATGTCATTGAAGGCTATCAAACAGCTGGTAATGAAGATGAAATGATTGAAGATGATATCGATGATGCAGGCAGTTACGAAATCAAAGTCTGGGTTGACGATAAAATCGTTGACTTAACCAGAACACAAATCCAATCATTCGTCTCCGAAAACATGGGTAAATACGATATTAAAGCCACCGTTGAACCGCAATCTGAAGGTACAGCGGCCTCTAGTATGTTACAAGACGTCCAAAGTGGTGCGGATATCTTTGTCTTTGCCCAAGACCAATTAGCGAGATTAAAAGTCGCTGGTGCGGTTTCTAAATTAACAGGCGGCTACGCTAACTTTATTAAGAAAAACAACACCGAAGACTCAGTCAACGCTGCCACAATTGGTGCTAACGTTTATGCTTTCCCAGTCACATCAGATAACGGCTACTTCTTATATTACGATAAGAGCATTATTTCTGATAACGATGCGAAAGATATGAGCACTATCTTAGCGAGATGTTCCGCTACTAAAAAGAAACTTAACTTTGAAGGTAAGAGCAATGGCTTCTATACCGCGAGTTACTTCTTAGCGGATGGTATTAACTGTCATTCCGTTTGGGATTTAGACGAAGAAACAGGTCGATTCACTGCTTATGATGATACCTTTGCTAATGAAAACGGATTCATCGCTGCTAAAGGTCTAAAAGAATTAGACGATACAAACTTAGTCGCAGGCAACTCCTTAGCCTCTAAATTAGGTGATACCGCCGCTGCGGTTATATCTGGTATTTGGGAATATGATGTTGCCAAAAATAGACTTAAAGACAACCTTGGTTGTGCGGAATTACCAAGCTTCTCAGTGGATGGCAAGTCCTACCACATGGGTTCATTTGATGGTTATAAGCTAATGGGCGTTAAGCCACAAGTGGATGCTAAAAAAGCTTCTGTTTGCCGTAAACTTGCCAAGTATTTAACTGGTGAAATTTGTCAAACACAAAGATTTAAAGAAGTGGCTTGGGGTCCAACTAACGCGGTTAGTAGTGAAAGAGATGACGTGAAAGCTCATCCAGGCTTAGCCGCTTTAGCTAAACAACATAGTTACGCAACTCAACAAGGTCAATGCCCAGGTGCATGGTTCGTTTCTTTAGCGGCCGCCGCTAAGGAAATTAAGAAAGATTCATCTGATGCAAGAATCAGGGAAATTCTTGCTGTTTATAACAGTGAGTTACCTGATTTACTGAGTGAAGATTAGGAGGTGAGATAATGAAGCAATATTCTGATATGGAATTACTGAAGATGAGCAAGGCCAAACGCGCTCGTATTAAGTTCGTTAATGCCTTTGCTAGCATCCCTCGTAAATTCAAAAACCTCGGTATCAAAATCTGGCGTTTCTTTAAGAACCTTGGTTTAGGTATCTTTAATTGGTTTAAAGAACTCGGTTTAACATTCGTTCATGGCGATTGGAAAACTAAAGTCTCCTACTTCATTATGGGCTTTGGCAATGTGGCCAGAGGCCAAGTAATGAGAGGTTTATTATTCTTCACTTTTGAAATCGTGTTTATCCTCTACATGATCTTTGTTGGTGGTGAGCCTCTTTCAAGACTTTACATTTTAGGTACACAAGGCTCCACATCATTCGATGATGGTACAGTGCAATATGGTGAAAACTCATTCAACATCCTTTTAGTGGGTGTGATGACAATCTTCTTCATCGTTGCCTTTATCTACACATGGAACCTTAATATTAAACAAAATAGAATCAATGAAGAGATTATTAAAGATAAGAAGAAATTAGCGACTGCGAAAGACGATTTAAGAGCCCTCGTGGATGAAAACTTCCATAAGACACTCTTAGCCTTACCAGTTTTAGGTATCTTAATCTTTACCGTTTTACCAATCTTCTTCATGATTCTCGTGGCGTTCACTAACTACGATGCCCAACACAATCCACCGCTTAACTTATTTGGTTGGGTCGGATTTGATAACTTTGCCCAATTATTCACCTGGAGTAATGGCACTAAATCATTCTCCGCGACATTTGGTCAAATCTTATTATGGACACTAGTGTGGGCCTTCTTTGCGACATTCACTAACTATTTCTTAGGTATGGGTGTTGCGATGTTAATCAATAAGAAAGGCATCAAACTAAAGAAAGTATGGAGAACGATTTTAGTCTTCTCTATTGCGATTCCACAGTTCATCTCCATCTTGTTCGTCTCTAATATGTTTGCGACAGATGGTATTATCAACGGTATTGTCACTAGTATGGGTGGTAAACCAATTAACTTCTGGGGTACCCCGTGGTTAGCAAGACTGACCGTTATTATCGTTAACATTTGGATTGGTGTTCCATACTTAATGTTAATCGTCACAGGTATCTTAATGAATATTCCGGCGGACTTATATGAATCCGCGAATATTGATGGCGCTAACGGCTTCCAACAATACACTAAGATTACCTTACCTTATATGTTATTTATTACTGGTCCATACTTATTAACAAGTTTCACTGGTAATATGAATAACTTTAATGTTATTTACCTTCTAACTGGTGGTGGTCCTACCGCACAAGACTACTTCGGTAACGCTGGTAAAACCGACTTATTAATTACTTGGTTGTTTAGCTTAGCGGTTAATGACAGTAACTATAAGTTAGCTGCGGTTATCGGCATCATGGTCTTTATCGTGGTCGCGGGCTTATCCTTAGTGGTTTATAACTTAATTCCAAGTACAAAGAACGAGGAGGGTTTCCAATAATATGGCAGATAAAAAGCATATGAATATGTCCACTAAGAAACGTATTGGAAATATTATCTCCTACGTCCTCTTAGTGCTCATCTCAGTCATTTGGATTACTCCATTTGTCTTCTTGGTTTTAAAATCATTTGACGTAGAAAATCCAGGTGTCACAAGTAATATCATTCCAAAACAATTTGGTTTTGCTAATTACGCTTATCTATTCTCAAGCGAATGCAACTTCTTACAGTGGTATTTCAATACCTTCATCATCGCTTTAGTGGTGTGTGTTGTTCAAACCGCGATGCAGTTTGCTATGTCATTCGTTTTATCTAGATTTAGATTCAAATTACGTAAACCAATGATGAACTTCATGTTAGTGCTTGGCATGTTCCCTGGCTTCTTAACAATGATTGTTCTTTATCAATTATTAAAGATGGTGAACTTAACTGGTGATAATGCTTTACCAGGTTTGATTCTCGTCTATGTGGCTTCTAGTGGTATGGGCTATTACGTTATTAAGGGCTTCCTTGATACAATGCCGAAATCACTTGATGAAGCGGCTTTAGTCGATGGTGCGACACGCGCTCAAATCTTCGTGAAAGTTATTATTCCACTTTGTAAACCAATTCTTATTTACACAGTTCTTACATCATTTATGGGACCATGGGGCGACTTCGTGTTTGCCTATACAGTCTCTTTAGGTAGTCAATCAGGTATGAACGTGGCCGCTGGTCTTAATTCCTGGTTAAGTGCCTCACAAATCGGCTCTCACTTCGCGCACTTCTGTGCGGGTGGTGTCATCGTTGCCATTCCAGTAATGGTCTTATTCCTCTTCTTACAAAAATACTATGTTGAGGGCGTTACTGGTGGTGCAGTTAAAGGATAGGAGATCTATTTATGGCAGAAGTAAT
>JAEEGJ010018731.1_pt1 | contig 15394 bp, 17 predicted proteins | sample 8958761 | NCBI WGS metagenome assembly JAEEGJ01 (sample SAMN16246546, study PRJNA631951) | gut metagenome | biome: gut microbiome; feature: rumen; material: RS-attached | host: Bos | place: Iran: Karaj | collected 2018-10 | reverse complement strand
CTTGAAATCCCCGATTATGCTGCATCCCGTCACCGGAATGAATGAGAAGATGAGGAGAGCGCAAACTGCCTTGATCAGTGTCTTTTTGAGGTTTTTCATAATTTATCTCTTTGCTTTAATAGCGTTAATGATGCCGGCCACAAGCAGGATGCTCGTGCCTAACAGACCGGCAAGCCCCGTGATGTTTACGAGCGGATGATTCGGCCTCTGATACAGGCGCGCCAGATGATCGTAGAGGAACAGCATGCAGAACAGCCAGACCGGCGTCACTGCAAAACAGCATATCGCAACGATCGCGTGAGCCTTTTTCGACACGAATGATCCTCCCTTTTCTTAATACGCACATTATAACATTATGGGTTCAGGCAGGCGTCGTGGCGGTGATGCCGTTGTGTTGATGGCGGGCGGTTTGCGTATGCGGCACCATGGTCTGAGCAGGCGTACATACGAAAACCGCGTTTTCTTCGAATTTATACGTGCATTTTGGCAGTTTTTGCCCCGTCCAGCGTGAAATGTACATACGAAAACGGACTTTGTCCTGAAAATATATGTGCGCAAAGGCTTTCAGAGGCCGTTTTCGATGAAAATGCACATATAAAATCGGACTTTTTTCGAGTTTCGTATGTACGCAAAAAAGCACCTACTATTAGATTTTCAAAAATGCGAAATCTAATAGTAGGTTTTTGCATTTTTAGGCTGTTTTTGACGCCGACCTACTATTAGAATCAAGAAAAAACGAAATCTAATAGTAGGTTTTGCCGGAAAAAGCTGTTTTCGAGCTCAAACCTACTATTAGAATCAGACTTTTAAAATTTCTAATAGTAAGTGGTCAGCAAAAGCTCTGATTTTCGCCTTTTCAGGGACAGCAAAAGATATGCCGGCGAAAATTATTTTAAAAATTTTCGAAAAAAGTGAAACCATCCGGGTCAAAACTGCACTATTATAGACGAACGGCCGTTCAGAAAACGAAATTTTGAGGTGAGACGATTGAATGACGCAAAGGCGCTGGCCTTACTGAAATCAGGTGACCAGGAAGCACTGGAGTGGTTTATCGACAAGTACAGTGCGTACGTCGGTACCGTGGTAAACAGCATTCTCGCGAGTTCCATGACTCATGAGGATGTGGAGGAAGTGACGGCGGATGTGTTCGTTACTTTGTGGCAGTCCGCGGAAAAACTTGTTCCTTTGAACCTGAAAGGGTATTTGAGCCGCGTGGCACGCAGCCTTTCCATGCAGAGATTGCGGGAGCGGGTGCAGGTGCTGCCTTTGGACGAGGACATTCTTATCTTAGATGAAGATTCGGTTTTTGACAGCCTTGAGCGCGAGGATCAGGACAACGAGATCAGGAAGCTGGTCTACTCCATGCCTCAGCCCGACAAAGAGATCTTTTTGAGATTCTATTACTACTGTCAAAGCGTTTCGGTTATCGCTAATCAAATGCAGATGAACCCGTCCACGATCAAGACCAAGCTAAAGCGCGGGCGCGAGCGGCTCCGTTATTACCTCAGCAATATCAAAAACGACAGGAGGCGATCAGAATGCAGATAAACATACGTGATCTGATGGAAAACATCGAAGATTCTTCCGTTGATATGGAAGATAAAAACGTCGTCTCCTCCGAGAGGATCAAGGAGTTGACTAAAATGAAAATAAACGAATACGGTTTTAAAGAAAAGCGCAGTTCCAAGAAGAAGTTCGTAACGGTTCTCATTGCCGCTGCAATGGTTTCCGCTCTGGGAATCTCTGCATACGCGGCATTCAAGGGCGGACTGGAAGGTGTATCTTTCGGCGATCCGACGGATCCGTCCGCTTCTTCTACTACGGAAAAGATCGTGGTCCCCAGCGGTTCTGAAGGTAATGACGAATATTCATTTCAAAACCCTCCCCAGAGCCATATGATCTCTTTGCAGGGTTATTCGGACACAAACGAATTCAAGGCTTCGAAAGAATGGTACGAGTTCGAGGATAAATATGACCAGGACTGGAAGATCGTTGACGCTTACGATAAGGAATGCAAGAAGACCGGAAAAGATCCGTTTGAGGAGAAGTATCCCGGTTACGGCATCTACTCACAGGAGATGGCAGACAAGGCTGATGAGTTAATAAAGAAGTACAACCTTAAGCTCCGCGGCAAATTTATCAATGGCCACAGCAACCCGGAAGATCCGTCAGATACATCGATCCGTGAGAATGAGCTGAAAGAAATGTTCGGCGATATCTGGGATGACAAGATCCACGGAGTCGGATACTGCTATGAAAACGGAACTTTCTCACTTGATGCAGACTATGAGAAGGTATCTTTCCAGATCAGAAGAGTCATAAAGGGAACTTTTGATACCGTATATCTCAACGTCGGAGATATCAGCCAGTACAAGCAGTGGACGTATAAGACAAAGAGCGGAGTTGAGGTCTCGATCGCTCTTCAGGACAGAAGCGGCGTTGTTCTCGCAGTAACACCCAAGGGATTTGTAGCCATCAACCTTTGCCCGAGCGAGGATGAGGATGGTAACCCCTTAAACTATACAAAGGAACAGATCGAGGAATTTGTCGATCACATTAATTTCAACAACCTCTGATCTGTGAAAACATGAGAAAAAAAGAAGCCCTGCAGATATTTGTCTGCAGGGCTTTTCTCATTTTATTCTTCAACCGGAACTATCGACGCGGGCGATACCCATTTCATCTTTTTGCAGAATTCCTCCAGGAATATGTTGATACCTTTGTGGTCGACGGTGGCCCAGATCGTGGTCACGCTCGTGCCCATAGAGTACACACCATAGACGGTCGTCGTATTTCCGTTCTTTAAGTATGTGATGGTGTAGGAACAATTCTCGTCCTCGACTTGTTTTCCATCGTCTTTTTTCATCCAGAGTTCTTTTGCAGCCTGCTCGTATGTGCGCTTGGTTTCCTGTTCGGTTCGAAACTCAGCGGTATGGACGGAGGTTGTCTGAACGCCTGATTTATTCTGCTCGGCAACGAAGGCTGCCATGAAACAGACAGGCTGATATTTGGGGAGCTTCAGGCTCTTGTTGAATTCCTTGAGAAAGCGTTTTTCTGCTTCTTCGTCATAACAGAAATAATATGATGCGGCCTTTGAACTGTTCTTCAGCTGCAGACTGGTATTGAGGAGTTCGGAATACGTCCGGACATTCTTGACGCCACAGCTTGTCAGGCTTCGCTCGACTTTGTCTATGGTCCTGTTGCTAAAAAGGTGACAGCCCGCCATGCTGACGGCAAACAAGGCGATGATCAGTACTGAAACGCTTTTTCCTAATACCTTCATGTCAGGCCTCCTTTTACTTGCGCTTATAAAGCTTATATCCCTCGGGCACGCGGTCGCCGAAATAGTTCACGTGGGCATCGATCTCCTTGCGTATCTCCTCGTAATTGTCCCAGGTGGTGCTGTCGAAATTGTAGGATGTGACGAGGTAATCGAAATAGCCCTCTTTTATCAAGCGGTCCTGCTGTTCCAGGATATCGGGAAAATCCTTTTCCATGCTCAGGTAGCAGTAATACCTGTTCTGCGGCAGGACGCCCGCGGCGGTGTAGAAGCCGCAGTCCATGACGTCGTAAGTCAGTATTTTCGCGCCGGGCGTCTTATTGATCTCTTCGGCGAAACGGTACTGAGCAAGATAGTCCCTCGATTTCATCATCAGGTACGAGTTCTTGTTCTGTATCAGCGCGTCGGCGTAGAACACGCAGAGCACGACGGTTATCAGGACCGGGATGAGACGTGTCTTCGTTTTGGTCTTCTTATCGATGAAGGCCAAGGCCTTGCAGATGGGGATCAGCACGAGGCAGAAGCTGTATGCCAGGATGTACGCGTAGTAGAAGATGACCAGTGGCCTCATGAACACGACTCCGGCCGCGAAAATGAACGTCACCGCAAAGAAGAACAGCGTCTTTTTGAGATGCTTTTTGCCTGCGAAAAAAGGCGATATGAGAGACAGCGCCAGCGTGACGCCGAAAACGCGATATTTCCTGCCCGTTACGACGAGCGAGAAGATCGGGCTGTAGATGTACTTGATAACGGGGACCGTTGCAAGGCCTTCAGGTTCTCTCGAGGAATTGTGGAAGAGCACGACATTGTAGAAATAAGCTTCCCAGAGGTATTTGAGCGAGCCCGTTGCGGCGAAATATATCAGTATGGGGAGCGTCAGGGCAATAAATCCCGCCGCAAACCTCCACACAAGAGACCAGAGCTTTTTGAAGTCTTTTCGCTTGATCGTGAGGACGAGGATATAGAAGCAAAAGCCGCCCATGAAGCCGATGAAGGTGTATTTGATCCAGAAAAGGATGCCGGTGATGACGCCGCAGATGACGGCTTCTTTGCCGGAAGGCAGCCCGTCGCCTTCAACGATAGCCCTGAGGCCGAAATAGAAAGCGACCGAGAGCAGCGGGAAGCAGAGCTCCTCGGCGTTGCCGCCGTAATTGAACATCCTCAACGTATATGTGATTCCGATAAGCACCGGCATGAGCATGACGGCGTACTTCGGAGGCTCGGTGAAAAGCTTGACGGTCTTCCACGAGAAGATCGCAAACACCGATGCCATGATGCATTCGATGATCCACGCGCCGGTGAAGGACTTTTCGCTGATGAGGGCCGCTAAGGCATAGATGAAATAAAGCAGCGGGCCCTTCTGCTCGTAGAGGTCCCTGTACGGCACCATGCCGTGAGTGATGCCCCTGCCGACCGTGAAGAAGCAGTTGATGTCGTTCCACGGGTTGAACGGGTAGAGCGGCGAGCATGTCGAAACGACCGTCAACGTTACCGTTGCCGCCGCAATGAGAATGATGATCTCGGGTATTGTAAGCTTGTTCTTCGTGGTCATGTGATGATTATATCATGTGGTGGGGTTTCAGTTGGTGGGTGCGGCTGCAGTTGACCGGTGGAGCTGGTGAACGGTGCGGCTGCGTTGACCGGTGGAGCTGGTGAACGGCGCAGAACCAAGGTCTGCGAAGGGTGTACATACGAAAACCGCTTTTTCTTCGAATTTATACGTGCATTTTAGCCGATTTTGCCCCGGTCAGCGCGAAATGTACATACGAAAACACACTTTTTCCTAAAAATATATGTGCGCAAGGCCTTTCGGAGGCCGTTTTCGATGAAAATGCACGTATAAAAACGGACATTTTCCTGTTTTCGTATGTATTCGCAATTGAACTGCTATTGATTTTGAGAAAACCCCAAAAACTATAGCAGGCGTCACGCGGCACGCACGTTATCAAGGCAAATTTGGCAACTTACGGCACGCAAACGGCAACTTGCGTCAGTGGCTGTTGAATGCGCTTTTGTGCTCTGTTAGTTTTGAGCCGGGCAGCCTGATGAAGAGCATAAAGGAGTTTTCTATGATAAACGCGAAAAGGGTATGTAAGAGTTTTGGATCCAGAGAAGTCTTGACCGGGATCGACCTGGACATCGGGAAAGGCAAGATATTCGGGCTTTTGGGGCCTTCGGGCGCGGGCAAGACGACGCTGATAAAGATAATCACGGGGCAGCTGGCAAAAGATTCGGGCGAGGTCACGGTGTTTGGCAAGGACGTCGGCACACTCACCGGCGCTGACAAAAAGAAGATAGGCATCATGATGGACGATCACGGCGTTTACGACAGGCTCTCGTGCGCTGAAAACCTCAAGATCTTTGCCGATATTTACGGCGTTCCGCATGACAGAATCGACAAAGCGCTCGAGCAGGTCGGCCTTGCCGGGAGCTCCAAAAAGCCCGCAATGAAGCTGTCCAAGGGCATGATGGCGCGCCTCCGCCTGGCAAGAGTGCTGCTGGTATCGCCTGAGATAATGTTTCTCGACGAGCCCACGAGCGGACTCGATCCCGTGACGACGAAGCAGATCCACAAGCTGATCGTTGAACAGAGGGACAGGGGCTGCACGGTCTTTCTCACCACGCACAATATGGAGGAGGCGACAGTGCTCTGCGATGAGGTCGCGCTGCTCAACGAAGGTAAGATCGTGGAGCGCGGCACGCCGGATCAGATATGCAGAAGATATAACCACAAAAAGACGATCAGGCTGCACCTGAAGAGTGGGGAAGACATTGAATTGGAGCATTCGGGCGCATCAGCATCAGCGCTCGAAAAGCTCATGGAACAAGGCGAGATAGAGACCATTCATTCTTCGGAGCCGACGCTTGAGACCGTGTTCATTGAGCTGACGGGAAGAAAGTTTGAGTCAGATGAGGAGGCACAGTATGCGTAACGTATTGATCATTTTCAAAAAGCAGCTCAGGGACACGCTTAAGAACAAGACGGTCCTTATCCAGTTCATCATGTTCCCCGCGATGACGCTGATAATGGAGAACTGCATCAATGTTCCCGATATGCCGGAGTTGTTCTTTACAAAGCTTTTCGCGATCATGTACATGGGAATGGCGCCTCTCACCTCGGTCGCTTCGATCATTTCGGAAGAGAAGGAAAAGAACACTTTGCGCGTCCTCATGATGGCGAACGTGAAGGCCTGGGAATACCTGGCGGGCGTGGGACTTTATGTTCTGACACTGTGCATGGCGGGCGCGGGAGTGATGGCCACGGGGATCCCCCGCGATCACATCCCGTTCTTCCTTTTGGTCATGGCAGCAGGCTTTACCGTATCGATCGTAATGGGCGCGTGCGTCGGGGTCTTTGCTCCCAACCAGATGGTCGCGACATCGCTGTTTATGCCTGTAATGCTGGTGTTCTCGTTTGCGCCCATGCTCGCTCTTTTCAATGATAAAATAGAAAAGATCGCAGGAATCTTCTACACGCAGCAGCTGCGTATCCTGCTTAATCAGATGACTTTTGACGGCATATCTGCAAAGACGGTGGCGGTGCTTTCCGTTAACGCGGCACTCGCGCTGGGACTGTTTTTCGCAGCCTTCAGAAAAAAAGGACTTGAGTGATGAAGATCAATCTGGACATTGACGGAAAATATGATGATACCGAGGTCATTATCAGGGCCCCGTATCTGAATAATGACATCGAGAGGATGGTTGCCATGATGCGCATGATCGACATGCAGATCGCTGTGCGCAAAGAGGGGGAGACCATCCTTCTTGAAACGGATAAGATCCTTTATGTTGAGGCGGTCGACCGCAAGACTTTCGTATATACAAGCAGCGATACGTACGAGTCGGAACTTAAGCTTTACGAGCTTGAGCAAGAGCTCGTGCAGCGCGATTTCTTAAGGATCAGCAAGCAGAGCATCGTCAATCTGAGGAAGATCAAGAGCCTCAAGACCGATGTCAACCGCAAGATCCGCATCACACTTGCAAACGGCGAGCAGATCGTCGTGTCGCGCATGTATTCCGACGACTTAAGAAGAAAGCTGGGGTTACGATAATGGAAGACAGAAAAACGGTATTCGAATATATAGCGCAGCTTTTCGCGACCTACGGAATAATGGTCGTGATATTCATCGTGATCAACCACTTCGTCGGAGACGAGGCAAGGCGTGTATCGACATTGTTCACTCTCGGCTCATCCGGACTGTCCTCCGCGATGCTTATTCAGCTCCTTCTCCTGGCAGTCATCATCACGGCTTCGCAAAATGTTTTCTTATCAGATATCCTCATAAAGAACATGGCATTGATCGTGCGCAACATCCTGTTTTTCGTGACGGTCATGATCGCCATTGCGGTGTTCGTCATCCTCTTCGGATGGTTCCCGGTAAATGAGGCCGGCGCGTGGATTGGATTCCTGATCTCGTTCGCGGTATGCACCACGGTGAGCGCGGTGTTCATGCGCCTTGAGGAGCGCGCCGAAAACAAGAAGATGCAGGAAGCGCTGAATAAGCTCAAAAAATAACGGCCGTCCTTTAAGGGACGGCCGCCGTGATGAAGTGTCTGTGTTTTCGTGAGCTTTCCGCGAAATCAGTCCTCAATTAAAACCATCGGTGATATATAGTTCATCTTTTTGCAGAAGTGCTCTGCGAAAGCGTTTGTCTCGCCTTTCGCGGAGAGCGCCTGGATGACGGTGATGTTCTTGCCCTCAAGGTAAATTCCCCTGGCCGTCAGAGTGGAGGAGTTCACTGCGCTGATATAGTAGGAATAGTTGCCCTTCTCACCGCTTTCAAGGTATTTGCCGGAACCCTTCTTGATGGAATCGTAGACTTCCGCGGCATCGTCCTTGGTTTTGTAGGTTATGGTGAAGGCGGAGCAGGTGTCCATTCTCTTTTCAGCCTTTTCGCGGATCGCGATTAACCTGTATTCAGCAGCCTCGATATCTCTGGCTTTGGGACCGAAATAAGACCTGGACTGCGATGTGGCTTCTTTCTCGTCTTTTGAGACGTAATAACCGGAGCCTTCTTCGGTAAGCTTTGCGGTTGCCCTGATGAGATCTACGCGCTTCTCGTACTTCTCAATGCCGTAGCTCTTCGCGGCATTTTCGAAAGCCGAAGATACATCGCCTGACATAAAACAGCCTGCCGTGACAATGGTGAAGACCGCGACCAGCAGGACCGATACGGATGCTTTGATTCTGTTCATGATATGCCCTCCCGAAGATTTGGTAATGATATTCTATCATAACCAAAGACTTACACTAAAGCCGCGGGTTCAGTGTAAGTCTTTGGGATGGCTATTAAATCTAAACGATACTCGCTACTTGCCTGATCAGTAACCGGCCAGCTGCTCATAAGAGAAGTTCTTCTGCAGGAATGAGAGGAACTCCATATGGTTCATGACCTGGCCGCCCTTTTTGTAGACAAGTTCTTTCGCGCCTTCATTATTTGTTCCGCCGTTGCAGACCACGTAACCCGTGCGTCTGAGGATGCTGAGTGCGATCCTTAATGTATTTATATCGTCTAATTCGACAGTTCCGTCAGCGAGGCCCCTGGAATCGAAAATGTAGTGAAGGACTCTCCACTGGACATCACGTCCGCCCTGAAGGTTCTCGAGTTCCTGAATGTCAAATTCTCTGATATTTGTATTTGCTGCGTTCATGGCATTTACACTCCTTTCGCGGATGTTCACGGTTGTTACGCTCATTATGCTCATGGACAAGAGGCCGGACAATCAGCAATGCGGCGCCTTTCTGATGCTTAAACTACAGGTATCGCGCCGGGTGTCGATTATCTTTCATTTGAATTGACCGACGCGCTGTGATATTACGTGAGCCGGTTTTCGGATTCCCAAAAATCTACACTAAATCGGCTGTTTTACTACACGTTTTTGTGCAAATCCGGCCGATTTGCAGTTTTTTGTGCACAAAACCGGTCACTTTACTACACGTTTTTGGTAAGCGGATACGGGATGGGCGGAGACGCGCGGCGGCGATTCATGATTAATCCGCAATAGTGCCTTAAAATCTGCTTATAAATGGGAGAACTTACTATAAAATAGCAATAGAAAATGCGAGGGGGATACTTATGAAAAAGCTGATGGCACTCACGCTGGCGATCGCCATGATGCTTCCGATGGCAGCATGCAAGGAAAAGATCGAAGCGGGCGACGCGAACAGATACAAGAACTACGCGGACATGACGCCGGATCAGATCGTCTCTCAGATGACGATCGAGCAGAAGGCGGCGCAGATGGTGCAGCCGGCGGTCTACAGGATCACCAATGACGACATGCGCGCAAAAGGCTACGGAAGCGTGCTTTCGACGGCGGGCCACACCGATGCAAAGCAGTGGAGAAAGATCGTCGATGATCTGCAGCAGGCCGCGATAGAGTCGCCTTCGGGCATTCCTTTCATTTACGGACAGGACGATGTGCACGGCGTCAACTATTGCGTCAACGCGGTTTATTTTCCCCACAACATCGGGATCGGCGCGGCGAACGATGAGGAGCTGACTTACAAGATGGGCCAGATCACTGCGGATGAGGCGAAGATCTGTCACATGATGTGGAACTTTTCACCGGTCGTGGCGCAGTCGGTTGACCCCAGATGGGGCAGGACTTATGAGTCCTACGGGTCTGACTTAGAGATCATAAAAAAGCTTTCCACTGCATACACGAAGGGCCTGATCGACAATGGGCTCGTCGCGTGCGCGAAACACTTTTTCGCTGATGGAAATGTTGTGTACGGGACGGGCGAGCAGGGCGCCACGAAGATGCTGATCGACAGGGGCGACGCGAAGCTTACGCAAGAGCAGATTAACGAACTCCTCAAGGTGTATCAGGCGCAGATCGACGCGGGCGTGCAGACGATCATGATCAGCCACTCGTCTCTCAACGGCGTGAAGATGCATGAGAATAAAGAGTACATCATGAAGCTCAAGAACGAGATGGGCTTCAAGGGCTTCATCGTGAGCGACTGGGGTTCCGTCGAGAACATCACCGGCGAGACATATAAAGAGAAGGTCATCAAGAGTGTCAACGCAGGCATCGACATGCTGATGGAGCCCGACCGTTTCGAGGAGACGAAGGAGATAATAATCGAAGCGGTGAAGAACAGTGAGATATCAGAAGAGCGCGTAAATGACGCGGTTACGAGGATCATCAATGTCAAGATGGACGCGGGACTTTTCAAAGATCCGATGCTTACTCAGATGAAGACCGACCAGACAGAGACGGGCTCACTTGAGTATCGAAAAGTTGCCGAGCAGCTGGTCGAAAAGAGCCTCGTCCTTTTAAAGAACGACAAGAACACACTGCCTTTGAAGCAGGGCGCAAAGGTCTATATCACGGGTCCCGCAGCCGATGACGGCGCAGTGCAGTGCGGCGGTTGGACGCTCGACTGGAACCGCGCGACGACATCCGAGATCAAGGGTGTCACGACGATCAAAGAGGCTTTCGAAAAGTATGCGAAGGACTACGGGATCGAGGTCATCACGGATCCCAAGGAGGCTTCAAAAGCTGATGTCGTGCTGCTCTGCGTGGGCGAGCAGGCATATGCCGAATGGAACGGCGATACCGAAGATTTGAAGCTCAACGGCGAACTCGGACTGAGCGGAAACAAGGATGCGATGAGCGAAGCAGAGCAGCTCGGAAAGCCCGTTGTCACCTGCATCATAGCGGGCAGGCACGTCATCATCGACGAAGCTGACTACAAGAAGTGGGACAGCGTCGTAATGTGCTATCTGCCGGGTTCAGAGGGCAAGGGCATCTCTGACGTCCTCTGCGGATGCGCTGATTTCTCGGGTAAGCTCCCTTCGCCCTGGTACGGTGCGCTCGATCAGATCGGCACTGATAAGAGCTTCCTGAAGAAGGGCTACGGCCTTTCCTACGGCGACGGTTTTACCGCGCGAAAAGAGCCTGAGACGCTCTCTGATGCGCCTGCGCAAGAAAGACAGGCAAGTCAATGATCAAAGCGGTTATTTTCGACATGTTCGAGACGCTGGTAACGCTTTTCGAGGGGCGGACATACTGGGGCGAAAACATAGCAGAAGACGTCGGTGCCGACATTGACGGATTCCGCCGCGAATGGCATGCGATAGAAAAGGACCGCAGCATCGGGAAATACACCATCGAAGAAGGCCTCGAGGTTGTCCTCAAAAAGCTCGGACTCTATTCTCCGGAGAAAGTCGATCTCGCGGCCTCGAAAAGGATAGAGGCCTTAAACGACACTTTCTCCAACATTCCGCCCGAGACGGAGGAACTTCTTAAAAGCCTTAAGAACCGCGGCCTTAAGGTCGGCATCATAACGAACACGTTCTCAGACGAGCGCGACATGATAAGGTCGAGCATCCTGATGCCTTACATCGACGAGGCACTGATATCTTATGAGCAGGGGCTTTGCAAGCCTGACCCGGCGCTGTATGAGAAGATGACCAGGCTGCTTGATGTCAGACCGGAGGAGTGCCTTTTTGTAGGCGACGGCGGGTCAAGAGAGCTCTTTGCGGCAAGGGATGCCGGAATGCATCCCGTGCAGTGCACGTGGTTCCACGACAGGGCGTACGAGCCGCACATACCGTGCCCGATATTAGATGAATTCGATCACGCGGATACACGATCAGAAGTGCTGAAATACTTGGATTAAGGGGAATCTGATGAACATGGAATACTGGAAGGAAGCTTTTGGCGTTGCGGATATCATTCTCGAAAACAGCTGGATGATGTTTTTCGCATCGTAAAAACGTCATGATAATATAATATTCCCCGCGCGTTTTAGTGATAGAATGTTTAAGTTGGCTTATCGGGTGCGCACGGGGGATCTATATGAGAAACAGATCAGATTCAATCATGAAAGTTGCAGTTCTGCTCATCGCAGCTGCATTGGTTTTCGCTGTCGTGGCATGCGGCGCCGGCAAGAAGGATGATTCAACTCCCAAGAACAATAACGATATCGCAGGCACCTGGGAACAGGTCATGGCCGACGGTATCGAGACGATAACTCTTTACGAGGACGGAATATACGTTTCCGACATTAAGCTGAACGGCGGATCCTCCATGCATAAGCAGCGCTCGTTCGTCTGCAAGGACGGCAAGTTAACGGTCCACTACCCGGATTTCGGAACGGATTCTAACTATGATGTCCAGGTCAAAAACAATCAGCTCATTCTTAAGAACGGCAGCTCAACGGTAGTCTATAACAAGAAATAAAGGCGCTAACCATGAGGAAAATCCTGCTGATCGCCGGTATTGTACTTATAGTCTTTTTTGTTATTTCCCTGATCACAGGTATCCTTTGCCGTGTCGGTTATTACGGGATCTTAGACGCCTCTCCTGAGCTTTACCGGAGCCTTCGTTTCCGCTACAAACTGAACTTTATCCTTTCAGGTGTTTTTGCAGTTGCAGCAGTTGTCTGCTTCATCATCCGCGTGAAAACAAAAACTTAACCGTGACACAATTTTGGCATAACTTGCTTGTATGATGGAACCACGGAGGAAGATTTTATGTCATACAGGGTTTTGATCGTTGAAGATATGCCGGAGCTCTTAGACAACGTCTGTGACTTTTTTCTAGAGGAAGGAGCAGACTTGCTGGAAGTCATCCGCTGCAGCGACGGTGACACTGCCATGGAGATGGTCACCCGCGAAGATTTCGACCTCATGATCTTAGACATAATGCTTCCCGGTGCGTCGGGATTTGATATATGCAGGGCGGCCCGCCAGAAGAGCGACTGTCCCATTATCCTTCTCACGGCGCTCGGTTCCGAGAGCAGCATCTTAAGCGGTTATGAAGCGGGCTGCGACGATTACGTCGTGAAGCCTTTCGTCATGCGCCACCTTTACGCCAAGAGCCTCGCACTTCTCAAGCGCGCGAAAAGAAACGGGGCCGGCGATGTGCTCAAATGCGGAGCCGTATCACTTAACAAAAGAAAAATGGAAGTTACCGTGAACGGCCGCGAGGTGACATTGCAGTCAAAGGAGTATTCGCTCCTTTACTATCTGATCTCCAACAAGGAGACGATCCTCACGCGCGAAAACATTTTAGATCACGTGTGGGGCGACAATCTTGACGTCAACGACAGAGTTGTCGACGGCACGGTCAGAAGGCTCCGCGCTTCTCTTGGCGAAGCATCTTCGCAGGTCAAAACGGTCTTCGGAAAAGGCTATAAGCTGACGGAAGGAAAATGACCATGAAAAGGCATAAAACAATAAAGAAACCGAGTTTTGTCATCTCGTACTGGCAGTGTCTGTCCGTCGTTGCGGCATTCCTGGCACTTATAGGACTGATGATATACGGCAGCGTATCAGGCGAATACAACAACAGAGCCGCAAGACGGAGCGGCTATGATTCTGCGGCAATAGGCAGGTCCATTGCCACTACATTTAACAAAGAGAACGTAACCGCACAGGATATTGCCATACTCAAGCAACAGATCCTCTGGCACTATTCATCAACGGGGCAGGCTTTCGAGGTATATTACAACAAGCAGAAGGTCGCGGACTCATCCAGGAACATGATAATGCACTATTGTCCCGAGTCTTTTGAGGAGGAGCCGCCGATATATTTCTTTGATCTGGCGGATACCAAGTACCTGCAGTATTTTGACACCCCCGAAGTACAGAAATACAAAGCGATCGTTCCCGTTATCGATCTTTCTGACGGAATGACGCTGAATCCCAAGTACGATGAGCAGCCTGTGCTTGAGATCGGCGTAAAAGAAGCATATATCAACATGGAAACCGGAAAATTCATACCTGTCGTATGCTATGTTCTTGACACCCAGTCTGCCCATGAACTCAACATCTCGAGCGTCACGGTCACCATTCCCGTTGATAAAAACAGCCCCGAGCTCAAGGGCTATACATACATAAAGTCAAACGGCATCGATAACTTCGGCGCATCGATCGAAGGATATGAGGGCGCGGAACCGGAATACTGCGATAATACTGCTACGAGAAACGACTTTGACGTCTTTTACGGCTATAAGAGCTCGTACATAAAGGTCAAGTCTTTTGAAGACGTATACAAGACATGGATCATGGCCGGCAACTGCGCACTGGTCGTCCTTATGCTTGCCCTGTCGCTCATTCCCGCGTCGCTCCTCTACAACCGCAGGAAGAGAAACTACGAGATCTTCGAGTACAGGAGAAAGACCACCGATGCAATGGCACATGACCTGAAGACCCCGATGGCCGCGATCCTGTCCTATGCCGAAAATCTCGAAAACAATACCGGCACCGACAAGCAGGGATTCTATGTTTCCAAGATCACCGAAAAGGTCTGGCAGATGAACAAGATGGTCAACAACATGCTCGATTTTTCGCGCGGCGAAAACACGTCTGTAGCGGTTAAGAAGTCGCCCGTCGACATCGGCGCAGTCCTTGCCGACGCCATCGCTTCGAATGAGCATGAGATCACAAAGCGTGGGCTCACGGTCTCATTTGAGAAGACCGAAGTCACGGTCAACACTGATAAAGAACTGTTCGCTCAGGCAATTGGAAACCTGATCAACAACGCCGCGCTTTACGCGAAGGAAGGGACTGAGATCTCTGTGACGTGCGGCTCTGACAAGATCGTGATAACCAATGTCACTGCCGCTCCGGTTGATGACGCCGAGGCCCTGAAACAGCCGTTCGCCAAGGGCGACGAGTCCCGCCGCAACTATGGCTCGGGATTAGGTCTTGCGATCGCGGAGAACAACCTCGTTCTGCTCGGATTTAAGCTTGACGTTAAGAGCGAAGGCGACAAGTTTGTGGCGACGGTGACGCTGTAAAGGCGTGGTGGCGTAGCTGCTGAGCCCCTGCCTGTCCCTGAACGTTGATAGCTATGCCGCTCCCGTGTTTTGCGGGGGCGGCTTTTTGATTTCTATCCGCCGGTGCAAAAAGAAGACCTACAAGAATGACATTTTCTCCGATTTGGCAGGCCAAAGGTGGGCAGCTACCGACAAAAAACACATTTTGGCTGTTTTTTGTCGGTAGTTTTCAGCGGCAAAACAGGCTTTCTGCACTAGTCAAGCAAAAGTAGACACACAAACAAGAAAATATACACCTAAACCTTTTGGTAGAGCATTCGATATTGTTTTGGAGTCAGATAATCCAAGGCATACGCAGGTCGTTCCTCGTTGTAGAA
>JAEEGJ010018730.1_pt1 | contig 15394 bp, 13 predicted proteins | sample 8958761 | NCBI WGS metagenome assembly JAEEGJ01 (sample SAMN16246546, study PRJNA631951) | gut metagenome | biome: gut microbiome; feature: rumen; material: RS-attached | host: Bos | place: Iran: Karaj | collected 2018-10 | reverse complement strand
AGATTTTGCTATCCACAGCATACAAAATATAACGATTGAAAAAATAATCAGCCATATCTGCAAATATTATAATCTGCAAAATGACGATTTAATAGGTAAAAAAAGACCAAAAAACATAGCCTTGCCCAGACAGATTGCCATGTATCTCAGCAGAAAGATGACAGACGCTTCCCTGCCTAAAATCGGTTTATCTTTTGGAGGCAGGGATCATACCACCGTCATTCACGCATACGAAAAAATAGAAAAGATGAGAAAAGAGGACAGAAGCTTCGATAATCTGCTGCAACAGTTTGAAGAACAGATACGATCTATCTGATTTTCTTTGCAATTTATCATCTGTTTAAAAAATGTTTATAATCTGTTACTGAAATGTGGATAAATGTGGAAAAGCTTTTCCGCTTGTCAATACTGTTTATAAGGTTTTACACACTATGAACATTTTATGCACAGGCATTGATGCTTAAAAATACATATTTCCAACACTTTTCCACACAATACACAGCAGTTACTATTACGACTAAAATATAATTATTAAAAATAAAAAATTATAAAAGAGAAAGGAATGTGAACAAATGAAATTTACATGTCAGACTTCAGACCTTAATAAAGCAGTACAGTCTGTAATGCCTGCCATTGCAGCCAAACCCAGCACACCCATATTCGGGGGTATGCACATAATTGCAGATAATAATACTCTCAGACTGGAAGGAATGGATATAAATCTTTCCATGAGCAATGAAATACCGGCAGAAGTGGAAGAAGCGGGTGAGATTGTAATTGCCGCATCCCGTTTTAATGATCTGGTCCGGAATTTTAACGGAGAGACAGTAAAAGTTACAAAATCCCAGAATGATAATAATGTCCGCCTGCAGTCAGGAAAGGCAGATTACAAAATCTTACTGATGAACGTAAATGAATTTCCAAAATATCCTTCCATTACGGCAAAACAGACTTTTGTACTGGAAGAAGAAAAAATAAAGGAACTGATTAAAAAGACAGCGTTTGCCTGCTCTACGGATTCTGCCCGTCCTTTGTTTACAGGCGTACTGTGTGAAATTAAAAACAACAAAATTACGTTTGTTGGAACCAATACCCACAGACTGGCGATCCGTACGCTGGATGCGGATAATGCGCCTGACATGAGCGTTATCATTCCTTCTGTGGTTTTAAAGGAAATCAATAAAAATCTGAATGGTAAGGTACCCCAGGAAGTTACATTTTCAATTGTAAATAACCAGTTGATGGTAAAAATCGAAAAATGGTCTGTAGTATCCAGGCTGATTGAGGGAAGGTTCCCTGATTATAAAAGGGTAATTCCGCCCCAGTTCAGCGTAAAAACCAAAGTAAATGTGAAAGACCTGGCCGGGGCTGTCAGCCGCATGAGCCTTTGCAGCGGAAGTGAAAACGATTACAGTATTGTTAAAATCAGCATTAACGACAAAGAGATTAAAGTTATGTCCAGCAGTCCTGACGTAGGGACAGGTGAGGAAATCATTTCCTGTAATACGGAAGGGAATCCTATCAACGTGGCATTTAACGCTGCCTATATCATGGATATTATGAAAAATATAGAGACGGAAGAAGCGGAGATTAATCTGAATAATTCCCTCAGTCCGGTTTGCATAAAACCTGACAGCGAAGAAGAATACATTTATATTGTAACTCCTGTAAGGGTGATTTTCTAAAAAATGAGAATTAACAGGCTTCATCTGGTCAATTTCCGGAACTATGACCATTGTACGGTATCTTTTGATAAAATGGTGACTGTTTTTTACGGAAAAAACGGTCAGGGAAAAACCAATATTCTGGAAAGCATCTTTTATTCCGCTTTTGGTTTAAGCCACCGTACCAATAAAGAAGACGAAATGGTAAAGTTTTTGTCTGACGGAATGGCCGTACATCTGGATTTTTCAAAGGAAGATGAAAACCACTCCATAAGGATGAAAAGGTTTAACGACCAGGGAAGATGGCATAAAGAAATAAAAATCGACGGAAAAAAAACTACGGCAAAGGATCATTACAGTTTTTTTAATGCCGTGATGTTTTCCCCGGAAGATCTTCAGATTATAAAAGGGGATCCTGGCCTGCGGCGGCGTTTCATGGATATGGAAATATCCCAGACCGACCCGGTGTATTATGAACTGCTTGTCCGTTACCGGAGATTATTAAAACAGCGTAATTCCCTGTTAAAAGGAATCCGTGACAAAAACCAGCCGCAGGAACAACTTGCTCCGTGGGATGAAGAGATTTCTGATATCGGTTCGCAGATTTTGATAAAAAGATTAGATAATCTGATAAAACTCAAAGAAATTTCAATACCCGTTTTTAGTATTCTTTCGGACCGGACAGATACCCTTGAAATGAAATACGAGATGAAGGGAAACGACGGAACAGTATTTTATCCCGAAAAAGAATCAGCATCGGATATTAAAGAATTTTATATTAAAAGCATGAGGGAACGCAGGTTTAAGGATATTATGCAGGGAAATACGGGAATAGGCGTTCACAGGGATGATCTAAAAACATACATAAACAGTGCTGACAGCAGGGCTTTTGCTTCCCAGGGGCAGCAACGCTGCTGTGCTTTGGCATTAAAGTTATCCCAAATAGAATATGTTAAAAAAGTATCGGGGGAATATCCTGTTCTTTTACTGGACGATGTAATGAGCGAACTGGATCATTATAGGAGAAACCAGCTGGTAAGTTTTATTAATGATAAGGTTCAGACCATTATTACGGTAAATGACAAAACTCTCATTCCTGATTTAGAGTCTAATCAGTATTTTAAGGTGGAAAAAGGAAGCATAAAAGAAAGTTAAATGGAAGATGTTGAAAAAATTGTATTGAAAATGGTTGGTTCCCAGACTAACCAGAATCAGTATAATCTTTTTAAAATGAAAGCCTGCTGGGCGGATATAATCGGTAATAATAACGCAAAACATTGCAGTCCGGTAAAATTGGAACGAAGGCTACTGACTTTGGAAGTGGATTCATCTGTATGGTCCAACCAGTTCGTATATTATAAAAACCAGTTTATCCGGCAAATCAATGTTTTTATGGGAACCGATTATGTAAAGGATATCAGGTTTGTTTTGGGAAAAAGCTTTAAAAAAAGATACAGGAATCAGGATAATAATAAAACACGCGCAATAGAAGAAAAACTTCTGATTCCATCTGTAACAGCAGAAGAAAAAAAAGGGTTAGAGCAGAAATTTTCCCATATAAGTAATGAAAAAGTTAAAAATGCTATTATCAGCGTGGAAGAAAAAAGGCTGGGGCTGGAAAAACTGGCCAGTGAAGGAAAGATTAAAAAATGTCCTGTATGCGGAGATTATTTAAAAAGCGATGATGAAATTTGTTATATATGCGAAAGAAAAAGGGTCCGGGAACTGGAACATAAAATATGGAACCATGTTCACAGGGAACCGTGGATTAGATGGTATGACCTGAATAAAGTAGTAAAATGCAGTGAAGAAGAGTTTAAAATTATAAAAAATGATATCCAAATGTATTATTTTGAAAAGATACGCTTAAATACAGCCAGCGGACAGGAAGAAAAACTGGCGGTGCAGCTGAAAGCTGAAAAACCGTTGGCACTGATTACAGAAAAAGAGTATGTAAATATTTTGAAATTCTTAAAAAAGGGAAAATAAAATATGTATGTGCATTTAGGAGGAGGCTGCCTCATTAGGGCAGCGGAAATCATAGGTATTTTTTCAGCAAAGGATAATAAAGAGTTTTATAAAGCATTAAAAAATAAAGATGGAAATTATTATGAAGCTGAAGACCTGTCGGAAGGCGGCGTGGTTGACAGTATCGTCCTATCAAAGGAAAAAATATATTTGTCAGCAATTTCAGCTTCGACTTTGCAAAAACGGATCAATCAAAACTTAATTTATAATAACGGAGGAAATAATGGCTGAAAATAAGGAAACAGTGATGCAGGCGAATGAAGACGCTGAAAAAATTCGCGCTGCAGAGGAAGCCAAACAGGTTGAAATCGAAAAGGAAATCAAAGAAGCTACTGGTGTGGAAGGGCAATACGGAGCCAGCCAGATCCAGGTTCTGGAAGGGCTGGAAGCCGTACGGAAACGCCCCAGTATGTATATTGGCAGCATATCCAGCCGAGGTCTGCATCATCTGGTATCGGAAGTTGTTGATAACAGTATTGATGAAGCGTTGGCGGGTTTTTGCGATACCATAAAGGTTACCATTAATTCAGATAATAGTATCACGGTTGTGGATAACGGGCGCGGTATTCCCGTTGACATGCACAAGACGGGAAAACCGGCGGTAGAAGTGGTTATGACCGTATTACATGCCGGCGGCAAGTTCGGTGACGGAGGTTATAAAGTTTCCGGCGGTCTGCACGGCGTGGGTGTATCCTGTGTAAACGCTTTGTCTGAAAAGATGGAAGTAGAAGTGCGCCGTAACGGAAAACGGTACGGTATTGAATTTAAGCGCGGCAAGACAAGCAAGCCTCTGTATGAACTCGGTGATGCGGATTCTACCGGTACTACGGTACATTTTATTCCGGACAAAACGATTTTCACCGAAACGGTATATGATTATGATATTTTACGTCTGCGTCTGCGGGAACTGGCCTTTTTAAACAAAGGTGTGACCATTTCCCTGCAGGACGAACGGGACGGCCGGAGTGAGACTTTCCATTTCAAGGGGGGCATTATTGAATTTGTTAAGTATGTAGATGCCAACAAAGATAAAATTAATGCGGAACCGATTTATGTGGAAGGCGTAAAAGATACAAATATTGTTGAAGTAGCCATGGAATATACCGACAGCTATACGGAAAATATTTTCAGCTACGTAAACAATATTAATACAGAAGAAGGCGGTACCCATTTAAGCGGTTTCAAACAGGCTTTGACCCGTTCCATCAACGATTATGCCCGCAAGAACAATTTATTAAAAGAAAGTGATGATAATCTCAGCGGCGACGACTGCCGTGAAGGTATTACAGCGGTCATCAGTATTAAGGTTCAGGAACCCCAGTTTGAAGGGCAGACAAAAACAAAATTAGGAAACAGCGAAATCCGGGGTATTGTAGATAACCTGGTAACAGACCAGCTGGAAGAGTTCTTTGAGGAACATCCCGGCGAAGCGCGGAAGATTATTGAAAAAGCTGTCATGGCTTCCCGGGCCCGGGCGGCAGCCCGTAAGGCCAGGGATCTGACCCGCAGGAAGAGTATTCTGGAAAGCAGCAGCCTGCCCGGAAAATTAGCGGACTGCCAGAGCAAGGACAACACCATGACGGAAATTTACCTGGTCGAAGGTGATTCCGCAGGCGGTAGCGCCAAGCAGGGACGTGACCGCAAGTTCCAGGCGATCCTTCCGTTGCGCGGTAAAATTTTAAACGTAGAAAAAGCCCGCCTGGACCGTATGTTGTCCAGTGATGAAATCAAAAATATGATTACGGCTTTCGGCTGCGGAATCGGGGAAGATTTCGATATCAGCAAAGCGCGGTACGGAAAAATCATCATCATGACCGATGCCGATGTGGACGGCGCCCATATCGCCACCCTTTTGCTGACGTTCTTCTACCGGTATATGAAACCGTTGATTACCGAAGGTCATGTATATATTGCCAAGCCTCCCCTGTATCTTGTTAAAAAAGGACAGAAAGCGCACCGTTATGCTTACACGGATGAAGAACTGCGGGTATGCATGGACGAAATCGGCAGCGACAAGAAAAATGTGTCGGTACAGCGTTACAAAGGTCTGGGCGAAATGAATCCGGAACAGTTATGGGAAACCACTATGGATCCCCAATACCGCACACTGTTGCAGGTTACGTTAAGCGATGCGGCGGAAGCAGACGCCATCTTCTCTATCCTTATGGGGGACAAGGTTGAACCACGGCGTCAGTTCATTGAAGAGAACGCGACGAAAGCAGTACTTGACCTGTAACTGCGAAAAGTGTAACTGTCTGGAAAGACACAGTGTCTTTATTGTATTTAACTAAATAAACACACTATTATGGATATGGAGATATATTGTGAAGATTAAAAGAAATCTCTCCGACGCGGATATGTTCCGTGGCATGGAGGAAGAAGAAAGTTTTGAAACAGCGCTGTTAAGCGACGACAGCCGCCGCGTAAAGCTGCGTAAAAATTCTTCTGCAATTAAAAAAGAAGCAGAAGCCATGATGCTTCCGCCGGAAGCAATAGAGAAACTGAACCGCTGCCTGCTGGAAGTCAGCATGGAATGGCTGAAGGACAAAGGCGGGGACGTAGACTGGAAAATTGTAAAAGAAGGAACCAGCATCATAATCAAACCGGCTCCCGCCAAAAAGAAGGTACGGCCATGAATAAACTATTCTTTCCCCAGGGAACGTTGTCCATTGAAGATAATAAGCCTGTGCAGGAAATAGCCTTTTCCGTATGCGGTGGCCGGAAACCGGCAGCAGCCTGGCTGAATATGACAGCGGAAAAACTGCCTGGAACACCGGAGTTTTTTGCTGCGGATAAAGGTCTGGATTATTATCATGCCGCCCGGTTTTATCCGGATAAGGTCATTGGGGACGGTGACAGCGCCGATTCCGATCTCTGGCAGCAGGCGGTTGAAAGCGGGAAAGCGGAAGTGTTCCCGGTGGACAAGAGTAAAACGGATTTGCAGCTGTTGCTGGAAACCCTGCCTCCGGAAAAATTATGGATTTTTTCCGGAATCTATGGAGGAAGGCTGGATCATCTGCTGAGCGCCTTAGAAACACTGGGGGATGCAGCACTGAAACAGAACCGTACCATTGTGCTGGCAGATGAAAGGGAAATCACGGTTTTTGTTCCGGAAAGAGTAAAAATTAAGTTCTATCCCCCTGCGGAAGAAACACCGGCAGTTGTTTCCCTGCTTGCATTTACGGAAAAAAGCAAAGTTTCCGTCAGCGGTACAAAATGGCAGCTGGATGAAACAGAGCTGATCCGTAATAACCCCTTTGCCATCAGCAATGAAATGAGTGAAGCGGAACAGTTAAAAGAACTTCCCCACATTACGTTTTCCTGCCTGGCAGGAATGACAGTATTTTATGTGGCAGGATAATATAAAGTAAGTAAACCAGAATTATATAAAGATTGTAATATGAGGTGATACAGTGGACGACACGACAAAGACTCCCGAACAGGAAAAAATAAATGAAAACCCGGAAGTTATGGTGAATGACGACGGCTACATTGCTTCCGGAGGTAAGATTGAGGAAGTTGATCTTACCAATAAAATGAAAGATTCTTATATCAATTACGCCATGAGCGTCATCGTGCAGCGCGCGCTGCCGGACGTAAGGGACGGACTGAAACCGGTTCACCGGCGTATTCTGTATGCCATGCAGGAAGCAGGGATGACCTCCAACCGCCCCTATAAAAAATCGGCGCGTATCGTCGGTGAAGTATTAGGTAAATACCATCCCCACGGTGATTCTTCCGTTTACGATGCCACCGTGCGCCTGGCCCAGGATTTCAATACCCGTTACCTGCTGGTAGACGGTCACGGCAACTTCGGCAGCGTGGACGGCGACAGCCCGGCGGCTATGCGTTATACGGAAGTGCGTATGACAAAAGTGGCGGAAGCCATGCTGGAAGATATAGAAAAAGATACGGTTGAATTCGGACCTAACTATGATGAATCCTTAAAAGAACCGACCGTGCTGCCGGCCAAGATACCGGCCCTGCTGGTAAATGGTTCTGCAGGCATTGCCGTCGGCATGGCTACCAACATCCCCCCCCATAACCTGCGGGAAGTTGTCAAAGGCATTGATATGCTGATCGATAACCCGGATATAACGGTCGATGAACTGATGAGCGCCATCAAGGGCCCCGATTTTCCTACGGGTGCTACGATTTTAGGTAAGGAAGGCATCCGCCAGGCCTATGCTACCGGCAGGGGCATCATCAAAGTAAGAGCCAGGGCCGAAATCGAGCCTATGCCAAAAAACAAGCACCGCATCGTAGTTACGGAAATTCCCTATCAGGTCAACAAAGCCAGGCTGCTGGAGAGTATTGCCAATCTGGTAAAAGATGGAGTCATTGAGGGGATTACCGACCTTCGGGACGAATCGGACCGCCGCGGTATGCGTATTGTGGTGGAACTGCGGGCTGATGTGGTTCCCGACGTTATTCTCAATAAATTATACAAGCATACCCAGCTGCAGGATTCTTTCGGCGTGATTATGCTGGCACTGGTAGAAAACAAACCGAAAGTTCTGAATCTCAAACAAATCCTGGAGTGTTATGTAAGCCATCAGAAAGATGTTGTTACCCGGCGTACCCGCTTCGAACTGGCCAAAGCGAAAGAACGGGCTCATATTTTGGAAGGGCTGAAAATCGCGCTGGATCATCTGGATGAAGTGATCCATACGATCCGTAACAGCGCCAACGCGGAAATCGCCAAGGCTTCCTTAATGGAAAAATTCAACCTCTCCGACCGTCAGTCCCAGGCGATCCTTGATATGAGGCTCCAGCGCCTGACCGGTCTGGAACGGAAAAAGATTGACGATGAATATATTGATGTATTACAGACCATTGATTATCTGGAAAGCGTGTTGGCAGATGAAAGGAAGGTTCTGGATATCATCAAGAAAGACCTGAACGAAAAAGCGGATAAGTTTGGCGATGACCGCCGGACGGAAATCGTGAACGATACCGGTGATATGGACGTGCTGGACCTGATTGCGGACGAGGAAATCGTGATTACCCTGAGCAACCAGGGTTATATCAAACGCCAGACTCCGGACAATTTCCGCAAGCAGCAACGGGGAGGTATCGGTAAAAAGGGCGGCAGCGGTAAGAAGGAAGACGATTTTACCCAGTATCTGTTCCTTGCCACAACCCATAATTATATTCTGTTCTTTACAAACAGGGGACAGGTTTACACGTTGCGGGGCTATCAGATTCCGGAAGCCGGCCGCACGGCAAAGGGATCTGCCATCATCAACCTGCTGCAGCTGAGCCCGGGTGAAAAGATTACCGCTGTTATAAATGTTTCCGAATTTGAGGAAAACAGGTACCTGTTCATGGCTACCGACAAAGGCACGGTAAAGCGCTGCAAGCTGACGGACTTTTCCTTTGTGCGCCGCAGCGGCCTGAAAGCCATTGTGCTGAACGAGGACGAAGAACTGATCGGCGTCAGGATGACGGATGGCAACGCGTCTATTTTGATGGCCACCCGGGACGGCATGGCGATTCATTTCAGCGAGGAAGATGTCCGCTGCATGGGCCGGAGCGCCCACGGTGTACGGGGCATCAACCTGGGACGCCACGATACGGTGGTAGCCATGGATTATGCGTATGACCCGGAAAGTGAAGTACTTACAGTAACGGAAAACGGTCAGGGTAAACGGACAAAACTGTCCGAATACACAAAACAGACCCGGGGCGGCAAGGGCCGTATCAATTACAAGCTCACGCCCAAAACAGGGGACGTTGTAGGCATGACGGTTGTAAATCCGAAAGACGAGTTGTATATTATTACTGCAGCGGGTATTGTGATCCGCATGGATGTGGATCAGCTGCGCAAGTTAGGCCGTAATACTCAGGGCGTTAATGTAATCACCCTGCGGGAAGGGGATAAGGTTACGTCGATTGCCGCCGTGGAATCGGAAGAAGAGATAGTGAAAGAATAGAAGATTAATCAATGATGGAATTCATATGTAAATGATATAAAGCCGTGGCTGTTCTGGATATTAGATGCCACGGCTTTTTTAGGGAGTGGGAAAGATGGAATTTTTTAAAGAGACAGATGTAGTCGTAATCGGAGGCGGCATAGTTGGAACAGCCATTTTGCGTGAATTATCCAAATATGATCTGAGCTGCCTTCTGGTGGAGAAAGAGCCGGATGTAGCTGTGGGTACTACCAAAGCAAACAGCGCGATTTGTCATGCGGGTTTTGATGCGCCAACGGGAACCTGGAAGCAGAAAACGAATGTCCGGGGAAATGCGTTGTACCATCAGTTACAGGAAGAGCTGGATCTGGATATTAAATGGACGGGCAGTCTTGTTGTTGCAACAAATGATGAAGAAGTACAACATCTGCAGGTTCTGCTGGAACGGGGCAGGGCTAACGGGGTTACCGGTCTGGAAGTCCTCTCCCGTGAGGAAGTGCTGGCAAAAGAGCCAAACATTGTGACGGCAAAGGCGGCGTTATGGGCGCCTACGGCCGGTGTGATGTGGCCTTTTGGCTGTGCGGTGGCCTTTGCCCAGTGTGCAGTACAGAACGGTGCACAGATTATCTGCGACTGTGCGGTAACCGGTTTTGTGAAAGAAGACGGAGTTGTAACTGTAGTAAATACAACGAAAGGTGCAATCCGAACCAAACTTGTCATCAACGCAGCAGGCGTCTACGCGGAAGAGATTGCAAAACTGGCCGGAGATGATTCTTTTACCATTACACCCCGTAAGGGCGAGTATATTTTATTTGATAAAATGGCAGCTTCTTCGCTGGTATACGGCGCCATCTTCCCCTGTCCCAACGAGAAGAGCAAGGGTATCATGATATGCACCACAACCCACGGCAATACGTTTATCGGTCCCAACGCCAATGAACAGGCAAGCAAGGAAGATACCTCTGTAACGCCGGACGGGATGAATGAAGTCATTGCCGGTGCCCGGAAACTGATTCCGAATCTCCCTTTGGGAGCCTCGATTACGGAATTTGCCGGACTGCGCGCGGTTTCAAGTACGGGAGATTTTATTCTGGGGGCTTCCGGAGTGCCCGGTTTCATTAATGCGGCCGGTATTCAAAGCCCGGGCCTGGCTGCGGCGCCTGCCATTGCGGAGGTAATTGTGGAAGCTGTCGGCAATGAAATGTATCTTCGTAAAAAAACCGGCTGGAACGGAAAATTACCGAAGAAACCGGTGTTTAACCGTATGACGGCTTCTGAAAAACAGAAAATGATAGAAAAGAACAGGCTGTACGGCCGTGTAATCTGCCGCTGTGAGACGGTGACGGAAGGCGAAATCATCGAGGCAATCCGCCAGCCGGTGGGAGCCCGTACGGTTGACGGTGTGAAGCGGCGTACCCGTGCGGGAATGGGTCGTTGCCAGGGCGGTTTCTGCGGTCCGCGGGTAACACAGATTTTGGCCCGGGAACTGGGAATTCCGATAGAAAAGGTACTGAAAGAAAGACAGGGATCGGAACTGTTTTATAAAAAGTTCGAGGAATGAAAACGGATGATACTGCTTACTTTGAAATTTATAATAGTTTAGATAGCGACTTCGGTGTTGGAGTGAAGAAAATGGAACTTTATGACGTAATTATTGTTGGCGGCGGCCCGGGAGGTCTTTCTGCCGCATATTCCGCTTACCGGAACGGGGCAAAGAAGATTCTGGTCATTGAACGTGACCGGGAGCTGGGCGGTATTCTGCAGCAGTGCATCCATAACGGATTTGGACTGCATCATTTTAAAGAGGAACTGACAGGTCCCGGATACGCGGGCCGCTGTATTGCCCTGATTCAGGACAAGCCTGAAATTCAGACTTTGACAGATACGATGGTCCTGTCTGTTTCAAAAGATAAAAAGGTCACAGCGGTAAATCCGGAAAGAGGTTTGTTCACCGTACAGGGAAAAACCGTTATACTGACCATGGGGTGCAGGGAACGCACCCGGGGAGCCATCCGTACGGCTGGGGAACGTCCGGCCGGCGTGTTTACGGCAGGAGCAGCCCAGCGTATGGTGAATATGGAGGGGTATCTGCCCGGTAAGAAAATCGTGATTTTAGGCAGCGGTGATATCGGCCTGATCATGGCCCGGCGCATGAGCCTGGAAGGCTGCAAGGTACAGGCAGTGTGCGAGATCTGTCCGTATTCCAATGGGCTGACCCGCAACATGGTACAATGCCTGTATGATTTTGATATTCCGTTATATCTTTCCCACACGATTTTAAAAATCAAAGGCCGTGACCGTGTGGAAGGCGTTACGGTAGCGAAGGTCGATGAAAAGATGCAGCCGGTTCCCGGAACAGAATTTGACATTGAATGCGATACGCTGCTGCTGTCCGTGGGGCTGATACCTGAAAACGAGCTTTCCATGGCAGCCGGTGTGGAAATCGCACCCTTTACCAACGGTCCCAGGGTGGACCAGCGGCGGCAGACAAACCTGCCGGGTATTTATGCCGCGGGAAACGTGGTCCATGTCCATGACCTGGTGGACTTTGTTTCCGATGAGGCGGAGATCGCGGGTAAGTTTGCGGCATTGGAGGCACAGGGAAATCTGGTGCCGGCAGTGAATACAGTGGAAGTTTCCCCGGTTAACGGTATCCGTACCTGCGTACCGCAGGTTCTTCATTTGCCTGAAGACGGCGAACCTGTAAGGCTGTTCATGCGCGCAGGCGCTCCGGACCGGAAGGTCACCCTGGAAGTAAAGTGCGGCGGAGAAGTGCTTGTAAAAAAGATGCTGCCGGTGGTGAAGCCCAGCGAGATGATTACGTTGGATATTCCTGCAGCCAAAACAGCGTTGATGCATGATAAAATAACAGCAGGCCTGCAGCCGAAGTAATTTTGAACGGTATTGTATTGTAAACGTGCTGCGGCGGCGCGACTCATTTTATAATACGGAAAAGAGAGAAAAAATGGAAACAAAAGTAATGAACTGTATTATGTGTCCGATGGGCTGTGAAATGACGGTAACATTGGAAAACGGGAAGTTTGCCGGTGTGACGGGCAACAGTTGTCCCCGGGGTGCCAGGTATGCTGAAACGGAAGTGACAGACCCCCGTCGTATGCTGACGACCACGGTACGTATCAAAGGCGGGCTGCTGCCATTGTTGCCGGTGGTTTCCGCGGACGTGCTGCCCAAAGGAAAGATCGCGGACTGCGCGGCGTATCTGCGCAACGTTGTTGCGGAGGCTCCGGTGCAGGCAGGGGATGTGATCGTCCCGGATATCTTAGGCCTTGGCGTGGATATCGTGGCAAGCAGAGCAATGGAAAAGGTGAATGATTAACAGGGCAGTCTGGGAGATTTTCCAGGAGCAGTGAATAAATTTTATTAAGTATTCTAAAAAAATAAAATATTTTTAAAAAACATGATTTTATTCTTACTTTTTGTGGTATAATACATTAAAATAATAATTTTTATATTGAACCAATTATACTTATAGCAGTTGGAGTAAAAACAATTCAAGGGAGGGTCCACAGTGTCCGAAACAAAATCATTTCAGGAAAAATGCCGCCGATTAGGAGCAAAAATCAAGTATTATCGTACCATTGGAGGTATGAACCAGACAGTATTAGCTAATAAATTAGGCATTTCCTATCAGTATTTGAGCCGTATTGAATGCGGAAAACAAAGCCCCAGTTTTCCGTTATTAGTTGCGCTGGCAGAGGAATTACATGTTGATATGGCTGAATTAGTCAGCGAGCGGGACAGCAGAAGATTTTAATCCGGTTGACGGAGTTATCCTTTTGAAAAAATAAATACTGAAGATAAAACGGCATTGCTTGCAATGCCGTTTTCTTTATAAAAAATAAAGGCCCGGAAACGTCTGTAAAACGTCCGGGCCGGTTTTAATTTGTTATACCTTGTCTTCAGTCAATCATCGTCCAGTTGACCTGATTGGTATGGAGGTAGTGTTCCGCTTTTTCGGATAACGGTTTGTCCAGGAAGTTTTTATACAGTTCCTGGATATACGGATTTTCATAGGAAACGCGCAATTTGGAACGCTTGTCCAGCTCTTTCAGGTAGTTACCGCGTTCCCAGGCCAGTTCTTCGCCTTCATGGATAGGTTGTCCGCCGCCGCCGCTGCAGCCGCCGGGGCAGGCCATGACTTCTACGAAATCATAGTGTGCCGAACCGTTTTTAATGGCTTCTACCAGATCCCGGGCACAGCCTAATCCGCTTGTGACGGCAATGCGTACGGTTACACCGGCAACAGTGATTTCCGTTTCACGCCAGCGGTCTAGCCATTTCCACTGGATGAAATTATCCGGATCGGGCGGATTCTTTCCGGTCAGCATGTAGTAGGCATTGCGGACCGCCGCTTCCATTACGCCGCCGGTAGTACCGAAGATAACGGCGCCGCCGGTTCCTTCACCCAGAGGCTTATCGAAAGGTTCGGGTTTCAGTTTGGCAACGTCAACGTTGGCGGCTTTTAACATGCGGACAAGTTCCCGGGTCGTGATAACATAATCGGTATCTTTGATGCCGGGTTCACTGTTTACTTCCGGTACGTCAGCTTCGTATTTCTTGGCTACGCAGGGCATGACAGCCACACAGACGATTTTTTCCGGCGCAACGTCGAGCAGTTTGGCGTAGTAACTCTTTGCGATGGCACTGAACATGGACATTGGCGACTTGGAAGTGGACATGTAATGAACCATTTCCGGATATTCTTTCTTTAAGAACCGGATCCAGCCGGGGCAGCAGGAAGTGAACATGGGAACAGGATACTTGCCTGCATGGGTCAGGTGTTCGATTAATTCGGCGCTTTCTTCCATTATAGTTAAGTCAGCGGAGAAGTTGGTGTCAAACACGTAATCAAAGCCTAAATGCCGCAGGGCTGCTGCCAGTTTTTCCGGAGTAGCCATTTCCCTGGGAACGTTTGCTTCTTCGGCCCAGGCGGTACGTACGGCGGGTGCCGGCTGTACGATGACAATTTTTTCCGGATCCGATATGGCGTTCCAGATTTTTTCCGTGTCGTCCCGGGCGCTTAATGCGGCAACCGGGCAATGGGTGATGCACTGTCCGCAGAGGGTGCAGGTATTCTGTACCATGCCAACGCGGGTGCGTTTACCGGTATTAACCAGATCCCAGACATGCATGTTCTGCACCTGGTCACAGACCTGGATGCAGCGCATGCATTTTACGCATTTTGTTTCGTCCCGGTTCAGCGGGAAGTTATTATTCCAGACTTCCTGTTTGAGTTTTTTGGGATAACTCTCAACATTTACGCCCAGCTGTGCCGCAACTTTCTGCAACTGGCAGTTGCCGTTTCTGGGGCAGGAGGGGCAATTGCAGTTATGTTGGGATAAAATCAGTTCAACATTTAAGCGGCGGGCCATCCGCACTTTGGCAGAGCGGGTGGAAATTTCCATGCCTTCCTTAACTTTTGTGTTGCAGGAAGAAACCAGGCGCTGCTGGCCCTTTACTTCTACCAGGCATAAACGGCAGGCGCCGATTTCATTCAGGCCTTCCAGATAGCATAAAGTGGGAATTGAAAAACCATTTTCACGGGCTGCCTGCAAAATCGTAACATCGTCACGCACCTGCAGCTTCTTTCCATCTATAATGATATTTACCATGGTAAATTCCCTCCCTGCTTTAAGGCGCCGAGGCCGAATTTATCACAACGGAGGCAGCGAAGCGCTTCCTGTTTTGCTTCTGTTTCTGAAAGTCCCCGGCCTACGGTTTCGAAATCCTGTTTACGGATACCGGCTTCCCTTTCTTTTATATTGC
>JAEEGJ010018726.1_pt1 | contig 15395 bp, 11 predicted proteins | sample 8958761 | NCBI WGS metagenome assembly JAEEGJ01 (sample SAMN16246546, study PRJNA631951) | gut metagenome | biome: gut microbiome; feature: rumen; material: RS-attached | host: Bos | place: Iran: Karaj | collected 2018-10 | reverse complement strand
TTAAGTCAGATAGTTTTAAAAGAGAATATTGTAACAGACGAACCTATGAGCAGGCACACCACGTTTAGATGCGGTGGGCCTGCCACCTTATTTTTGCGCCCCGGTAATGAGGACGAGCTGATAAGGGTGGTTTCTCTGTTAAAAGACAAAAAAGAACCCTACATGCTCCTTGGAAACGGAAGTAATCTCCTGGTTTCTGACAAGGGCTATGCAGGCGCAGTCATAAGCCTTGAGAGGCTCACTGAGATCCGCCTTGAGGGAGATACGGCTGTTTATGCTCAGGCCGGGGCCCTGAATTCCGGGATAGCCTCTTTTGCCAGAAACAATTCCCTGACAGGCTTTGAGTTTGCTGCAGGTATTCCCGGTACCATTGGCGGAGCGATGATTATGAATGCAGGCGCTTACGGCGGAGAGATGAAACTTATCACAAAAGCCGTAAGAGTTATATCTCCTAAGGGAGAAGTTCTGGAGATGTCTGCCGCAGACTGTGATTTTGGCTACAGGACCAGTGCCCTCAAGAGAGAGGGATACGTCGTTTTGTCAGCAGTTTTGCAGCTTAGTAAGGGCAATGAAAAAGACATAACGGACCTTATGACGGAGCTTGCACTTAAGAGAAAAGAAAAGCAGCCCCTTGAGTATCCGAGCGCGGGATCTACATTTAAGAGACCTGAAGGATACTTTGCCGGCAAACTCATTGAGGATGCAGGGCTAAGGGGATTTAGCGTGGGAGATGCAGCGGTTTCCGAGAAGCACTGCGGCTTTGTCATAAACAAGGGCAAGGCAACTTCTGCGGATATATACAGACTAATTAAGGAAGTTCAGAAAAGAGTACTTGAAGATTCCGGCGTCATGTTGGAGCCGGAAGTTATCCTGGTCGGTGAATTTGACTGAGGAGCTTTGAAAGGGCAGAGCGATGAGATTTGTAATTGTTACAGGTATGAGTGGCGGAGGAAAAGCCACAGCCATAAATATGCTTGAAGATGCAGGATTTTACTGCGTTGATAACCTTCCGGTTTCTCTTATTGAGAAGTTCACCGAGCTTATATCTGCTCCCAACAGCGAGATAACCAAGGTTGTTTTGGGTGTTGATGCCAGGGCCGGACAGAGTTTTGAAGGTGTATCGGGTATCATAGATTCCATGAAAGAGAGAGGAATCCCGGTTGAGGTTCTTTTCATGGATGCAAGTGATCAGGTACTCATCAAGAGATACAAGGAAACCAGACGTATTCATCCTATGAATGCCGCCGGAGACAGACTGGAGGATGGCATCGCCAAGGAGAGAGAAGTTCTTGCCGAGATCAAAAAGAAGGCAGACTATGTCATCGACTCTTCCAATCTCCTCACAAGAGAACTCAAGAAGGAGCTGGACACGATATTTGTCGAGAACAAGGAGTACAACTCTCTGATGGTCAATGTGATGAGCTTTGGCTTCAAGCACGGAATTCCGACAGATGCGGATCTTGTCTTTGATGTGAGATTCCTTCCAAACCCATATTACATTGATGAGCTCAAGCACAAGACAGGTAATGACAAGGCTGTACAGGACTATGTTAAGAGCTTTCCTGCATGCGGAGAATTTGTAGACAAGCTCGTAGATATGCTCAACTTCCTGATACCGGGATATGTACAGGAGGGCAAGTATCAGCTGGTGGTTGCTATCGGATGCACCGGAGGCCAGCACAGAAGTGTAACTATCGCCAATGAACTATACGACAGATTAAAGGCATCCGGCGGTAACTACGGACTCAATCTGTCTCATAGGGACGTTAAACAGGCAAGGTGAGATATGTCTTTTTCCTCAGAGGTAAAAGAGGAACTCTCAAAGCGCATAGGTTCATCAAGGCATTGCCAGCTGGCTGAGATCTCGGCCATTGTCACCTGCATTGGTCATGTGGAGGTGGGAAAAGGCGGAGAAACAGTGCTTTACCTGCAGACAGATAACACCCAGGTGCTTAGAAAGTTCTTTACATTATTAAAAAAAGCATTTAATATAGTTACTAGCATTTTAGAGGGGATTCCCGATGTTAAGGTGGGAGGCCGAATCTACCGCCCTGTCCTTGATTCAGAGCATGATGTGGAATCCGTTTTAAAGGCAATAAGACTGATAGATCAGAACGGAAATCTGCGAAATCCCGATGATGGCGTAAGCCAGATGGTCACCCGGAACTCCTGTTGCAAGAGGGCGTTCCTGAGGGACGCATTTTTGTGCATTGGATCAATAAGCGATCCCAATAAAGGCTATCATCTGGAGTACGTGTGCAGCAGTCCTGAACTGGCACAGCAGCTTGCCGAGATGACCCTGAGCTTTGACATCGAGGCCAGGACAGTACAGCGCAAGAAGTACTATGTCCTCTATATAAAAGAGGGATCCGGTATTGTGGATCTTCTTAATATTATGGAGGCGCCGATCAGTCTGATGAATCTTGAGAATCTCAGAATTCTCAAGGAGATGAGAAACTCCATCAACAGAAAGGTCAACTGTGAGGTGGCCAATATCACCAAGACAGTTAATGCCGCTACCAAGCAGGTAGAGGACATAACCTATATAAGAGACCATTATGGTTTTAATAAGCTTCAGGAAGGACTTAGAGAAATGGCTGAGGTCAGATTGGAACATCCTGATGCTACGTTGTTGGAACTTGGTAAATTTCTCGACCCGCCCGTAGGTAAGTCAGGAGTTAACCACAGGCTTCGCAAACTAAGCGAGCTGGCGGACAAGTTGAGAACTTAAGGAGGATATTATGATAACAAAATCTATCGAAATCAAGCTGCCCAGAGGGCTTGAAGCAAGACCTGTTGCAGAACTTGTACAGCTTGCAAGCAAGTATGATAGCACAGTTCACATCGAGGCTCAGTCCAAGAAAGTGAACGCCAAGAGCATCATGGGAATGATGACACTTAACCTTGCTTCCGGAGAAGAAGTTACGGTTATTGCAGAGGGAAGTGATGAGGAGTCTGCTGTTGCAGATCTTGAGAAGTTCCTTCAGGGATCAGAGAAATAATCCTATAAATAAAAAAAGCCCTATAAAAGGGAGGATGCCAGGTAAGCTTCCTTACCTGGCATATTATGAAAAAGTTTTTTGTTTGGTATTGTCTTAACTCATCTGACAATATTATATTAACAAGCTAATATGTCTAAAAGATGATTTGAAGTAACCATTCTTTTAACTATTTGTGAACAAATTGTAAACGTCAAAAATCGTGAGTGAATTTCACGTTTTGACGTTTTTTTAATATTAATTTCACATTTAATCGTTGGGAATTGTTACATGAAAATGATAAAATTATGTTGAGTGCCCATTGTTATTTTTAGGTGATAAGATTCGTAAGAGTGTGACATGGATAAGCTTAAATCCTGGACTAATTGGTTTGTCATTCTCATATGTGTCCTTTTGAATCTGCTGGGAAGGAGCGTAGCCTATCATCTACAACTCCCCATCTGGCTTGATTCAGTAGGGACTATTGTTGCTGCAATTTGCCACGGCCCTTTAGTCGGAGTAATTTGTGGTATCTTACTTAATGTCATTACGTCCTTGTATGACGGAGTGGCTCTGCCTTATATGCTTGTATCTGCGGCTATAGGTATTGTGATCGGCCTCTTGTATCCAAGAGGAAAAAGAAATCCCTTCAGAGCGGTTTCAACCATGGTTATAACGGGCTTTGTAGCAGCTATCATATCAACCCCCATCAATCTCATAATGTACAATGGAAACACAGGAAATCTTTGGGGAGATGCTCTCATGGAGATGCTCTCGAGAGATGTTCATGTTCCCGGGCTGATTTCTTTTCTGGGTGAAGTCTTTGTAGATGTACCGGATAAGGTATTCAGCTTTGTTGTTGCTACACTGCTCATCAAATTTATGAGTGTGGTAAGCAAGGCCCACAGACCGGTGGCAAGGAACTTCCTGATATTTTTGACCAGTATATTCATGGGGGCTGCGTTGTTTGCGCCAAAGAGCTATGCTGCGGATTTCAGTTCTGAATACGCAGGTACCATATATGATACCGAAAGTGGACTCGAATCCGTAGAGATCAATGCCATTGCCCAGACAAAGGATGGGTACATGTGGGTTGGTACATATTCCGGACTTTACAGATTTGACGGATACAGATTCAAGGCTGTAAGAATCGATGAGCGCATCAAAAACGTAATGACATTGTTTGTGGATTCACAGGGCAAGTTATGGATCGGAACCAATGACACCGGTGTTGCATGTTATGATGTGGAGACCGGGAATGTGGACTTCTATGATACAGGCAACGGCCTTTCTTCAGATGTAATAAGATCCATATGTGAGGATCATGAGGGCAATATCTATGTCGCCACGATCAAAGAGCTGTGCATGATCACTCCCTCAGGAACTGTTGAAGTGTTCACGGCAAAAAGCTTTTATGGCCTTACAAAACTCAGCTCCAGCGGAGAGACTGTAGCCGGTGTAAGGAGCGACGGAAGTCTGATGATCTTTTCTCAGAAAAAGATCATCTATGTTCTTGCGGGCAATTATACTGACATAACGGAGCAGGAGGAAGGCAATTACATAGTAGGAACCAGTGGTAATGTCACCGGAACAATTTATATTAAGGATGGTATGACTGATGTAATGTCGAAACACCTCTCTGCAAAGCTTACATATTATAATGATATTTTGTATTCCAGGGAGTTTAAGGGATATTTCATAGCCTGTGAAAATGGCCTTGGCTTCATCTCAGACACCGGAGTAGTAACGGATTTTTCCACCTCTGACTTCAACAGATCCATAGTGGATATCTTCATTGATTATCAGGGCAATGTGTGGTTTGCATCCAATAAGCAGGGCATCAAGAAGTTCTCCTGGAATCCATTTGAAGATATCTTTTCAAAGGCCCATGTCGAAAATGAAGTAGTTAATGCCGTCATTGTTAAGGACGGTGTGCTTTATGCTGCCACCGGTTCCGGTCTTATTACCATTGACCTTAAGACCTATTATTCCGTTCCGATACCACATCCGGAGCTTCTTAAGGATGTCCGGATCAGGGCAATTATGTGCGACAGCAAGGGGAACCTGTGGTTTAGCACCTATGGTCCTTCGGGACTTGTGGAGATGCGGCCTGATAAAACCATAAATACCTTTAACAGAAAATACGATGATACTGAGGGCGAAAAGTTCAGGGGAACGCTGGAGCTTAAAGATGGCACGATAGTTGCTATCACATCTACAGGACTGAATTTTATAAAGGATGAGCAGGTTGTACGAAAGCTCGGCGATGATGACGGCATCACAACCCAGGTACTGAGCATTGTTGAAGACGAGGATGGCAAGATATATGCCGCTTCTGATGGTGGCGGAATATTTGTTATTGAGAATAGAAAGGTTGTAAAGACCATTGGACCGGAGGATGGCCTTAACACTCTTGTTGTTTTAAAGATAGTTCCATGTACCGATGGGTTCTTATATGTGACAAGTAATGCTATTTATTACGATAACAAAAAAGAGATTAAGCGTCTGGACTCATTTCCTTACAGCAACAATTATGATGTCTTTATCGATGAGTATGGCAAGGCATGGGTTCTCTCCAGCGCAGGTATTTATGTGCTTGAGGAAAAAGACCTTCTGGCTGATGAGGCACAAAACTACATGCTTCTTAACAGAAGCAGAGGTCTTCATACATCTATTACTGCCAACAGTTTTTATGCACTAAATGGCGAAAGGCTTTATCTGCCGTGTACCGACGGAGTAAGAAGAGTCTCTATAAACAGCTACGACTCTTTTAACAATGATTATAATATCCTGATCTCGCAGCTGACTTTCGGCGACAGCATAATAGAACCGGAGAATGGCGTGTACAATATTCCTGCCACAAGTGGACGTATAGTATTTGACGTGGCGGTTATGAATTACACCTTATCTAATCCGATTATCCATATTTTCCTGGAAGGTGCGGATGACGAGGGTGTTACCTGCCTGCAGAAGAATATGCAGTCGCTGACATATACTAATCTGCCTTTTGGCGATTATGTATTACATGTTCAGGTCCTTGATACCTCAGGCAAGAACGTGATAAGAGAAGTGACTTTCCCTGTGCATAAGGAGTCACAGCTTTTTGAACGCAGTTATTTCAAGATATATCTGCTTGCGGTGAGCTTTTTACTGGTAATATACCTGGGCTGGGCCATAGGAGTGCTGCTTCAGGATATGAGTAACATCAAGAGGCTTGAGCAGGAAGCAACTAAGGATCCTCTTACAGGTCTTTTAAATAAGAGAGGTGCTGACGATGCTGTCAGGGAAGCCATCAGCAGGCGCGGCGGAATGCTGGCGGTACTGGATCTTGACAGCTTTAAACCAGTCAATGATATATACGGTCATGATATGGGTGACCGAATGCTGATTGCTCTGGCGGAGCTTTTGAAAAATAGTTCTACACCTGAGGATACTCTTTGCAGAATTGGCGGCGATGAGTTTCTTGCATACTATACGGATATTACGGCAGCGCAGCTCAAGGAGAAGTGCGAGTTCTTAAACGAAGAAATAGACAGGAGCTCCAGAAAGTTCCTGGGACCAGATCACAATATTCCTCTTGGTATTTCGATAGGTGCGGTCCAGGTTTCGAAAAACAATAAAGAGGAATTTGATGAGCTGTTCAGAAGGGCGGACAGAGCTCTTTATACAGTTAAGAATTCAGGCAAGCATGACTGCAAGCTCTATGAAGAGATAGTTGCACAGGTGGCCGGAGACGGAGTAAACATCAGTGGCATATCCGAGCTAAAGACTATTCTGGGAGAGAGAGGCAAGTCCGACAACGCCTACAGGGTTGAGCGTGAGCGAATGCAGGATATTTACAGGATCCTGGTAAGACTCGGTGACAACAATATGATGGATTCCTCCCTTGTGCACTTTACGATTTCGGGGGATACTGAGAATAGTGTTTCTGCTGATGTCATGGAGAGATTTCTTGATGTCCTTAAAGAGAACCTGAGAAACGTGGATGTCTATGGAAGTGACAGCAGCAGTCGCGTCATAGCTATTCTGACAGGCGTTGAGCATGATGAGGCCGGGAACATAGCTGACAGGATCATTCAGAAGTGGGCTCAGAACCCGAAGAATTCCGGGTATAAGGTTACATATGAGAAGGAGATGCTTTAAGTGTTAATGGTAGTTGCTTTTTTGCTTGAGTGTACTGACGAAGCCGGGAAGGCTGCAAAGGCGGCTGAAGAAACGGTCCAATACATTCAGGACAATGGTATAGATGCGTTTGTGGCAGATGGAAAGGATCCGCTGCCACTTTCCGCGTTAGAGAGGATAAAGACAGATGCGCTGGTTCTGACAGACAGCCCGGACAGGGCAAAAGAGCTGTCGGAAAAGGGCTTCTATTGTGTCGGGCTCTTACATGAGGGCAATGCCGGGGCAAGTTTTCCGGGGCTGAAATATATCTTTTCCGATATTGAAGAAGTGGATATGGACTCTTTTGTAAAGGTTTACCAGAGGTATGCCGGAGAGCCCTGGGAGATCCTGGAGACAGACAGACTCATTGTGAGGGAGACAACACTTGAGGATGTGGATGAGTTCTACAAGATTTATGCAGACCCTGAGATGACCATGTACATGGAGGGACTCTTTGAGGACCCTGAAGATGAGAAGCGCTATCAGAAGGACTATATCGATAAGGTATATACTCTCATGGGCTTTGGAGTGTGGACTCTTGTCAGAAAGGACGATGACCGCATAATAGGACGAGCCGGGTATTCCGTAAGGAATGGTTTTGACGAACCGGAGCTTGGATTTCTGGTGGGAAAAGAGTTCCAGAGAAACGGATATTGCCTGGAAGCACTCAGGGCAATCCTTGATTATGGAAGAGATGTCCTGCAGTTTGACAAGGTGCAGGCACTGGTAAAGGCAGAGAATGAAGTATCGATACACGTTCTTGAGAGGCTGGGATTTACAAAGGATGCAGAAGTGAACGTCGAGGAAAACATCTACGGCGATCAGTACAGTGACGGACAGAGGGTATCCCTGGGGGGATCATCCTATGGCAAGTACGTCAGAATGATATTTTTATGGTAATTTTTAGCTTAATCCTGTAAGATATACCTGTAAACATCAAGAAAATACAGATTTTGGGTAGGAGAAAATGAACTCACTGGAAGTATTTAGTCTTATCGCAGGACTGGTTGGCGGTCTTGCTATGTTCCTTTACGGAATGAATGTAATGAGCGGCGGCCTCACAAAAGCCGCAGGAGGCAAGCTGGAGAGTGCGCTTGCCAAGGTGACGGAGCACAAGATAATAGCATATCTATTTGGCGTTGGCGTAACGGCTCTGGTTCAATCATCATCAGCGTCTACCGTCATGGTAGTCGGTCTCGTTAACTCGGGAATCATGACTCTTAAGCAGGCAGTAAATGTAATCCTTGGTGCTAACCTGGGTACAACCTTTACCGCATGGCTGCTTTCACTAAACGCAATCAGCAGTGACAACTTTATAATCAATCTTTTAAAGCCCAAGTCATTTACACCGTTTTTGGCTCTTATTGGTATTGCGCTTTATATGTTTGCCAAGAACGATAAAAAGAAAAACATCGGAACGATCCTTCTTGGATTTTCTGTTCTTATGTTTGGTATGAGCACCATGTCTGATGCGGTTTCACCACTCAAGGACGTGGAGGGCTTCAAGGCTGTTCTTACAACCTTCAGTAACCCGCTCATAGGCTTTCTGGTTGGTATCATCTTTACCATGATTATCCAGAGCTCAGCCGGAACCATCGGTGTACTGCAGGCTTTGTCTCTGTCAGTTAAGATCAAGTACAGCATGGCTATCCCTGTTGTAGTTGGTGCTGAGGTTGGTACATGTATCACAGCTATTCTCTCATCGCTGGGTGCTAACAAGAACGGTAAGAGAACAGCTCTTATGCATCTTTACTTCAATGTGATCAAGGCGATAACCTTTATGATCCTGTTCTATTCAATAAACGCATTTGTTCACTTTGCTTTTATGGACAGCGATATCGGAATGGTGGGAATAGCCGGAATCCACACATTGATCAACCTGGTGGCAACACCGCTGATGCTTCCGTTCTCGGATTTACTTGTAAACCTTGCTCTCAAGACTATCCCTATAGACGAGAGGGAGAGAAAGGAGCAGGAGGAGCAGGAAGGCATTCGCACGCTGGATCCACGCTTCCTCTCCAACCCTCCCTTTGCTCTTGAGCAGGCAAGACAGGCAGCAATTGCAATGGCAAACATGTCCAAGGATGCGCTCTTTAAAGCCATTGGACTTCTTGATGCCTTTGATGACGAGGTGGCTGAAGATGTGGACTACCTTGAGAGAAAGGTGGACACCTACGAGGATCAGCTGGGCACATACCTCATGCAGATCAATGCCCACCATCTTGGCGTCAAAGACTCCCACACTCTGTCAGTTCTTTTGCACTGCATAACTGACTACGAGAGAATCAGTGATCATGCCCTCAATATAATGCAGAAGGCAAAGGGCATGAGCGAGAATAAGAGAGAGTTCTCACCCAAGGCTAAGACGGAGATGGAAATTTTTGCATCTGCCGTTGAGGAGATCATGGATCTGTCCATCAGGGCTTTTGAGAATCAGGATGTAGCTCTTGCCAAGATGATCGAGCCCCTGGAGGAGACCATAGACGAAATCCACATGGAAGTTAAGAGAAGGCATGTGAGAAGGCTTCGCAAAGGCAAATGTACTATTGAGCAGGGATTTGATCTCAGCGACATTGGCACCGACTTTGAGAGGATTGCAGATCACTGCAGTAACATTGCAGTAGGAATCATTGAGGTTGACGAGGACGCTTATGATGCTCACGGATACATAGAGCAGCTTAAGGCCAATAAGGGAGAAGACTTCGAGAAGGCAGTGGAGTTCTACCAGAACAAGTATCTCCTGCCTGCAGTTAAATTCTAAAAAATATAACCGGGGAAAAGTGTTATGAATATAAGAAAGCTGAACAGGCTTGATACTCTCATAGAGAAGCAGAGAGAGGCAGGCGCTCTTCAGGGTGCCAAGATAATTGTTGAGCACAAGGGGAAAAGAGTTTACGAAAACCACTACGAGCCCGACAGGGAGGACAGTATCTACAGGATCTTCAGCATGACCAAGCCCGTAACCGCAGTGGCAGCCATGATCCTGTATGAACGTGGCGAGCTGGATCTCATGAGCAAGGTGTCGGATTATCTTCCTGCATATGAGAACTGCAAAGTGGTTTCATCAGAAGGAATAAGAAAGGCCACAAATCCCATCAGGGTAAAAGACCTTTTGAACATGACATCGGGAATCGTATCTCCCGGGGACTTTGGAGAGGCTGAAAGACTCATGGCCAAGATATACAAGGAGGCCAGGATCCAGAGGGAATCAGGGATATTAAAGAGCGATGTTGATATCTGCAACAAGCTGGCTGAGGCCGGAGTTGCATTTGAGCCGGGCGAATATTTCAGATATGGCTATTCAGCTGACATACTTGGCGGCGTTATTGAGGTTATAACAGGTAAGAAGCTCTCTGACTTCTTTAGAAAAGAGATTTTTACTCCGCTCAACATGGAGGACACGGGATTCAAGATCGATGAGGGAAAAGAGTTCAGGGCAGCAGTCCTGTACAGAAGAGATAAAAAGGGAAAAGTAGTAAGAGCCGAGGATGATGTAAGAAGGCGTATGCAGATGGAGAACCCATCAAGAGATCCCTGGTTTGAAAGAGGCGGTTCAGGGCTTTATTCCACAGCGGCAGACTATGCACACTTTGCTCAGATGCTCCTGAATAAAGGCTCATATCACGGCAAGGAGCTCATTGGAAGAAGAACCTTTGAGTTCATGACGTCGCCGCAGCTAAATGAAAAACAGCTCAGCACCTATGATTTTGAGTCATGCATTGGCTACAACTACGGAAATCTTTTCAGGATCCTCACAGACCCCGGCGCAGCCTGCTCCAACGGAAGTGTAGGAGAGTTCGGCTGGGACGGAATGGGCGGAACCTATTTCTTCGTGGATCCCACGGAAGAGCTTATATTTATCTACATGCAGCAGATCGAGGGAGGCGCAGACTTTAGCTTTATCAGAGGCCTCAAGCAGATAGTTTACGGTGCATGTTAACGGAGTGAAATAATGGAATTTGAATATATAGAAAAGAAGGAGCCCGGGAAATTCATAAACCGCTACGATGTTCATTACAGAATGTTGGATGGCAACGAGAAGGTTTATGAGATGATCAGCCGGGATCCGGATATAAAAACCCTGGATCAGCTTCACAATCCCAAAGAGGATGCGGTTGCCATTATTATGCACGATGAGACCGGCGAGAAGATCCTCATAAACAGAGAGTTTCGAATGGCCATGGGAAAATGGGTCTACAATTTCCCAGCAGGACTTATAGATGAAGGTGAGACTCCCGAACAGGCAGCAAGGAGAGAACTCAAGGAAGAGACCGGCCTTGATATCCTTCGCATCGACCAGTGGTGGGGGCCGTGCTATAGTGCAATAGGTTTTTCAAATGAGAGAAATGCCTGCTGCGTAGGGGTGGCAGGAGGCTCTTTTTCTGAGAGCACATCTGCGCAGGAGGAGATACAGCCTGCCTGGTTTACCAGGGATGAGATAAGGCAGCTGCTTAAGTGTGAGCCCTTTGCGGTAAGGACCCAGGCATATTGTTACTGTTGGATTAATAGGTAATGGAATGGAAAGTAAGAGAGAGGAATTAAAAAGAGGCATATCAGGGCTGAACATCTGCGAGGAATGCGGTGGATTTTGTACTGAGAGTGTGCCCCTTATTGAGGGACTTCCCGTGAATGCCCAGGTGAGTCTTATGGAACACTCAATCCATGAGAATCTCAAGAAGAACAGCTACCTCTTCAGAGAGGGTGAGCCGGTGGATTCCATCTGTATCATCCGCAAGGGGAGAGTTAAGCTGTGCAGATACGATTCCTTTGGAAGGGAACAGATCGTGACAATCCTGGCTGACCACGATATCATCTGGGAGGGGATGTTCCTGGACGGCAGCATCTATCCCTATTCAGCGGTGTGCCTTACCAATGCCTCCATATGCCAGATCCACAGGGATGATTTCATCAAGGTAGTAAATGACCCTCAGGCAGCCATGAACACCATAATCCTTCTTAGCAAAAAGCTGCATGATGCCAATGAGAGGAATATGCTTCTTTCCACCAAGGATCCCATGGCGAGGCTGGCGGGATTTCTCTTATACAGAGTGGATAGGAGCATCGATGACGATGTGGTTTTAAAGCTGGATGACATCGCTGCCAGTGTGAGCCTGCGTACTGAGACGGTTTCAAGAAAGCTCCGGGAAATGGAGAGAGAAGGGCTTATTGAGAGGATAGGTCATGCAAGGATCAGGGTCCTGGACAGAGATGGGCTCAAGGAGATGTATAGTACGCAGTAAAAGAATTTAAGAATAGGTACCAGGCACTTAGTAGTCAGGGAATGGGAATTTACAAGAACCTTAAGCCAATAAAGAAAATGAAAAGCCTTCGGGATCTAGACGAACCAGATACCGAAGGCTTGTTTTATTACATATATTGCTATGCGACTAGATGCAACATATTCGTAGCAATGTTGAAGTAAACGAGAAGTGAAAGTGCATCTACGATTGTGGTGATAAACGGGCTGGCCATAACTGCAGGGTCAAAACCGATCTTGGAAGCAAGCATAGGCAGGCAACATCCCACAAGTTTTGCTATGAGTACTACAAAGAGCAGTGTCAAGCAGATTACTGCGGCTACTGTGATAGGAAGCCTGTCAAATAGCATGAGCTTGGCAAAATTGGCAATTGCAAGGGTTAGACCGCACAGTACAGCTACTCGTATCTCTTTCCATATTATCTTGAACAGATCTTCGAATTCGATTTCCTTAAGTGAAAGTCCACGGATAATGGAAACGCTTGCCTGGGAGCCTGCATTTCCGCCGGTGTCCATCAGCATTGGGATATAGGCTGTCAGCACAACATAAGCTGAGAGGGCATCCTCAAATCCTGTGATGATGGCACCTGTAAAGGTTGCGCTTATCATCAGGAATAACAGCCAGGGAATTCTGTTCTTGTAAGTTTCGAATATTCCAACCTTAGGATAGGGCTTGTCGGATGGTACGATAGCTGCCATCTTTTCGATATCCTCGGTGGCCTCTTCTTCCAGGATGTCCACTACGTCATCGATGGTGATGATTCCCACCATGCGGGATTCGTTATCCACGACGGGCATGGCAGTGAAGCCGTATTTCTGGAACATGCGGGCAGCTTCTTCCTGGTCGGTCATGGTGTTGATGCTGATGACATTGGTGTTCATGATCTCGCCGATGATCTCATCGGGCTTCATGATGAGTAGATATCTAAGAGCAACAGTACCTACCAGGATCTTTTGCTTGGTAACTACGTAGCAGATGTTGATGGTCTCTGAATCAACACCCTTTTTCCTGATCCTCTCTATGGCCTCGCTGACCGTCATATCTTCACGCAGGTCAACGTACTCCACGGTCATGATGGATCCGGCTGAATCCTCGGGGTATCTGAGCAGGTGGTTGATATCTGCCCTGGTTTCAGGGCTGGCATTGGCCAGAATACGCTTAACAACGCTAGCTGGCATTTCTTCCAAAAGGTCAGTAGCATCATCGGCCATCAGGTTTTCAATTATGTTGGAAGCTTCTCGGTCGGACATGGACTGAATGATGTACTGCTGTACGTCCATTTCCAGATCGGCAAAAACATCTGCAGCCATGTCTTTTGGGAGGATTCTGAACATCTTAAGAGAATCCTCGTCTGCCATCTCACTCATTGCAGCAGCGATATCTACTGTGTTCATCTCCGAGATGGTCTGGCGAAGCAAAGTGTATTGCCTGGATGATAGAAGTTCCTGAAGTGTTTCAGCGAGGGTCTTTTCTTCTTCTTTTTCCATGGTAATCTCCTTTATGTGTGGTTTTTATGGTACTTCGACCAGGAGCAGAATCACTGCTGCTTAAATGTGAATCAGACTTCATTAAAAACCACCACCTTCCTGTTGGAGATTAGTGCATTGGAAACCCTGCATAGAAAGCAGATGCACTTCAGCATTTTTACTTTATCACACTATTGGGGAAATGTGTAGCGTTCAAATGCCGGTTGTTAGGAAAAATTCTTCAATAACAGACGCCCCCAATAATGTTATGAAGACCTTGAATAATTGCGGCTTATGTTCTAAAATGTTTTGAGATTAATTGTAGAAATAATTAGAAATGGAGTAATACATATGATGCAATCACGTACACATAACTGTGGTGAACTTCGCATTGCGGACGCCGGCAAGAGCGTTACACTTGTGGGCTGGCTTGAGAATATGCGTGAAGTTGGTTCAGGACTTGGATTCGTTGTCCTTCGTGACTTCTATGGCACAACACAGATCGTTCTGGACACAGAGGAGATGGTTAAGACAGCTAAGGCCATCAATAAAGAGTCTACTATATCCGTTAAGGGTGTTGTAAGAGAGCGCAGCTCCAAGAACCCTAAGCAGGCAACCGGTGATATCGAGGTCGTTCCTGAGTCTATCGAGGTTCTTGGTAAGTGCCACCACAACGAGCTTCCTTTTGAGATCAATCACTCAAGAGAGGCTGATGAGACTGCCCGTCTTAAATACAGATACTTAGACCTTAGAAATCCCGAGGTAAAAAAGAACATTATTCTCAGATGCAATGTAATTGCAGCTCTTCGTCAGTCAATGATAGAGCATGGATTTTTGGAGATCACAACTCCTATTCTTACAGCTTCATCACCTGAGGGAGCAAGAGACTACCTTGTACCTGCAAGAAAGCATCCTGGTAAGTTCTATGCACTTCCACAGGCTCCACAGCAGTTCAAGCAGCTTCTTATGACAGCAGGTTTTGACCGCTACTTCCAGATCGCACCTTGCTTTAGAGATGAGGATGCAAGAGGAGACAGAAGCCCGGGAGAGTTCTACCAGCTTGATATGGAGATGGCATTTGCATCGCAGGAAGATGTCTTTTCCGTATGTGAGGATGTACTTCCTCCAATCTTTGCAAAATATGGCACATATGACCGTGCTTCAGGATCACCTTTCATGAGGATCCCTTATCTTGAGGCAATGGAGAAGTATGGATCAGATAAGCCTGATCTTAGAATTGACCTTACAGTTCAGGATGTTACAGAGTCCCTTAAGGACTGCGGTTTCGGACCATTCGCATCCAAGACTGAGGATGGACAGGATACCGATGTAAGGATCAAAGCAGTTGTTGTTTCTGACTTCAAGGAGAGCCGTAAGTTCATCGACAAGACTATCGCAGATGTAGAGGTTCAAGCTGGAAATAAGCCATACTGGTTCAGAATGGATGAGAATGGCGAGCTTGTTGGAGGTATTTCCAAGTTCGTTGCTCCTATCAAGGACAGTGTTGCTGCAGCTCTTTCGCTTAAGAGCGGA
>JAEEGJ010018725.1_pt1 | contig 15396 bp, 11 predicted proteins | sample 8958761 | NCBI WGS metagenome assembly JAEEGJ01 (sample SAMN16246546, study PRJNA631951) | gut metagenome | biome: gut microbiome; feature: rumen; material: RS-attached | host: Bos | place: Iran: Karaj | collected 2018-10 | reverse complement strand
TGGAAAAAAATACCTGCGTAAATGTATTTTCTGTAATAGATGGATTTGCGAGTGTTGTACTTCCAGCACTAATACTTGCACCTATAATTGGTATATTAGGTATATGGCTGGCAACACCGATAGGAATAGTAATATCAGCGCTTGTATATCCTGTTTATGCTATTATCCACTGGCGTCGTATACCACGTAATGTCAGCGAATGGCTATTATTTGATGATGGCTTTGGAGTAAAAGATGAAGACAGGCTTGCTGTTAGTATTACGAATATGGAAGATGTAACAAACACAGCAGAGCTTGTTCAAGGTTTTTGCAAGAAACAGGGATATGATAATAAGGTGTCTTTGTATGCAGCACTTTGTCTTGAGGAAATGGCCAGAAACGTCATAGAATATGGCTTTACCAGTGATAATAAAAAACATTATCTAGAGACAAGAGTTGTCAGCAAGGACGATTGTATTCTTTTGAGAATTAAAGATGACTGTATTCCATTTGACCCGGTTAGCATGAAAGAACAGCTTAGGCCCGAAGATACTACAAAGAATATTGGAATAAAGATGGTTATGAAACTGGCGAATGAAGCTAATTACCAGAATCTGCTGGGACTTAACGTTTTGACAATTACGATTGACAGAGCAAAGACCAAAATGTAGGCTAGAATGATATATGAAATACGAATAGAAAGATTGTAGAAATGGAATCTGGTTATAGAGAACTACGATATACGTACAAGGTGACTGATAAGGACAAAATTACAAGTGTCAGCACAGATAAAAAGAAGACGGATAAGTATGATGATGCTGTAATGGCAGGCGATATAATGCGTGAGATCATGAAGCTTTCAAGCCGCGAGATATCAAGATGCAAGCAGTTTGATGACGGAGTGATGTGCATTCGCCATAATTTAGAACAATTGGATTGCAATAGTGTTGAGGAACACTCATTGTTAAAAGAGAACATGGTTCCTACAAGGCTTATAGACAAGCTGAATCCTGACGATGAATTGATTGTCAGAGTTTATGAGGACAACGACAATGCAGGAGACATTGTTCCAGCAGATGGCCCTCTTGATATAGTGTACGAGGATGAGGATCTTATAATCATCAACAAGCCTGGAGATATGGTGGTGCACCCATCCTATGCTCATTACAAGGACTCTCTTAGTAACTATCTTGCCGGCTATTACATTAAATCAGGTCAGAACCATGTTATTAGAACTGTTGGAAGACTTGATCGTGAGACTTCCGGTCTTGTCATCTTTGCCAAGAACAGGCATGCAGCAGCTCTTTTAGCAGGGCAAAAAGAGAACATGTCAAGGCGCAAGGAATACCTGGCTATTTGCAGTGGCGTGTTTGAACAGCCGCAGGGTACAGTTAATGCACCTATACGCAGAAGGCCTGATGAGCGCATGATAAGAGAGGTTCATCCTGAGGGAAAAGAAGCAATAACTCACTACAAGGTGGAGAAACAGTTTGAAGATTATGCACTTGTGAGACTTCAGCTGGATACAGGAAGAACCCACCAGATTCGTGTTCACATGGCGCATCTTGGACATCCTCTTCTTGGGGATAATTTCTACGGCAAAGAGATACCTGATATCCATGAGATGACAAGAGCAGCTCTGCACGCGGGCTATATTGAACTAAATCAGCCTATAACGGAAGAGAGAATTTGTATCAAGGCAGAAATGCCAGAAGATATGGAGAGACTTCTATGACATACTTTACATTTTTCTTTTTGGATAATGAAAAAGATATTGTTGTGAATCTGTACAAGGACCTGGATAAGCTCTTTTACGTCCTGGCAACGCCTAATCATCATTCTGGAAATCTTATAAGGAATCTTGCCATAACCTGCCACCTGCCTTTGTCGCAGGATACAGATGGCAAGTTTATCATAAAGGGCGAGGTTCCATGCTATATAAATGCTAATTGCGAAGAAATATATCTTTTTAAGCTGGGAGATGTGGAGGTTGCAACTATCTATCCTGACGGAAGAGCCACGACCAAGGCCCTTGTCCCTGCTATTGCCAAGACACTTATGAGTCAGACCAAGGACTATCAGCTTGATATGTCCAAGACTCTTTTCAAAACCTATATTCCCAAAGAGCTCAAGTTCAGGGCTGACCTTCATACTCACATGAACGGCAATCTGCCTGCAGATGTACTAATTGCCCTGGGAATATATCATCAGATTCGTTACCCATTATATTATGTCAAAAAACTCGAACTGGAGCTTACACCAGAGCAGTGGATCAAGGTAAATGCCCAGAGAGAAAAGGTTGCAAGACAGTTTGTGACTTCTGGCCTTAAGGGCAAATATCTGGACAGAAAGATCAACGATAATACCTTTATCAACTTTGCTGACCTTATCCTTAATAATCTTGATAACGCTGAGCTCAATATTGTTAAGATACGTGGCTCACTTGGAATTATCAGGGATGGTCAGGCCGTCTTTACCAATCTTGAGAAGGTGTATCTATATCGCTATGTCTTTGCCAAGGGAAAAGAGAGTGAGGAGAAGATTCCGCTTAACAATGTATCCCAGATTCCTGACAGAGATGTACAGAGTACCCTTAAGCAGATGCTGAAGGATAAGGAAAATCCAGATTACACAAATAACACTATTTTCCAGGATAAGCTCCTTTGGATTGCTAGAAATTATAAGAAACAGGGCGTTGAATACGCTGAAATCAGCGATACAACCCTGGTTAAAAAGTATGAGTCTATTGAAATGCTCAGACAGGTGCATGAGGTTATGCCTGCAATTTATAGGGAAACTGGCGTAATGATCAGATTCCTTGCAGCTATGAGAAGGATTCCTCTTACAATCATCAAGGATGCTGTTACTCCTGAGAACTATCTGGAACAGAACCTTGAGGTTTTGAAGGCTACATCCCTTGACCCATATGTGGCAGGCTGCGACTTTGTTGGAGAAGAGATCAATGATATCATCGTGCTCAAGCCTGTATTTAAAGAGCTTGCCAAGATAGCCGCCAAGGATCCGACCTTTGTTATCAGAGTTCATGCTGGCGAAAATGACAGCCTTAGGGACAATATAGCTCATTCAATACAGTGTGTTCGTGATTCGCTTGCCAAGGGACAGCCGATGCCTAGAATAAGGCTTGGTCACGGCCTTTATACCTATTCGCTTAAATCACAGAAGGGAAGAGAAGTTCTCAAAGAGTTAAAAGAGAATAATGTTGTTCTGGAGTTCCAGATAACCAGTAATGTAAGACTTAATAACCTGAATTCACTTGATAAGCATCCGCTTAAAGAGTATTTGAAGCATGGAATCAAGTGCGTAGAGGGAACTGATGGAGCAGCTCTCTATGGTACTACTTCTCTGGATGAGCAGCTTTCTTTGGAAAAACTCCTTAATCTGTCTGAGAATGATCTTCGCCTTATGAAGGAGACAGAGAGCACCATTATAGAAAAGAGTAGACAGGCCTACTCCGATAAGAAGGCATCCTTTGCCAAGCTTTTAAATGGCAGAGACATGGAGGATGTACTTCTTGAAAAGATGCAGACTGTTAAGATTTCAAGAACCAGTAAGAAAACAGAAATCCGTCTTGATGCTAATGCAGAGCTTAAAGACCAGATCTCAGAAATAACCTGGGACCGTTTCCCGATTATTCTCATGGGCGGAAGCTTTAATACAGAAAACAGAGCTACAAGGATGACAGATGCAGCAATCAGGCAGCTTGATGAACTTCTTAAGTTCCTTAATCCTGATGAAGTATGTTTTGTAATAGGACATAAGCTTGGAGGGTACGAGAAATACCTGATAGAACATAACAAAAAGAACTTCAGGATATATGCGGTTGTTCCTGCTCTAATTAGTCCTAAGGAAATTGAAAAGCTTCAAAAAGCTGGTGTGATCATCAGAGTATCAACTGAAGCTGAAGGAATGGGAATATATAAGAGTTTTAACTACGAGATTTTTGAAAGACGTCCGTCCATGGTTGTTGCTTTTGATGGTAACAGTGCAGGAGCAAACCTTATTCAGGAAGCCAGAAACGGAAAAGGTAAAGCAGCGATTTTTGTCTGGAACCACTGCAAGACTCTTAGGCAGAAAGCCCAGTCACTTCACGGCTATGTATATCTTTTTGATGAAGAAACAACCCTTGTGAAGATCCTTAGAAAGCTCCAAAAAGAGTACGGAGATTTAAGGCCAGCAGGTGCTGAAAAATAGATGATAAAAGGGAGCAAACCTTGAATTATTTGAGGTTGCTCCCTTTAAATATGGTTCCTTTCCCGTAGCGGGAATCTATTGCTTCGGACATCTTGTCCAGTTTTTTCTGCTTTTCAATTTTCTTTTCAAATTCTTCATTTACATTTTTATCAGGCTGGATGTTCCTGGATGGGCCCTGTTCTTTACTCATGACATCAAACAAACTAAGCTGTCTGTAAGAACCATCGTCAATCTTGGATACTCCAACGCCTACAAGCCTCACAACTTCGCCTCGGATAAATAGACCATCATCTCCAAGCAGGAGCTTATCAGCCAGGATTTTGGCATATTCATATATGGTATTCTCATCATCAATCAGGTCAGAGCCCTTCATCTGGCATGAGTGGCGCTTGAAGTTACCGGTTTTGACGCTGACAGTTACTGTCTGGCCATATACGTGATCTCTTTTAAGCCTTCTAGAAACACTGGCCGACAGATGTTTGAGAACTGGCACAATTTCTTTATCGTAAGAATCAGCAGTCAGATCAGAAGAGAGAGTAGTTTCGTTGGAATAACTCTTGGCATCCTCGTAGTGCTCACTGACTTCGGTGTTGCCATAGCCGTTGGCACTTGCATAGATGTATCCACCGCCATTTTCTCCAAGAATTGAATTGAGAAACTCAGGATCGGAAGTGGCTGCATCGCCGATAGTCCTGATGCCTACTGACATGAGCCTTGATGCTGTTGACTTGCCACAACCATAGAGGTCACCTATTGGAAGAGGCCACATTTTGGTCTCGATTTCTTCTGGGAAAAGAGTATGTGTCCTGTCAGGCTTTTGAAAATCGCTTGCCATTTTGGCAAGGAGCTTATTACAGGAAATGCCAATGTTAACAGTAAATCCTAGGGTGTTTCTGATTTCATCCCGGATCATCTTGGCTACATTAAGTGGAAATGGATATTCGTCTGTTTCCGAATCTGCAAAAAGATTTCTGGAGCCGGACATGTCGATATAGGCCTCATCTATTGAGACCTGCTGAACCACAGGAGAGTACTTGCTGATTATCTCAATGAAAGCTCTGGAATATTCTCTGTAGGTATTAAAGTCGCCTGGGATGAGAATCAGATCAGGACATTTCTGGAGAGCCTTAACAACGGGCTCTCCAGTTACAATTCCATATTTTTTAGCTGGGATAGATTTGGCGGTAATGATACCGTGGCGGCTTTTGACATCGCCACCAACAGCAGAAGGAACTGTGCGCAGGTCAATACTGCCTGGCTCATCCTTAAGCTTTTTTACCGCAGACCAGGATAGAAATGCAGAATTAACGTCTATGTGAAATATGATGTTTGTGTAAGAATCAGCAAAATTAGTTCCAGGGGTCATAAGCCTTTACTTCTTTATTGTGGAATAATACGTATAGTACCACGCAGCCAGCAGCCATTACAACAGTTGAAAGGATAGTTCCTTCAAGTCCGAAGGCTACACTGTAGGCAAAAGAATCTGTGGCCGAAGCAGCATCCAGCTTGAAAATTGAAAATGGAGAAACTATACCGCTATTAGGAAGGCCAAGGATAATGTTCTGTGTGTAGTTCCATGCTGCGTGAGCTGCCATCGCACACCAGATGCTGTCCAGATAATAAACCATCAGTGAGAAGAAAATTCCTGTGATAAAAATGTCGAGAAGGGCTAGATTGCTAACTCCAGGATTGCCAACGTGTATAAAGGCAAATAAGAGGGCGTTTAATACTATTGCAACTGCTGGATGTCTGTAGCCTCGTCTGAGCCTGTAATACAGGAAACCTCTGCAAACCAGTTCTTCGGCAGATGACTGAATAAATACAGCTATGAATATGATTACCAGCTGAAGAAATGGAAATGAATCATAGTAAATACTGATATCTTTGTTGATCATTGCTGTGATAGCGCAGATCATGTTAGTTATAAAGCCAATTAACAATCCAAGTAATAAATACTTAACGTTATTTCCCTTGGGCGCAGTCCAAAGAGCCTTGAGAATAGGTTTATTTCCCTTGGAAACAACTATACATAACAAGGTAATGATCCACATACCAATGAAAAGTAAGTACAAGGTTGTAATTTCCAAAAAGCCTGTTTCATCCTTTGCAATGGCATTTCCAAACAAAAGCCCTATTATGAGCTGCCCAAGGACTTGACCTGCGATGATCATTATATATGTGAGGAACATTGGAATGATAAAGAAATCATTCCATCTGAATCTATCTGTGTGGATTTTTTTGAAGATGCTCTGTTTTTCTTCCATTTTAGGTCCCCTCCTTTAATTTCATACAAGTTTAGTATACAGCATGTATGAATAAGTGATAATATTAATTTATGAATTGTGTACATATTATTGATATAATATTAACGATTTAGAGAATTGCTTTTAGAGGGGAATATTATGAATAAAACTGTTTTAAAAGTCTTGCGAATTCTGGCTATCATACTATGCCTTGGCATAATCGTGTATGAAGCAGTCAGAATCTATGATGATCAAAAAGAATATGCCGTGGCTGACGACGAGTATGAAGAAATTGAGTCTATGGCAGTCACCTGGCCCAAAGAGGAAGATAGTGCGCAGGTAATTTATTATCCACTTATTCAGATTGATTTTGATAAGCTTGAGGAAATCAACGAAGACGTGGTTGCATGGCTATATTTTCCTTGTCTTGAAATCAGTTATCCTGTGGTAAAAGAGAATACAGTAGACGAATACATTCATCTCACCTTTGATAAACAGGTAAATAAGGCTGGATGTTTGTTTGAAGATGTTCTCAGCGATGAAGAGTTCAGAGGAATGCATGATATAGTTTTTGGACATAACATGAGAAATGGATCCATGTTCGGAAGTCTCAAAAAGCTGTATGCCACTGGCAATGAGCATTTGCTGGAAGAAAACCCCTACGTTTATGTATATACCAAGGATTACGTTTTCCAGTATCGTGTATTTGGCTATTACATCACGAAAGTAGGAAGTGAAGCTTATAAAGTTGTTGAAACAGACGAATCCTACGAGGACTTGCTAGAATATATCCAGTTAAATTCGGCATATCCAAGACCGGCAGATGCTGACTTCTCGGGTAAACCTAGTCTTTTGACATTATCTACCTGTAGCGGCCAGTCTGGAAGCGGCAAGAGGTTCGTAGTACACACGTACAAGACCGCAGCATGGGAAAGATAAGATGCATCATATTTCGAAAATGGATTGTTTTTATGGTATCTATCATATGATCAATCATATGTGAATTATAATTTCAAAGTGTGTTAATTAAAAGTGAAATAATATACTAAAATAAGCATAAAATCTATCGCTGTGTTATTGATTTGGGTTATTTGTTACGGTACCATTATTATAAGAAGATGATTAAGTGGGTTACTATATTAACTCTAGGATTAGTCAAGTAGGAGATTAAAATATGAAAAAGTTTAAGAAAGTGTTTGCAGTATCAATGGCGCTGGTTTTAGCATTCACCTTCGTTGCATGTGGATCATCATCTGCTGATTCGGTTATCGATGATCAGGCTGCTGTAAGAGGAATGGATGAAGGTGTCGGTGAAATCTGGATCGACGATGAGGCTATTGCACTTGCTGGATCTGCTGCATCAAGCCAGGCAGCAATCGATGCTTGCTATGCAGTATTTAATCTTATGAATCAGGAGAGAGTAGCAAGAGGTCTTGCAGCACTTGTATGGAGTGATGCTCTTACAAATGCAGCTCAGGTTCGTGCTAGTGAGATCACATCTGTATTCTCACACACAAGACCTAATGGATCAGATTTCTGGACAGTTGATAGTAATGTTCAGTATGGTGAGAATCTTGCTAAGCTGTATCAGTCAGCTGACAGTGTTTACACTGCTTGGATGAATTCACCAACTCATGCAGCTAACATTATGGATGGCGGATACAAGACAGTTGGTATCGCAGTTTGCCAGACAGGTGATGGAAGCTGGTACTGGGCACAAGAGTTCGGATATTAAGCGATGGTTACGAAGCCGCACACTATTAGTGTGCGGCTTTTTTGTGGGTAATTATGCGAGCCTCTGCCTGGAAATGCTGGTTTTCGGTTGCTTCGTGATTTACTAAAAACAAATAGGAGAAATATCTTTCCTGGGGCAAAACTCGGTGCTACGCACCTCAAACATGTTGCCCCAAAGCGGAAAGATATTCCTCCTATTATATTTTTGTAAATCATCTCGCAATCCGAGAACTGCACATTTCCAGACAGAAGCTCGGAATTATATGCCCATAGAAAGAGTCTGCATCAAACTTTCGATGCTGCGTCACCATCGCTATATTTCTCGTCACAGTACTTGCAACGGTAGACTTCCTTAGCTTCGTCTGCAAGGTAGAATATTTGAGGTAATTCTTGTTCAATAGAAGAGATGCAACGAGGGTTATGACATTTGATAACCCCTGTAATCTGTTTTGGAAGTACAAGAGAGCGCTTCTCAATAATGACTCCGTCTTTTATGACGTTAACGGTGATGTTGTGATCGATATATGCCAGGATATCAAGGTCAAGGGAGTTGATATCACATTCTACTTTGAGGATATCCTTTTTGCCCATGGCCTTACTTTTAGCATTCTTGATGATGGCTACTGTTGAGTCGAGTTTATCAAGACCAAGGTGTTTGTATATCTGCATGCTTTTTCCGGCCTGGATGTGGTCGAGAACGAAGCCTTCTTCGATTTTTCCAATATTTAACATTTATTTCCTCCTTTAGAATTCCCTTAGTAAACCTTCGTTCATGTGAGCATCAGTCATATCCAGCAAGGTGAGAATCAGGGCCATTCTAACGTAGAGGCCATACTGAACCTGCTTGAAATATGCTGCTCTTGGATCGCTGTCGATTTCTACAGAGATCTCGTTTACACGTGGAAGTGGATGGAGAATGAACATTTTCTCTTTTGCAAGCTCCATCTTGGCCTTGTCCAAAATATAGAAGTTCTTCAGACGTATGTAGTCTTCTTCGTTGAAGAAACGCTCTTTCTGTACGCGTGTCATGTACAGGAAGTCGAGACGTGGCATAACATCTTCGAGCTTAATTACTTCTTCATAGGTAAGACCCTTAGAATCAAGCATTTCAGTTATGTAGTCAGGAACCTTGAGCTCCTTGGGGGAAATGAAAATAAAATGAATACCAGTGTATCTGGTAAGAGCATTTATAAGAGAGTGGACAGTACGTCCAAATTTAAGATCGCCGCAAAGACCGATAGTAAAATCGCCAAGCTTGCCATATAAAGATCTGATAGTTAAAAGATCTGTAAGTGTCTGAGTGGGATGCTGATGTCCGCCATCGCCTGCATTGATAACAGGAATGAGAGAATTGGAAGCTGCTACCATTGGAGCACCTTCTTTTGGATGACGCATCGCACAGATATCTGCGAAACAGGAAATAACACGTATTGTATCGGCTACGCTTTCGCCCTTGGCTGCTGAAGATGATCCGGCATCTGCAAAGCCGAGAGTCTTGCCCCCGAGACGGAGCATTGCGGTCTCAAAACTAAGTCTTGTTCTGGTACTGGGTTCATAGAAACAGGTGGCTAAAATCTTGCCATCGCACTTATGCGAATAGGCTGCCATGTTGTTTTCGATGTCATTGGCTACATCGAATAATGCCTCAAGCTCCTCGACAGAGAAATCAAGAGGGTTCATCATGTGTCGCAAGTTATTCATACCTTCTCCTCATACATTAAATGATTGTGAAAAATACCTCTTTGCCAGAATGGAACGTCCCCATCAGTCAAAAGTCAGAACTGAAATCCGATTTGTTCCATCCAATGGCATATGATACACCACATCGTCATTCCCGTAAACCTTAAAATACAGATAATGTGATGTTACATTCAAACTATTTGTTACCCCCTCAAAAAGAACAGTTTTGCCATAGCCATCAAGGTCGCACATTTTAAGCGCGGAATTCTGGCCGTTGGCGTAAGCGTAGTAAACATGCTGATCATCAAGGGTGTAGTAGTCAATACGCTCTGAAGTAACGATCTCAGTCTCCCCAGTCATGAGATTGGTACGCCAGAGGCTATAATTGGAATCTCCGTTCATATAGTAGATATAGTTACCTTTTACAACAGGGAAGAAGAGATGTCCTGGCAAAACATCGCTTATTGTGTCCCCAGCCTGAGTGTTCATGGCATGAATCCTGTGATCCTCAGATACTCCTGTATAGAAGATATAACCATTGTCATAGCATACAGGAGAGATGGCTTCAGGTGCGACAACAGACTTATTCTTTTTATCTACACGGATTTTGTTGAGAGCTCCGCCATCCAATTTTGTTATATAATATATATATTCTCCGCATAACTGCATTTCTCCACAGAAATCCCTGAGAAGACATGTCTGATCGCTTCCATTTACCTTACATCTGTATATACCATATTGGTTGGCTACGGTACCAAGACCGCCTACAGAGCCGGACTTCTTGGTTGAGTCCATGTAAAAATACAGAAAACCATTGGCTCCGCTTATATATTTAACGCGCATACTTGTAAGGCGCTTGGGATGAGTTTCATCGGGATCCATAGAATATAGACAGTCAGAATCATAGGGATTAGCAAAATATACCTTGCCATCCATTTCAAAAAACAGGCCACCATTGTGGAGATTACCGGCAGAATTGCCATGATCGGAAGGGTCTCTTGGGACTCTTTTATCCAATATAGTAAATATCACTACTGCAACGATCAGAAGTGTGACAATAATAAAGGCTAAAATAGTTCGTCGTCTGTTCATAATATGCCCCTCGCATATAAAACAAGCTACCAAATATTGTGTCCTTAACTTAATTATATGCGTACCAGTTATTGCTATCAAGCGGTTTTTATCTTACACTTATTTTGTGGAATTATGAGTAAAGATACGCCTATGAGGGCAATATTTTATATAGAAAAGGATGGATCCAATGGACTTACAACAGCTTCGAGTAGAGATAGATAGTGTAGACAGGCAGATAGTTGACCTCTTTGAAAAGAGAATGGAGATTGCCTCACAGGTAGCTGATTACAAGATCGCTAATGGCAAGAAGGTTTTCGATAAAGAAAGAGAAGCTCAGAAAATAAAGGCTGTCAGAGATATGGCCTCATCTGATTTTAACAGAACCGGAGTAGAGGAGCTCTTTTCCCACCTTATGTCTATGAGTCGTAAGCTTCAGTATCAGAAGCTTGCAAGCGCTGGGGCAACTGGAAGACTTCCATTTATTGCTATTGATTCAATCGATAAGGATAATTCCAGAGTGTGCTATCAGGGAGCTGAGGGCGCTTATTCAGAGATGGCTATGAAAAAGTTCTTTGGCGAGAACGTCAAGAGTTTCCATGTTGAGACCTTCAGAGATGCCATGAGTGTTCTGGAAGAGGGAAGTGCTGACTATGCGGTTCTTCCTATAGAGAATTCCACAGCTGGAATCGTAAGTGAAGTATATGATCTTCTGACAGAGTACGAGAACTACATCGTTGGAGAGCAGATCATCGAGATAAGACACTGTCTCATGGGTGTTCCAGGGGCTAAGCTGGATGATATCAAGACTGTATATTCACATCCACAGTCTCTTATGCAGAGCAGCAGATTCCTCAATGAGCACAGCGATATTCAGCAGATTGGTATGAAGAACAACGCCTTTGCTGCCAGAAAGGTAGCTGAGGATAAAGATAATACTCAGGCAGCTATCGCAAGTTCAGCTGCAGCAGGAATCTATGGCCTTGATATTATTCAGGAAGGTATCAATCAGGCGGATTCTAATTCAACAAGATTCATTATTGTGGCCAATCAGAAGGTCTTTTTAAAGGGCGCTGGCAAGATCAGTCTTTGCCTTGAGATTCCTCACGAGGCCGGCTCACTTTACCACATAATGTCACATTTCATTTATAATAATCTTAATATGACCAAGATCGAATCAAGACCTATCGAGGACAAGGATTGGGAGTACAGATTCTTTATTGACTTCGAAGGAAACCTTGAGGACAGTTCTGTTCGCAATGCATTAAGGGGACTTAGAGAAGAAGCCAAGATGATGAAGATCCTCGGCAACTATTGATCTGATATTTTAGGGGTAAAAGAACTAGTATATGAGGGGCAATATATGACAGGAGAGGTTTTTGCAGCAATTGATGTGGGATCCTATGAGATGGCACTTAAGGTGTTCGAGCTCTCTTCTAAAAATGGCGTGAGAGAGCTGGATTACGTCAGACATCGCATGGATCTGGGCAGTGAGACCTATGCAACTGGTCGCATTTCCCACAGGCATGTTGATGAGATGATCAGGATTCTGTGTGATTTCAGACAGATCATGAAAGGGTATGGTGTTACGCACTACCAGGCCTATGGTACCAGTGCGGTCAGAGAAACCAAAGATATTGTGGTTGTTCGTGACCTTATAGAGCAGAGAACAGGGATACACATTGATATCCTCAGTAACTCAGAACAGCGCTTTCTGGATTACAAATCCATCGCCCTTAAACATGGCAATTTTAAGGATATTATTGCAAAACCCACAGCCATAGTGGACATCGGCGGTGGCAGTATTCAGATTTCACTCTTTGAAAAAGATACCCTGGTTGCTACTCAGAACCTTCGTACCGGAGTTCTGAGAATCCATACAACCATGGAGTATGTTCATGCCACAAGGCTTAAGTACATGGACCTAGTGTCGGAGCTGGTCAATTCCCAGTTATCAGTTTTTTCCAAACTATATCTCAAAGACAAAACTATAGAAAACATCATTATTATTGACGACTACGTTTCGCCACTCATCCAGAAATTCAGAAAAGATTCTGATAACCCTGGCTTTATTTCAAGACAGGATTATATGGGATTTTTGGAGCAGGCCAATCAGGTCAGTGATATTGTTGTAGCCAAAAAGCTGAATATCCCTGAAGATAACGTACCTCTTTTGTATGTTTCAGGGGTTCTCATAAAGTGTATTCTTGATGCTACCAAGGCGGCAAATATCTGGGCTCCCGGTATTACGTTGTGTGATGGTATTGCTTATGAATATGCTGAGCAAAAGAACTTCATAAAATCACCACATGACTTTGAACAGGATATCGTTGCCTGTGCTCAGAACATATCCAAGAGATTTATGGGTAGTAAATCAAGACGAGAGACTTTGCAGAAGATCGCGCTTAATATCTTTGACAATACAAAGAGTCTTCATGGGCTTTCTCAGAGAGATAGGCTGCTTCTTACAATTGCCACAATTCTTCATGACTGTGGTAAGTACATCAGCGTAGTTTATCTTGGAGACTGCTCTTTTAACATCATCATGTCTACTGAGATCATAGGTCTTTCACATCTGGAGAGACTTATAGTAGCCAATGTAGTCAGATACAATCACGAGGACTTTGAGTATTATGGCAGCCAGAGCCAGTATCTGGAAGGACTCTCCAAGGAGGATTATCTAAGAGTTGCCAAGCTGACAGCGCTCCTTCGAGTAGCTAATGGTCTTGACAGAACTCACAAGCAGAAGTTTAAGGATGTTAAGGTAAGTCTTGCTAATGATGAGCTTATTATTAACGTTGATACCAAGGCAGATATCACTCTTGAAAAGGGACTATTTGATAACAGAGCTGCATTTTTTGAAGAGGTCTTTGGTATAAGACCTGTCATCAGACAAAAGAAAATGTGAGGTGGGTATGGCTAAGAATAAGTCTAAAAAGGAATTCGATTTTGAAGATCCTAAATACTATATAAACAGAGAGCTGAGCTGGCTTCAGTTTAATGAGAGAGTTCTGTCAGAGGCAGAGGATAAGGATAATCCTCTGTTTGAAAGACTCAAGTTCCTGAGCATATCAGCAAGTAACCTTGATGAATTCTTCATGGTAAGAGTTGCATCCCTCAAGGATATGATAAATGCTGATTACAAGAAGCTTGATATTGCCGGAATGACTGCCAAAGAGCAGCTTTCTGAGGTTTTGTCTACTGTCCACAGCTTTGTAGATGAACAGTATAGAATCTATAACAAAGAGCTTGTTCCAGATCTTTTATCCAAGGGACTTATGATCTGCAGAGCAGAGGATCTGAATGCCAAGGATGGTGAGTATGTAGACAGATACTTTGAGGAATTTGTTTACCCTGTTCTGACCCCGATGGCAGTAGATTCATCAAGGCCTTTCCCTCTTATCAGGAACAAGACACTTAACATTGCAGCTCTTCTTAAGAAAAAAGAGGGCAAGGATGATGTAGATTTTGCTACAGTTCAGGTTCCTGACGTTCTTCCAAGAATCCTGGAGATTCCGGGAGGTGGCAAGGAGAGAGAAGTACGCAAGGTTATCTTCCTTGAGGAAATCATCCAGAGGAATGTAGATAAGCTGTTCCTTAACTATGATGTAATTACAAGTTCACCTTACAGAGTTGGTAGAAATGCGGACCTTTCTATCGATGAGGATGAGGCAGAAGATCTTTTAAAAGAGATCGAGAAGCAGATAAAGAGAAGGCAGTGGGGACAGGCCATAAGGCTAGAAGTTGCCACAGGAATAAATAGAAGGCTCTTAAAGCTCATAGTTGATGAGCTTGGAGTAGAAGAAAACGAAATCTACGATATTGATGGACCGCTTGATCTGACCTTCCTTATGAAAATGTACAAGCTTGAGGGCTTTGATGACCTCAAGGAGCATAGATATAAGGGGCCACAGCCAGTTCCTGAATTTTTCGGACAGGATAATCTCTTTGACGTTATCTCAAAGGGCGATATCCTGATGCATCATCCGTATGAGACCTTTGAGAATGTCGTTAAGTTTGTTGAAAATGCTGCTGTTGATCCGGATGTTCTGGCTATCAAGCAGACACTGTACAGAGTAAGTGGTAATTCTCCAATCATCGCAGCACTTGCCAAGGCTGCTGACAATGGCAAGCAGGTAACAGTACTGGTTGAGCTCAAGGCCAGATTTGATGAGGAAAACAATATCGTCTGGGCCAAGATGCTTGAGAAAGCCGGCTGTCACGTTATCTATGGACTTGTGGGACTTAAGACACACTGTAAGATAACTCTTGTTGTGAGAAGAGAGGAAGATGGCATCAAGAGATACGTACATCTTGCAACAGGTAACTACAACGATTCAACAGCCAAGCAGTATACGGATGTAGGTCTTTTCACCTGTGCACCGGCTTTTGGCGAGGACGCTACAGCTGTGTTTAATATGCTCTCAGGTTACTCAGAGCCACTCGGCTGGAATAAGCTGTCTCTTGCACCATTATG
>JAEEGJ010018722.1_pt1 | contig 15399 bp, 20 predicted proteins | sample 8958761 | NCBI WGS metagenome assembly JAEEGJ01 (sample SAMN16246546, study PRJNA631951) | gut metagenome | biome: gut microbiome; feature: rumen; material: RS-attached | host: Bos | place: Iran: Karaj | collected 2018-10 | reverse complement strand
GAAAATCGGAACTTTGAAGGAGGTTAAAAATGTCTGAATTTACGGGTAAAAAGCTTAAAGAAGCACGTGTGAAGAAAGGATTATCCCAGGATGAGGCTGCTAATCTTATGAATGTTGCAAAGAGAGCGATTAGTGAGATGGAAGCAGGTAAGAGAAGTATATCTGCAGATGAGCTTGCTCAGTTTTCTCGCATTTATAATGTAGATGTGAGAGAATTGCTTTTTGTTGAATTTACAGAAGCTGGTGATGAGCAGAGATTAACTGCCAAGTATAGTTCTTTCCTTAAGCTACTCGAAAAACTATCTGATCGTGAAGTTGAAGATGTTTATTGGGTAATAAAGCGTAAGGTTGAAGGACTACTTTAATAACAAGATAATAAAGTATAGGAAGGGACAGATTGTCTATATGGCATCTGTTCCTTTTTTTACCAAAGGTTAAATATAGTGATTTGAGGAAAATATAAATACATACAGTCCAAATATTTGACTAACAGAAATATTTTTGTTATATTATACCTACGGAGGTATATGTCTATGACTACTGAAGAACGAGAAATATCAGAATTACAAAATAATCTTGAAATGTTAAGAAAACTTTTTGGATGGACGGCTGAACAACTTGGAAATAGACTTGGGGTAACTAAACAGACGATTTTGAACCTTGAGCATGGTAAGCCGGTTATGTCAAAGATTCAATATATCGCAATTCGATCTGTGATGGAGGCTGAAGCTATGAGCCGGGAGGGGGAAGAAAGAGAAAATCTTCTTAAGGTTTTGAGTTTGGTTTTTAACGAAGATAAAGCAGTGACAGAGGAACAGCGAGAAAAAGCTTTAGATGCAGCAAAAGTTATTTCAACAGCAACAGCTGCAGGAGCTGGAACTGCAGCTACTATGAGTGTTCTAGCAGGTTCCCTTGGGGCACTTGGAATTGGTGCTATAGCTATAAATCCTGCATTAGTTGCAGCTGTAGGTGTAGGTGGATGGGTTGCAGGTATGCTGAGTAAAACAAAGCAAGCTGAAAAAAAGAAGCAGAGTAAGAAAGGGGATAAAAAAGATGATTAATTATGGTCAGATAGCTAGAGCGGCAACACCGGTTTTAAAACAAGCTGGAAAATTTATTAAGGCGAATCCTCATTATCTTATTGAAGGGCTGCTTGGTGGCGGACTTTTGGCTTCTATTGGATATAATGTAAAGTCAGAAAAAGAACATGAAAAACGGGATGAACTAGTTAAGAATCAGCTGAAAAAGAATCAAGCAATAATAAAAGATCTCAGTTCTAAGGCTGAGAAGGTTGACAAACTTGAAAAATGCAATGAGCTTCTGATTGATGCACTTACAAAAGAGTGCACAAGCACAGTTGGCGCTTAGGAGGTATTTAATATGGGCGAATACGTAACAAAGAAAAAGGACATGGTCTTTAAAAATGTTGAGTCACTTCAACAAGTAATTAATGTTATTAATGAGGCAGCTGCAGCATCAAATGATAAGAAAAGAACTATTAGTGAAAGTTCTATTCCGGAAGTTCTTACAGGTGCGCTTGGTGCAGGAATAGGTGGAGTTGGTTCATTTGTAGCATTATATGGTCTTGGGACAGTTGGATTATCTGCAGCTGGAATCACATCAGGACTTGCAGCTGCAGGTTCTGTAGTTGGTGGTGGTATGGTTGCTGGAGTATTTGTCTTGGCTGCTCCGGTTGCAATTCTAGCCGCTGGAGGAGTGGGAGTAGCTTCTCATCTAAAAAACAAGCAGCTTAGACAGGAAAAAGAGAGAATTTATAAAGAAGCTCTTGCAAAGCATCAGGCAATAATTAAACTTCTTGAAGAAGAAAAAGACGCAACACAGGAACGACTTGATTATCTTCAGAGCCTTAATATCATGTTAAAACAGGCAATCAAAGATCTTAGTAAGGATTTGGGTAAAACTGTATGAGTAAAGAATCAGAACAGAAAATAGATAACGTATTTGTCTATGAAGATCAAGAACTTAAAAAACTTCAGAAACAGTACGCTGAGATTGATAAGTCCGGAATTGATATGCATATTGAAGAGTCTGAAGCGCTTTTGCGTTCTTTAGGATATGAAGTACCTTCTGTTCATGAGAAAAAAGAGCTTTCAGAGAGAAGAGTATTAGTTGTCCCTTCGTTTGACGATTTATCTAAAGAAGCTGAAAAAGCCGTTGGGAACAACAATAGTATTGAGGATCTTTTCTCAGAAGAAGAACTGAAGGAAAATGCTGCTGCAATCAAAGCATTGAACCATGATTATAATATGATTCATCATTTGGATAAGTATGATGTAGCTATATCTGCAGCTGCAGCTATTCTTGGTTCTGTGGTAGATATTGTTTTGGTTGGTATTCCGAAAAAAGGACCGGACGGACTTGAAGCGGGCAAGCTTGCCGATTATGTAAGGAAAAAATTTGACGAGAAGTTTTCACCTGAGGAGATGGAAAAACTCGCTAATTCGAAATCAAGTAAAGTGCCTTATGATGCACAAGATAATCGTAATACTGGAACTTATGTGGAAGGGCTCTCTGCATATTATCATAGAATGTTGTCATTAGGACATGATCCTATTCTTGGATTTGTGTTTGGAGTATATGACATAATGCATGGAACAATGACCACTATAGATAAGAAAGGTCGCATTGTCTGCCAGGTTATGGAAGTATATAGTGATCGTAAGGAAACGGATATTGTAAGTGCTCTTCTTAAACAGATAATTCATTTCAAGTCTGACATTACGACATCTATGGGACTGCCTGCTCCTCTTATGGGGTTGTTTAACCTATGCCAGTTTGGAAGTATAGGTGAGGAAGAACAAACTGTGGCTGAAATAGTGCAAGGAATGTACTATGAAGGTTTTGATTTTATTCATTTTTGCGCACAGTCTATTCCTACTATTCTTATTGAACTTGTGACGCGTATAGGCTATGCCGTTAAGAGAATTAAAGAGGGCAATAAAGTTAAAGACTCGATTCCTATTTCGTTGAATAGAGAAAAGCATCCCAAACTTGCAACAATGCTTTTTATAGCACATTCTGGAGCGACTGCAGTAAATGCGGGAAAGGTTTATTTTACAAAGAATCCTATGGCAATTAATTACCCTCAGTGGATTGCATTTGCTAAGTATTCATATAAACAGCTTAGATGGTGTCTTATTGAAAAGCCGGAGGCGAGACAGAAATTTGTTCAGGGAATTCTCGATGAAGAACTTAATAATGTCCTTTATGAGGATGATTTATTGTTCGATGAATATACGAGTAATTACCTAGTTATATTTGAATGATTTCACACAATGGTAACCATAATACCCGGTAACTTTTAAAGGCTATCGGGTATTTTTATACGTTGACATATACGGAGACCGTATATATAATAAAAGTAGAAAGATATACGGAGACCGTACATAGGAGGTGCGTTATGGCAGATTTAGATTTGAAACTTGATGGTATCGCCAATGGATTATTAGTTGAACAAACTGATAAGAAAAAAGCTGATGCGGACAAGAAGAAAAGAATGTATGCAAGCGCCTTTGCGTATATTAGAAGCCAGACTGGAATGAATAAGAAGGAGTTTGCTGAATACCTTGGAATTCCTTATAGAACTTTACAGGACTGGGAGCTTGGAAATACCCAGGCTCCGGAATATGTGCTCCGATTAATTGCTTATAAAGTACAGATGGAGAAGGAAAGGGGGAACCTATGATGACAGTATTATATGGTATTGGAATGATATTAAGATTTATCCTTAAAATTGCTTTATTGCCAGTTCAGGCGGCACTTACCTTGCTTATGCTTGCTATTGGATTTATTGGTGGTTTTGCAAATATTGCATGTGGATTAATAGGGTCGTTCTTTGTAATTGGTGGCATTTGCTCATTTATTAATGGAGATATATCTCTTGGATGGCAGGGGCTTCTTGTGGGTATTGTTGTTGCAGTGATTCCTCAGGCATTAACTCTTTGGGGAGCTGAAGGTGTACTTGGCTTAAAAGAATTGTTAGCAAGAATATAATATTTAGGAGATAGTTAGGATGAGAATTTCTAGTTTTAATATAAATAAATTTTGCGGCCCATATGGTCAGCCACGTGGAGGATATCGTAACCCTAAAAATATTGATTTTAAGTCAAGGATAAAAGAAATTGTGGATAGTCTTTTGGTAGATGAGGACGATATCGTATTCTTGCAAGAATTTATTGATAACCGGTATATTAACGTGAGTCAATTATTTGAAAAGTCTAAATATCAGATTTTTATTAATACTTGTAATAAAAAGTGTCATAGTTATGTGGTTGCCGTTGTGCTTAAAGAAAGTAAATGGGAAAAAGTGGATTGCGAAGCAGGAATTGAATATCCTAACAAGTTTGTGAAGGTGAAACATACTGATAAAGATTTACGGATACTTGGCATACATAATACAAAGAATGATATCAAAAAAATGATTAATAAGTCATTTGAATTAAAAGAGGCCGATATTGTTTTGGGTGATTTTAATGATGAAGCATGGATTAGAGAATTATCAAGAAACTCTGATTATAACGGACTTGTTACTGATGAAATGATAACATACAAGCCCGGTCAGACTGCAGTTGATCAGATATTTGTAAAGAGGACAATAGATTCTGATTTAATTAATTTTGATAGTGTGATTGAGACGTTTGCTTCCGATCATAATATTATATCATTTGAATTAGGGCCATCAGAAAAGGTAAGCAAATATAGTAGAAGCAGAAAAAGTAATATTCCTTTTAGTTTGCATGATAGTAGAATTCAAAAGATAGAAGAATCAGGTGACACAATAATTTTTAGGGTTGATAACTTATTTCAATATATGGATGATCATGAAATGATTCTTCATGGAGCTATAGAATTTACAAAAGCGGATATAGAAGAATGCTCAATTATGATTTTTAATAGTCCATTTGGATTTGAAGGAGTAAATACTTTCTCTGGAGAGAAGCTTTCCTTTGGTGAATATAAGGGAAAATATCCCGAAGCTGAATTTGAAATTGTAACTGAAACTTATAACGGTTATGACACAGTTTATCAAGGTTGGATTTGGAGTGGAGATTTAGATCCAATGTTTGGAATAATGACAATTTGGAATACCGGAGATATGATTTATAAGATTAAAAAAGAATCTGATTTATGATATTAAGGAGTCATGACCGACATTGTCTCGTTTTGACTCGTTTTGTCTCGTCTCGACCGACATTAGCACTTTTCTTATAGATTTAACGGTGCTATTATTATCATAGACAAGTGAGAGGTAAACAAAAGCCACTCACTTGTTTTTCTTTTGCAGAAGAATAGGAAGCAGATACAAGCGTCATTGCATGACCAACCCTCAAGGTCGTGTGTGGCGCTTTTTTTGTTATCCGAAACCGGAAAGCGCGCGCCGGTGTTTCTATTAAAACTGTCAAAGAAAAGGAGAAAATTGAATATGGATTATGAACGTTTCAAAGAAGGTTTCCAGGATGCCTTAAAGGCTGAACTTGCTGTTAGAGGAGCTGATGTTGAACTTACTGCTCGAAGAGTAGATAAGATGAATGACAGCTATGATGCTATCACAGTAAGACCTACGGACAGTTCTATTGGAGTAAACATCAGCGTTGAAAAGGCGTTTGCTGCTTATGAGAATGGAACGCCAATCCCTGAGATTGCAGAGCATTTTGCTGATGCAGTGGAGAAAGGATTCCGTGAATCGCCTCAGGTGGATCTGGAGTCGATTTCTGATTATGAGCAGATGAAGAGCAAGCTTTCCATGGAAGTGGTATCTGCAGAGAAGAATGCAGAACTTCTTGAAAGCGTACCTCATGAAAGAATGGAGGATATGGCGGTTGTTTATCGCTTTGTTCTTGATCAGACAGATTCCGGTAATGGGACAATCCTTGTTACCAATCAGTTGCTTGATCAGTACGGCATAACTAAGGAACAGCTTCGTGCTGATGCCATGGAGAATGCACCTGAGATCAGACCTTCTGAAATCAGAGGTATGTCTGAAGTAATGAGTGAGCTTGCACCTGGCTTGATTCCTGAGGTCGCGCCGGAAGATGAGCAGATGTTTGTTGCTACAGTTCCGGATAAGATTCATGGAGCCGGTGTTATTGCATATCCGAATTTCATGGAAGATGCAGCTCAGAAGATGGGCGGTGACTTCTTCGTTCTTCCAAGCAGTATCCATGAGGTGTTGCTTGTAAAGGACAATGGCCAGATGACAGCCAAGGAGCTGGAAAACATGGTCAAAGAGGTCAATGCTACTCAGGTTGAGCCTGCAGATCAGCTTACGGATCATGTTTATCATTACGACAGCCAGAATCATATTTTTGAGCTGGCTGATAAGTATGAGGAACGTCAGCGTGAGGCTGAACATGATGCACCTGATAAGGATTCCGTCCTTGGAGATCTAAAAGAAAAGAAACAGGAGATTGCAAAGAAAGATCCGGCTAAGGATGCAGCAACAAAGGCTGCAACCAAGAAGCATGAGACTTCTTTATAAGCTCCATCAATAAGTAAGAGAGAGGCTTCCCTAGTTTTAGGGAGGCCTTTTTCAGTGGTGAAAGGAGATATCTAAGATGAGTAAGAAATATATGAGAGTTCAGAAGAACTTTGACAAAAATGGCATTTCAAGGGTGCCACACAGTGTTGCACCTAAGCTTGGTTCAGTTACACCTTGCAATTGCAGTCATCCTTGTCCTTATGGTAATGGCAGATCGTTTTGCTTTCCCTGCTATCAGAAGCTTGTTGCTGACAGCAGAAGTAACAGTGTTGCTACAGGTAATGCCTAAAGAGGTGTGGTATGGACTTTGGCTATTTTCATGAGGAAGAGTCTGAGCAGTTTGCCTTCTATAGGATTCCCCAGGTTCTCTTTAAGGATGAAAAGTTTGCAAAGCTTTCTACGGATGCCAAGGTTCTGTATGGACTATTTCTGAATCGGGTATCCCTTTCCAAAAAGAATCATTGGATTGATGACGAGGGCAGAGTGTATGTCTATTACACACTTGTCAGTATTCAGGAGGATTTGCATTGTGCGAGTCAGAAGGCTTTAAAGCTTTTAAAGGAGCTTGAGAGTTACGGACTTATCGAAAGAGTTAAGCAAGGACTTTGTAAACCTGACAGGATCTATGTGAAGAACTTTATCCTGCTTCAGGAATCACCAGTCCGGAGTGGTGAAAATCACCATGCCGGTGTAGTGAAAATCACCAGCCCGGAATGTCGAGAATCACCACCTAATAATACTGAGATAAATAATACTGAGTGTAGTAATACTAATCTTATCTTATCTAAGGGCAGAGAAGATGAGAGGGAGTTATACAGACAATATTTATACCAGTCATTGGATATAGAGATTCTTAAGGAACGCTATCCCTATGGAGTAGAAGAGATAGATGAGATTTTTGACATAATCCTGGATGTGCTGTGCAGCAATCAGAACTTTATCACTATATCCGGGGATAAAAAGCCTATTAACGTAGTGAAAAGCAGATTCATGAAGCTGGATAGCAGTCATATTCAGTTTGTAATGGATAGTATGAAAGACAAGACTACAAAGGTTCGCAATGTAAAGAAATACATAGTGGCAGCACTTTATAATGCGCCAATTACGATTAACAACTATTATCAGTCGCTGGTCCAGCATGACATGGCGACAGGAAAAATCTAAGGAGGAATGACAATGGAACAGATTACAATTGATATTCAGCTTGATCCTATGAAGGATGGAATTAAAGTACCGGAGACAGATGTATCCAGGCCAGATGCTCATGCTGTGATTCTTGGAACCAACGGTAAAATCAGACAGATTTCTATGAAGGAAGCAGAGACAATCCTTGATCAGATGGCTACTTGTGGGGCAGGGACTCACCTTGGAAAGTCAGATTATATTGCTGTTTACAACAAAGATAAGCTTTTTAAGGCAGAGGGTGAAGAGTATTTAGTTGGCAGCGTGCTTATTTTTCAAAGAGCTGGGAACGTGCTTAAGGCTATTCCTGATGATGAGATTGGTGATCTCTTAGAGGTTGCTATGGCACAGATGGATACTTTGAAGGCAGGAGACGCCTGCTTTTCAGCAATGCGTGTTGATTAAGGGAGGAAAATCATGAGTAGAACAATACCGAGAGCTTATGTTACTGCAGCATGGAATAAGAATCCGGTTGTGGCAAAAGAAGATGCAAAGAAGTACTGCCAGGAGTTGGTAAAGGAAGGATATCTTCCCCTTTGCCCTATCCTTGCTTTTGATGGAATCTTTTCAGCTGAGGATACAGAAGCTCATAAGAGATTCAAGGAGATGTCAGAGGATCTGCTTCGTAGAGCAAGATTCCTTGTTATCTGTGGTAATAAGCAGAATGAGGAAGTGAAGGATGATATCGCAATAGCCAGAAAATCCAAGGTTATTGTTACAACCTTAGATGGAGTTATTGGACTATGACTGGCCCAGATAGAAGGGAGGCGATAATTCGTGGTTAATGAAGAACTATCAGCCAAGTCGCTCCATTTCATGGTGGAAAAAGGTGTTAAGCCAACAGCTAGGTTGTTACTTAATGTTCTAAAAGCTTATTTGCGTCATAGGCATGATAAAAAGTACTTCGGGAAGGAAAAGGTTAAGACTGGTAAGATGCCGGTGAAAAAGCTCATAAAGCAAGGCAAAGGTGCTCAGAAGATTGAGCTGGATGGTGAAGATATCCATTTATTTAATCGCCTTGCCAGGAAGTATGGTGTAGATTATGCCGTGGTTAAGGACAAGGAGGCTGGCACTTATAAGATCTTTTTCAAGGCTCAGGATGCAGATGCTATCTCTGATCTAGTAGCGGATTATACCAAACGTACCCTTGGAAAAGAAAAAGGTGCAAAGGAGAGCATACTTGGTAAGCTAAAGAAACTTAAGGAAAAGGTTGCTTCTATACCTCGCAAGGTAGTAGAGAAGAGGAAGGAGCAGACACGATGAATCAGAAATTAAAAAAGAAGATTATCCTGAATATCCCTTATGTTGCAATAGGCCTGTTTGCTACCAACTTAGGTGAGGCCTGGAGAATAGCAGAAGGGATGAATGCTTCGGAAAAGCTTCAGGGGCTTATTATCGGAGGTGGATTTCAAACTGCATTTACGAATCCGCTTCCTAGCTTACATCCCTTTGATTTGCTTATTGGTGCAGCCTGTGGCGCAGCACTAAGACTTGCAGTTTATCTAAAGGGAAAGAATGCCAAGAAATTTCGGCATGGCTCAGAATATGGTTCAGCCAGATGGGGGAAGCCCTCCGACATAGAACCTTTCAAAGATCCTGATCCGAAGAATAATGTGATTCTGTCCCAGACGGAGCAGATTACACTAAGTTCCAGACCATCACAGCCAAAGTACGCAAGAAATAAGAATGTGCTGGTTGTAGGTGGTTCCGGTTCAGGTAAAACACGCTTTTTTATTAAACCAAACTTGCTGCAGTGCGACAGTAAGGATTACCCATGTTCGTTTGTAGTAACGGATCCAAAGGGAAGCGTGGTTCTTGAATGCGGCAATGCACTTTTGAAGAAGGGGTATCGAATCAAAATCTTCAATACAATCAACTTCAACAAGAGTATGCATTACAATCCTTTCGCTTATATTCATAGTGAGAAGGACATTCTAAAGCTTGTAACTACGCTGATTGCTAACACTAAAGGTGAAGGAAAGGGCGGAGATGAGTTCTGGGAAAAGGCCGAAAAATTGCTGTATTCAGCACTTATCGGCTATATCCATTATGAGGCTCCTATTGAGGAACAGAACTTCACAACACTTCTTGAAATGATCAATGCAATGGAGGTCCGAGAAGATGATGAGGAGTTCAAAAATGCAGTAGATATGCTCTTTGATGAGCTGGAAGAAAAAGATCCAAATCATTTTGCAGTTCGCCAATATAAGAAATACAAATTGGCAGCTGGAGTTATAAATTATAAGAGGTTTCTTATACAATCTTATGAACGACAGCCGATGGCTGCATAAAACGAGGGAAAGGAGGGATTGTACATGAAACAGAAAGCTTCACAAAAGATAACAGCTCTTTATGAAAGGCTGAGCCACGATGATGAATTGCAGGGTGAGTCCAACAGTATCTCAAATCAGAAAGCTCTTCTTGAAGCGTTTGCTGAAAAGAACGGCTTCACGGGGATCCGGCACTTTACGGACGATGGAATATCCGGCACTACCTTTGATCGCCCTGGGCTTCAAGCACTCATTGCAGAGATCAAGCAGGGCAACATCGGCACCGTCATTGTAAAGGACAACAGCCGAATCGGTAGAAACTACATTCTGACCGGAAATTTCAGAGAGCTACTGAGACAGAACAATGTCAGACTTATTGCCGTAAACGAAGGAACCGACACCGGATCCGGCATGGAAGATGACTTCCTTCCCTTCCGAGACGTAATCAACGAATACTACGCGAAGGATATCAGCAAGAAGATCAGATCCACGTTCAAGTCCAAGGGTGATTCCGGTAAGCACGTTGCAAGCTCACCGCCTTACGGATATATCAAGGATCCGAATGATAAGAACCATTGGATCGTGGATGAAGAGGCTGCCGAGATAGTAAGGCGGATGTTCCGTCTGACACTTGAAGGCAAGGGACCTTATCAGATATGCAAGATATTTGAGAGCGAGAAGATAGAGATCCCTGCGGTGCATCAGAAAAAGCAGGGACTTGGCTTGTGGCAGAACAGAGAGATCAAGGATCCGTACAGATGGACAAGCTCAACCATAGCGGGCATACTTGCAAAGCCGGAGTACCTTGGTCACACAGTAAACTTCAAGACAAGAAAGCACTTTAAGGATAAAAAGAGCCATTACGTTGATAAATCCGAGTGGCAGATTTTCAAGAATACGCAAGAGCCGATCGTTGATCAAGAGACCTTTGATAACGTGCAGAGGATAAGGAGCAGGGTTAAGAGATATCCGGACGGATGGGGAGAGGCGCATCCGCTTACAGGCATTTTGTATTGTGCCGATTGCGGTCATACGCTTTATGTTCACAGGGTAAATAACGGGAAAAGAGAAGCGTACTTCACTTGTGGCAGATATAACAAAGCGAAAGATACAGACAGGTGTGCTTCACCTCATAGGATAAAGGCTGATGATGTGATGCAGATACTTTCTAAGACCATTAAAGGCATCATCGACTATGCGAACTTTGACAGAGAGGCATTTGTAGCGGAGATCGAGTCCGTTGTCGGGGAGCAGAAAGAGGCAGATCATAGCGGGGCGATGTTGGAGATTGAAACTGCGGAGAAGCGTATTGATGAACTTGAAACTCTGATCATGAAGATCTATGAGGATCAGGCGCTTGGGAAGCTGAATGCAGAGCGATACACCGCACTGTATAACAAGTATCAAGAAGAGCAGAACGCTCTTAAACAGAGAGTCAGAGACTTAAGGGTAACTATCGCAGATGAAAAGAAAGAAGTCCGGTCAGCAAGTAAATTCATCAAGCTTGTAGACAGATACGCAGACTTCACGGTACTTACCCCGATAATGATCAATGAATTCGTGGATAAAGTGATCGTTCATGAGCGTGATCGGAAGAATAGCATACAGACTACACAGAAGCTTGAAATCTATTTTAACTTTATCGGTGAATACAAACCGTCCACCATGAAGGAGCCGGAGCTTACCGAGGAAGAAAAGGTTGAACTTGCGAGGAAAGAAGCCTTGAAGGACAAGCGCCATCAGCAGTATATGATCCGCAAAGCCGAAGGCAGGGATGCCAACTACAACAAGCAGGTGGCACGGCGCAGGGCACAGCAGCGTGAGGACAGACGAAAGACAAGACGTTGGGAGGATATACAAGCAGGGATTTATCATATTGCCGGTACAACGGTAATTAACGCAAAGAACGGAACGGAAGATGCCGAACCCATATTAGTGTCGGCAAGCAGACCAAGAGCCTAAGTCCATACGATAATTAACGAGCGTACTGAACAAGAAAGGGCATCCAAAGAGATCAGTAGAGATACAGATCCCAGAGGGTGCCTTTTGGTATGTCGAAATGTGGATAAGTGGTATGCCGGACATACCCGAGAGGGAGCCTTCCCTTCCCTGCCTTCCTTCTTTCTCTTCCCCCTTAGAAAGAAAAACGAAAAGAAAGAAGCAAAGAAAAGATAAAAGAAAGATATACCCCTATTATCATCATCCATCCTATCCTATCCCATCCGTCCGTCTCCCGTCGGGGAACGGCTACGCACGTTCCCCTAAGAGGGAGACGGGATATACGCGCGCGTGCGCGAGAAAGGAGCCTAACACAGAATGAAGCTGACACGATATGAGCAGGAGACCATAGTGAACTTTAATGCCGAAGAACCGGATGCGATAGTTTACACCCGTGATAAGGCTGTTATGAGACAACTTGATGCGTTAGTTACCGAGTATCCCGATATCTTTAGGTGCATAGGTGAAACAGATATCGATAAGACCTATTCAATGCCTAAATCACGCATTAGTTACCGTAAGCCCAGAAGGATATCTGAGGCTAAGAGACGGCAGGCAAGGGATGCTATGAAAAAGATAAACGGAATATAAAGAAACCGCATGGAATCTGAAATATAGGTGGATTTTTACATGGCTTTTTGGTATAATTAAACAGGCTGTACGACCGACTATGGGTGAAACAGTTAATAATACAATTTCATAAAGGAGAGTTGACGATGAGAGAATTTACAGCAGTCAGCTTGTTCTGTGGAGCTGGTGGTCTCGATATGGGATTTGAGAGAGCCGGATTCAGAACAATCTGGGCAAACGATTTCGACAAGGACGCTTGTAAAACTCATCAGAACTGGAGCAGAGCTAAGGTAGTATGCGGAGATATCGGTAAGGTTGATATTTCGCAGATTCCAGATTCTGACATTATTTTGGGCGGATTTCCGTGCCAAGGTTTTTCATTAAGCGGTCCTCGTAAGATTGACGATTCAAGGAATGTTCTTTACAAGCACTATGTAAGAATTGTCAAGGAAAAGCAGCCGCTTATTTTTGTTGGTGAAAATGTTAAAGGGTTACTCACAATGGGTGACGGAAAGATCATAGAAGCAATCATAGCAGAGTTCTCAGATTGTGGATATGATGTATTCCTTCAATTGGTCAATGCTAAAGACTTCGGAGTCCCGCAAGACAGAGAAAGAGTTATTATCTGCGGTTTTAGAAAGGACTTAAAGATTAAGAACTTTGAAATACCGGTGCCGAACAATATGCGTATGACTATGAGGGAGGCTTTGGCAGGGATGCCGGATCCTGATCCCAATGATGTTTGTAATGCACCATATTCATCAAGATTTATGTCACGTAACAGAAAACGTGGTTGGGATGATGTATCATATACAATTCCAGCTATGGCAAAGCAAGTAACGCTTTATCCTGGATCCCCGGATATGGTCAAATTAGGAACTGATTTGTGGGAGTTTGGAAAAGGCGCTGAAACAAGAAGGTTTAGTTGGAGAGAAGCAGCTGCTATTCAAACATTTCCAAAGGATTTGGAGTTTTGCGGTGATTTAACAAGCAAGTACAAGCAAATTGGTAATGCGGTGCCTGTCAAATTAGCGGAATATGTGGCTATGCAGCTCTATGCTATTTTGAATATCAAGGAGGTGCCGGAAAAATGGCCAGTGGGATCCAAACAGCAAACGGAAAAGCATTCGAGTACGCATGTGTTGAAGCCCTCCAAAAAGCCCTTGAAGGTTGTGGGGATATCGTAATAGAGTCTTCGCCACAGTTAGAAACTGCTAAAGGACTTTATGATTCTGTTGATAACAAGATGCGGGAGAGTCTTGATAAGGCGGCCTATGCAGCGGTACGCGTTGTGAAGAGATTGGAACCACAGTTATGGAATCCTAATGGTAATGAGCCACTTTATCTATCAATACAAGCTGACTCAGCAGGCATGAGAGGTGATGTACGTGATGTTGTTTGTTTGCGCAAGCAGAATGGATGGGAAATAGGTTTTTCATGCAAACACAATCATCATGCAGTGAAGCACAGTAGATTGTCTGATACGATTGACTTCGGTAAAGAATGGGTTGGTGTTTCATGCTCTAAAGAGTATTTTGATGTGGTGGTTCCGCTATTTACAGAGCTGAGGAAATATCGGGATGATAGCAAAGAGGCAGGAACCCCCATGCTTTGGGAGGAAATAGAAGATAAAGCCGAGCGCTATTATAAACCTTTGTTGGAAGCCTTTATGAAAGAACTTAAGCGGATAGCAGATGAAAACAAAGGTATTCCCGAAGCGTTGATACGATATCTGCTTGGGAGAAATGATTTCTATAAAGTGATCACTGATGATAAAAGCAGGACAACAAGGGTAGAAGCCATTAACATAGCGGGGACGTTAAACAGTAGCTCTGGGGATGAAAAGGCAATAACCAAGGTGCCAATCTTAAAAATGCCTACACAGTTTTATCACATCGGCTTTAAGCCAAATTCAGATAATACTGTTGAAGTTGTCTGCGATGAAGGTTGGCAGATTTCAATGCGTATTCATAACGCAAGCTCAAGAGTCGAGCCGTCGCTTAAATTTGATGTTCAGCTCATATCATTTCCTTCATCGGTATACGCTCAGGTTGAACCTTGGGAGAGCGAAGAAGAGAGAATGACCAAACGTGTTATGGCATATGCAGATAAGTTGAGTGTGAAAGACAATCAATAACATATCTTAAGTATTTTAGGGAGATTATCTTTCAGTTTTATAGACGATGACAAATTTGAATTTGTAGGGTGGAACGAATTATGGAACATAAAGGAACCAAAACTATAGAAACAGAAAGATTATTGCTACGACAGTTTAACGAAAACGATGCAGATGCAATGTTTAGAAATTGGGAAAGCGATGACAAAGTTACAGAATTTCTGCGTTGGAAAACTGTAACAGATATAAGTACAGCAGAGCAAATTCTTTGTGATTGGATTCAAGAATATAATAATAGCGATTTTTATCAGTGGGCAATCGTCCTAAAAGAGATTGAAGAGCCTATTGGTACTATAAGTGTAGTTGAGAAAAATGATAACCTTGATATTGTTCATATTGGATATTGTATAGGAAGCAAGTGGTGGAATTTAGGAATTACATCAGAAGCATTCAAAGCGATAATTCCATTTTTCTTTGAGGAAGTCGGCGTAAATAGGATTGAATCTCAGCATGACCCTAATAATCCAAATTCTGGAAAAGTAATGCAAAAATGTGGATTGAAATATGAGGGTACACTTCGTCAAGCAGATTGGAACAATAAGGGCATAGTAGATGCTTGTATGTATAGTTTATTGAAATCAGAATGGGAAGAAGAACGATAAATTCCAATTTGTTGGGGTGACGTGATAGTAAGTTATATTGGAAGATAATCGCACTAAGACTCTCTGGTACTGTTCAAATGAACAGCACCAGAGAGATTTTTA
>JAEEGJ010018721.1_pt1 | contig 15400 bp, 11 predicted proteins | sample 8958761 | NCBI WGS metagenome assembly JAEEGJ01 (sample SAMN16246546, study PRJNA631951) | gut metagenome | biome: gut microbiome; feature: rumen; material: RS-attached | host: Bos | place: Iran: Karaj | collected 2018-10 | reverse complement strand
CCCCAGGGTGCACCGCAGGGTGGCCAGGGTAGGCCTCAAGGCGCTCCGCAGGGTATGCCTCAAGGCGGACAGAGACCTCAGGGTGCTCCGCAGGGTGGTGGCCAGAGACCGCCTCAAGGCGCTCCCCAGGGTGGCGGACAGGGAAGGCCCCAGGGTATGGGTCGTCAGATGACTCCGGAGCAGGAGAAATACAACAAGGATCTTGCAGAGTTCCGCAAGTCTCCAGCTGCTATCAGAGGCTGGGAAGAACTTGGCAGGAAGCTCCGCGCTGCCGGCATCAACGTCCATCTTCTCAAGTTTGAGGCTGGTAGCACTGACGAGTTGCTTGACTATTCTTTCGCGGCGGCGAACGCTCTCGGCGCTTATGGCATTACTACAGAGGGAAGTGCCGAGAAATGCGCTTCTTTCGGAAAGGTTGCCGCAAGGAACGGTTCCCTTGCAGTATACCACAACCACGGCCAGTATGCCAATATGACTATCGGCGAGATTGAGAAATGGCTCGATATGTCACCCGCCAACAGATTGAACTTCGACGCTCCCCACTATTTCGGTTTCGGCTATGAGGATGGTCCGAAGCTCAATCCTATGGAGTTCATCGAGTACTTCCACGACCGTATCATCAGTATCCATATCAAGGACAAGACCAGCTTCAAGAATCCTTATCAGAGCAACCAGAACCAGGTATGGGGACAGGGTGAGACTCCGCTTAGAGAAATACTTGAGCTTGTAAGGGATAAGTATCCTAATATTCACTGCGATGTGGAATTAGAATACGTAGTTCCTCAGTGGTCAACACCTGAGAAGGAGATCAAGAACTGCGTTCAGTTCGCACGTCAGATACTTATCTAGTTTTCCAGGGCTTCTAGAGCGTCGGCAACCGTGAAATTGCTGCCGCCGACGAATATCAGATCATTGGAATCTGCCTTTTCGAGGGCGGATTCCAATGCTTTTTTTACGCCGGGCACGGCTTTGCCCCAGATGCCGAACGGTCTCAGCCTGTCGGCAAGTTCTTTCGCCGTAATCGCCCGATTAGTAGAGGCTTGTGTGAAGATGTAACGGAAGTGTTTCCCTGACTTTGGCATGAATTTGGCCACCGATTCGAGGTCTTTGTCGGTCACCATCCCGAAAATAATGAACACTCTTTGGGCATCAATGGCCTTAAGTTGTGAGAAGACCCATCTCAGGCCGTGGGGGTTGTGGCCTATGTCGCATATCAGTCTGGGCTGTCCCTCTCCGAGGTCAATAGTTTCCCACCTTCCTCTTAGTCCGGTTGTTGCAGCTGCTGACTTCAAGCCTTCCTCGGCCTGCGGAGTCAAAGCTTCGAGCCGGGTGAGAGCACATAGTACGGTTCTGAGGTTTTCCTGCTGATAATCACCTCTTAGATCAAGATCATCCGCAGTTATGCTTGCGGTGCTCATATCATACTTCGATGCGTGATATATGGGAGACTTCCTTTCTGAGGCGAGTCTCTCGAACACCGGTGCCGTATGCTCATCCTCGCTGCCGATGACGACAGGGACTCCGGGCTTGATGATGCCTCCTTTCTCGAATGCGATCTCTTCGAGGGTGTAGCCGAGGTATGCGCAGTGCTCGAGTCCGATATTGGTGATTATGCTCAGTATCGGAGTTATTATGTTGGTCGAGTCCAGCCGGCCTCCGAGGCCTGTCTCGATCACTGCTATGTCAACATTCTCCCTGGCAAAGAAATCGAATGCCATTGCGGTCGTTATTTCGAAGAAAGAAGGGTCGTGAGTGTCGAAGAAAGGGTCCCATTCGGTCAGGAAGGCTGATACTTCATCCCTGGAAATCATTCGGAACCCGTCAGCTTCCACGACTTTGATCCTTTCCCTGAAATCGACCAGGTGCGGAGAGGAGTAGAGACCTGCCTTGAGTCCGGTATGGGCGAGGGCGGATGCCAGCAGATGACAGACGGAGCCTTTCCCGTTTGTGCCGGCCACGTGTATCGTCCTGAACTTCCTGTGGGGGTGTCCAAGGGCTTCGTCGAACTCCCGGATGGTTTCGATTCCCGGCTTGTAGGCACGGTTGCCAACTACCTGATATGAAGGGAATCGGTTATATAACCGCTCTATTTGCTCTTCGTAGGTCATTTTGTTGATAAGTATGTCCGCAAATATGGCAATAATTCCTGTCATTGCTTTCTGATAATGCCTAAATTTGCTGAATCAAAACCATTGCAATGAGTCATAACCGGAATATCCTGTTCTTCGAAACAACCCAGAACTCAGTTATCGCAGTCAGCTGCGGCAAAGCGCTTAGTAAGGATGATGTCAAAGCCCTCGAGTGGCTTTTCTCCGATGCCCGCCAAATCGATGCGGACAAGGTGGAAGGTCTGTTCATCGGCCCTCGCAGGGAGATGATAACCCCTTGGAGTACTACTGCAGTTGAGATAACTCAAAATATGAATATTGAGGCAATTGGTAGGATTGAGGAATTCTTCCGCGCCGAGTCCGAAGCCACTCCTTTCGACAAGATGCTCCAGAGGATGTACAAGGGACTGGACCAGGATGTCTTCACGGTGAACCGCAAGCCCGAGGATATAGTCTATATCACCGATTTCGAGAAGTACAACCTGCAGGAAGGTCTTGCGCTCTCAAAGGATGAGATCGAGTACCTTCAGAATCTTAGTGCCAAACTTGGCAGGCCACTGACCGATTCTGAGGTCTTCGGCTTCTCGCAGGTTAACTCCGAACATTGCAGACATAAGATTTTCAATGGTACCTTTATCATTGATGGTCAGGCGAAAGAACTCTCTCTCTTCAAGCTTATCAAGAAGACTACGCAGGAACATCCCGGTATAGTCGTTTCGGCTTATAAAGACAATTGCGCATTCATTGAGGGCCCGACTCTCGACCTCTTCCATCCCCAGTCCGGCAGCAAGCCTTCGTTCTTCGAGCGGGACAAGGAAGAGACGGTCATCTCTCTGAAGGCCGAAACCCACAACTTCCCGACTACCGTGGAGCCGTTCAACGGCGCTGCTACAGGCACCGGCGGTGAGATCCGCGACCGTATGGCGGGCGGCAAGGGTTCTTTCCCGATTGCCGGAACAGCGGTATATATGACTCCGTATCCCCGTTTCGAGGAAAATCCCCGCCCGTGGGAGAAGGCTCCCCGCAGCTGGCTGTATCAGACGCCGCAGCAGATTCTCATCAAGGCTTCAAACGGTGCTTCTGACTTTGGAAACAAGTTCGGCCAGCCCATCATCTGCGGTTCGCTGAGCACCTTTGAATATTCGGACGAAAAGGGCACCTATGGTTATGACAAGGTGATTATGCAGGCCGGAGGTATCGGATATGCCAAGAGGCGCGACTGTCTCAAGGACGAGCCCGAGGCCGGGGATGCCGTGCTGCTGATGGGTGGTGACAACTACCGTATCGGTATGGGCGGCGGAGCGGTTTCCTCCGTGGCTACCGGAGAGTATGCCGACGCCATCGAGCTCAATGCCGTGCAGAGGTCGAACCCCGAAATGCAGAAGAGGGTTTACAATGCCATCAGGGCTGTGGCCGAGAGCGGGCGCAACTCCATCATTTCGGTGCACGACCACGGTGCGGGAGGCCACCTGAACTGTCTTTCCGAGCTTGTCGAGTCTACCGGTGGAACGATGGACATAGCCAGGCTGCCGATAGGTGACAAGACTCTTTCTTATAAGGAAATCATTGGCAACGAGAGCCAGGAGCGTATGGGTATGGTGGTAAGCAAGGCTGATGTTGCCGAGATCAAGGCGATCGCTGAACGCGAAAGGGCTCCTTTCTATGAAATAGGCGAGACTACCGGACAGCACAACTTCACCCTGAAGGACAGCAAGACCGGTGCGGTGCCTATGGATCTTGCGATCGGCGATATGCTCGGCTCGACTCCAAAGACCGTTATGGAGGATGTGACTCTGAGGAGAAACTTCGCTGATGTACCTGATGTAAAGCTTTTGACAAAAGAAGATATTTATCTGAAGATAAAGCAATTGCTCTCTCTTGAACAAGTGGCCTGCAAGGATTGGTTGACCAACAAGGTGGACCGCTGCGTCACCGGACTGATCGCCTGCCAGCAGACCTGCGGAGAGATCCAGCTTCCTTTGAATGACGTGGCTGTTACGGCTATCGGCTATGACAGCAATGAGGGTATAGCGACCTCCATCGGCCACGCCTGCATCGCAGCTCTGATCGATCCGGCGGCAGGCGAGAGGCTGTCCATCGCTGAGGCCTTGACTAACCTTGTATGGGCTGATATCGAAGGTGGACTCGATGCGGTAAGCTTGAGTGCCAACTGGATGTGGCCCACAAGGAACCCGGGTGAAGACAGCCGTCTCTACAGTGCCGTGCAGGGCGCCAGCGACTTTGCCTGTGCCCTCGGAGTGAACATCCCTACCGGCAAGGATTCGATGTCTATGACGCAGAAGTACAAGGACGGAAGCAAGGTTCTTGCCCCCGGCAGTATGATTATTTCTACCGTCGGCAGGGTTAAGGACATAACCAAGACCGTTCACGCGAACTTTGCGGCAGGGGAGCACGAGTTGCTGTACGTGCCTTTCGCAAAAGAGGCAAAATATCCTTTGGGTGGCTCAGCCTTTGCACAGATTTGTTCTGCGGTAGGCTCTGAGTGTCCGGATGTTGAAGCCTCTTATTTCAAGAAATGTTTCAATGCCGTTCAGCGGCTTGTCGACAGCGAACTCCTGCTTGCCGGACACGACGTTTCGGCCGGCGGTTTGCTGACGACCCTGCTCGAGAGCTGCTTCCCGAATGTGAAGGGCGGCGTGTCTGTCGATCTGAGCGGCTTCGATTCCAACATCCTCTTCAGCGAGACACCGGCTGTAGTGCTTCAGGTTTCGAAGGCTTCGGCGGTGAAGGAAATCCTTGACAAAGCCGGTGTGGCCTGGTTCTCCATAGGTAGCACCTCTTCCGAAAGGATTGCTTCAGTTAAATATGCTGAAGGTTCTCTTATTCTGAATGTTGATGAAATGAGAGATGAGTGGTTCAGGACCTCGTACCTCTTTGACAAGCGTCAGACATCCGGTGGAATGGCCGATGAGCGCTTCGGGAACTATGGCAACCAGCCGCTGCACTTCAGTTTCCCCAAACGCGAGCTTTGGCGTGAAGGTCTGTTCGCAGGAAAGGAGGAGGAGAAGCCCGTTGCCGCCATCATCCGTGAAAAGGGATCCAACAGTGACCGCGAGATGGCCTGGGCCCTGTATATGGCAGGATTCAAGGTCAAAGATGTTCATACCACAGACCTGACTACCGGCCGTGAGACTCTTGACGATGTCAGGATGATAGTGTTCGTCGGCGGATTCTCGAACGCTGACGTGCTAGGATCGGCAAAAGGCTGGGCTGGTGCGCTCCACTACAACGAAAAGGCGCGCAAGGCTTTGGACCGCTTCTATGCAAGGAAGGATACTATGAGCCTCGGCGTTTGCAACGGATGTCAACTAATGGCTGAATTGGGGCTTGTAACTCCCGAGCACAGAGAGGCTTCGCCTAAGATGAAACATAATGTTTCAAGGAAGCACGAATGTGCTTTCGTGGGTGTCGGGATTCCTGAATCTCCTTCTATTATGCTCAAGTCTCTTCAGGGGGCGTCGCTTGGCATCTGGGTTTCACACGGAGAGGGCAGGTTCTCCCTGCCGGTCGGCCGCAGCCTGGAGGACCAGGAGTTCTCGGTGGCTATGCGCTACAGCTATTATGAATATCCTGCCAATCCCAATGGTTCTGAATATGCCATCGCCGGCGTCTGCAGCAAGGACGGCCGCCATCTGGCTGTGATGCCCCATCCCGAAAGGGGATTGCGCCCTTACAACTGGGCCTGGTATCCTGAGGAGAGGCGTCACGACGAAGCCACTCCGTGGGTGGATATGTTCATCAACGCCAGGAACTGGCTGTTGGAAAACAAGAAGCAGTCTTAGAAAAGTCTTTGTTCTGCGAAGCGCCTGAGAAGGTCGAGGGCGTTCGAGGCAAAGCGTTTGATGTTGACGTCCCGCGATGCGGACATCGACAAAATCTTCTTTGATACCACTTCGGTATCTCCGGTAGTCCTGTCGCGGTGGGCAACAGCGATCCAGCAGGTGCCGACGGGCTTTTCGGCACTTCCTCCATCGGGGCCGGCTATGCCTGTCGTGGCTATCGAGTAGTCGGTGTCCATCAGATTCGCCACTCCGCGAGCCATTGCTTCCGCACATTCGCGGCTCACGGCTCCGAAATTGGCAATGATCTCGGGGTTTACCCCTAATACGTTGATTTTTACGCTATTAGAGTACGATGTAACGGAGCCGTTATAGTACTTTGAGCAGCCCGGAATGGAGGTAATGAGCTCTGAAAGGTGCCCTCCGGTGCAGGATTCGGCCACTGATATGGTCTCCTGGCGGGCGGCTTCGGGCGGGCACTGCAGAAGCCGGGGCAGGATGGATTGGAGGGTGTCGTCGTCAGTGCCGTAAACCGTGTTTCCGAGAATCTCCCTGAGTTTTTCTGTCTCTTCGTCCATCCTTCTGACGCGTTCCGGGTCGTCGGCGCCATAGCAGGAGAGCCGGAGCCTGATGCCGATGGTCGCATTGGGCAGGTAAGCGAGGTGCAACCATTCGGGAAGGGCATCTTCCCAGGATTCAATCTGTTTTGAAAGGACTGATTCTGCAACACCGAAAGTAATTATGTTTTTGTGGATTATCTTCTCTAACGTAAAGTGTTTCTTTATATCTTCGAGAATGTCATCCAGCAATCCTTCTGCTTCGTACGGAACTCCGGGAAGAGAATAGAGAACAGCCTTGTGACCGTATTTGCTCTCCTCGAAAGCGAATTTCATGCAAGGCGCGGTGCCGAGCTGGTTGGGAATGACCTCGCAGGTATCCGGAACCTGCGCCTGTGCAAGGTTGATGTCGAGCAATTCGATGTGCCTTGCGCCCAGGATCCTCTTGACTATGGCTAGCTGTTCGGGGGATTCTTTGTATCCGGAAGCGCCGCTAAGGCTGGCAAGAGCGTCTTTTGTGATATCGTCTTTAGTTGGACCAAGACCTCCGGTGACAATAACTATATCGGTCTGCTTCAGGCATTTGTCTAATTTTGTAATAATTTCATTTCGGTCGTCGCCGATTGAAAGCATATATTGGACTTTGACTCCTATGCGGTTGAGTGCCTGACTGATCTTTGATGAGTTTGTATCTACGATCTGGCCGATGAGGATTTCATCGCCTATGGTGCATATTGAAGCTGTTGTCATTATTTCCTTTTGGCGTAAGCCCTTGCAAGGTATTTGTTTATTCGTTTGACATATGCGGGACCATTGTACACGAATCCTGTGTATATTTCTATTAGCGAGGCTCCTGCGTCCAGCATTTCAAGTGCTTGTTGCGGTGTCATTATACCTCCGCAGGCAATGATGGGCAGGATGCCGTTCGTGCGTTCGTGAATATGCTGTACGAAGGTCTTCGACCTGTCGAAAAGCGGAGCACCGCTCAAACCGCCGTTTCCTATCGATTCTACGACTTTAGGGCTTGAGGTGAGGTTCTCCCTCGACCGGGTGGTGTTCGTGGCTACAAGGCCGTCTATTCCGTTGAGAAGGGCAAGATCTATTATCTCATCCAGCTGCTCTACCGGAATGTCGGGAGAAACCTTCAGAAGTACAGGTCTGCTGTCGTCGTTCAGGCGGCGGATCGTGTTTATATGGTCGAAAATTTTTGCCAGGGTCGGGATGTCCTGAAGCTCGGTGAGGTTCTTTACGTTGGGGCAGGACACGTTCAGGACGAAGAAATCCACGAAATCATACAGTATCGCAAAGGATTTCTCATAGTCCTTGTAGGCCATATCGTTGGGCGTATCGGCGTTTTTGGTTATGCTGGCAGCCACTTTGCATCTGACCGGGCTGTCCTTTACAAGGGCGTTTGCCGCATATCGCGCACCTTTGTTGTTGATGCCCATACGGTTGATGATGGCCTTGTCCTTCGGCAGCCTGAAGCAGCGGGGCTGGGGATTGCCGTCCTGCGGCCTGGGCGTCAGGGAACCTATCTCAATAAAAGAGAAGCCGAAATTGGCCAGGTCATTGTACATATCGCCGTTCTTGTCGAAACCGGCTGCCAGGCCCACGGGATTCTTGAAGGTGATGCCGAAGCATTCCCGCTCAAGCCCCTTGCCGCCAGTTGAATAAAACCACCTCAGGATGGTACGGCACATAGGTACATACCTGCAGAATTTCAGCAGGTTCATTGTCATCCGGTGTATCTTCTCAGGCTGGATGAGGAAGAGTATGGGACGTATCAGCTTGTACATACGAGACAAAAATAATCAATTATCTCTTTTCGTATGTTCCGTCCTCGTACAAAATCAAGACAGACTTTATTGCCTTAGGTTGATTTGAATTAATATATTTTTGTTCAGTCACTTTGTTGTCAGGTAGTTGCGGAGTATTACCAAAATCAGTTGTTTCGATAATATCCGGCGTTTGCGACTGAATCATAGGGGTGAACAGATCGGCTTCTGCGGGAGTGGTTTCCGTTGCTGCGGGCGGTAACTCGACATCGGGGGCAGAATGGTCTCTATAAGGCTTTCCCTTGCCCAGGATGAGCCATTCGGCATTAAGTGAGGGGAAGGTCTGCAGCATCCTGGTGATGAACTCGAAACTCGGCTTGTTGCGGCCGGAGAGGAGATGGGTCACACCCGAGCGCTGTATTCCAAGTTTGTCTGCAAACTGGCTTTGGGTGAGTTGTTCCATCTGCAGAAAGAGCTGTAATCGCTGTTCCATTTTGTAAATTACTATTTATTACAAATGTAAAACAATTATAAACAATAATCAAACTGAATTTTGGTTTACAAAATGCAACTTGAAAAATGTAAACACAATTTGTAGGTAAGAGATCGTGGTTAAGATGAAACGGGAAGTGAATCGGTATATAGTTCTAGTTGATATGAATTTGCTAAACCGCTGGGTTTAAACGGCTTTATTGTGTTAAAAGTTTTATAATTGCCTTAATTGAGCTGATTCTCCTCAAAATTACCACTTTTTATTATTAAAGTAATTAATCGTAAAATACTGAGTTTGAGTAATATATAAATTTGAAATATTTGCTATAATTTTTTGTTATAGCCACTCTGGTTAAGTGTTGCGAATAGTTGTTAATAACTTTTGTAAACAGTGGTTGTTTGTTGAATGGAGTTACAAGAGTAAAATTAATGCGTCTTTGTTTGTGTACTTATTTAAACACTTTGAAACCCTTTGCAAAGACTACAATTTGTTTGAGATACCTCTTTTTTGACTAACTTTGTCATCCCTTAAAATTGACCATGAAACCGGCAATTAGAATCGATGACTATTGGTACGATCTTCCTGATGACCGTATAGCAAAGTATCCTTTGGAACACAGGGACGATTCTAAATTGCTTGTTAACCTTGACGGGACTCCCCGGGACTATCTATTCAAGGATATAGCAGAATATCTGCCCTCAAGCGCTCTGATGGTGTTCAATGAAACCAAGGTTGTCCCTGCAAGGCTTCTGTTCAAGAGGGACAGCGGTGCACTTATCGAGATCTTCTGCCTGGAACCCAAGAATCCTGCTGACTATCAGCAGGCATTCGCCACTACCGGCAACTGTGTATGGAAGGCTATTGTGGGCAATGCTAAAAAGTGGAAAGGAGATACCCTTTCATTGTTGGTGGAACATATTGAAGATGAGAATGTAAAGGCTGTTGACTTAAAGGCCGACTTGATTGATCGGGAAGACAATGCGTTCATTGTCAGATTCAGTTGGAGCGGCGGCGCGTCATTCTCCCAGGTGATGGAAATGTGCGGCAAGATACCGATTCCTCCGTATCTGAACCGCGATACCCAGCCCATAGATGCCACCCGTTATCAGACTTTATATGCAAAGATCGAGGGTTCTGTGGCAGCACCTACTGCCGGTCTTCATTTTACCGAAAAAGAACTGGCGGCCATTGATAATAAAGGTATAGAACGCGTCAAACTCTGCCTTCACGTCGGGGCAGGAACATTCCTTCCTGTGAAAAGCGAGTTCATTGCCGACCATTCCATGCACGGAGAGCCTTTTTCGGTCAGCAGGGATTTTTTGGAGAAGCTTGCCCGATATGCTGGCAAAGAAATTGTGGCAGTCGGTACTACCTCGATACGCTCGCTCGAATCGCTGTATTATCTGGGAGTCCACTGTATAGAGAGAGGTGAGCCAGGTGTGGTAGAGCAATGGGAGCCTTACCGCGACGAAGGCTATTCGTACAAGCCCATTGCTGCGGTTGAAGCATTGATTAAATATTTAGATGACAATAAATTAAATTCCATTACATCAAGAACAAATTTAATAATAGTGCCTTCGTATGAATTCAAGTTCGTCACTTATATGGTAACGAATTTCCACCAGCCCAAGAGTACCTTGCTGCTGCTGATTGCCGCAGCGGTCGGGGACGGTTGGAGGCAGATGTACGAGTTTGCGATGGACAACGGCTACCGTTTCTTGAGCTATGGTGACTCGTCGCTGCTGAAGGTGCAGCATAAATTCGAGCTGTTATGAGAAAAGCAAGAAAATACATTATTCCTATAGTCACCCTTCTTGTGGGCTTTGCATCCTTCTCAGGCCTGATAGGTCTGCTGAACACGGAGATGTTGACAGGGTGGATGAAACCGGGCGTCGGTGGAACCTGGATTTGGCTCGCAGTGGCATTCGCACTGATGTGCTTTATGTTCGTCACAACAGTGGTTTCTGGCCGCATTAAGGCAAACGAAGCCGTTAAGAAGTTCCTGCGGAACCTGATCTTCGGTGGCATCTGCATCCTGATAGCGTGGCTTGCATCGCTGCTGTCCGGCAAGATTGTCGAGACCAAGATGTCAGAACTGCTGTTCCTGGCTGTTTTTCTGCTTGCTGTCTTCGTCATCGGCGTACAGTATATGGTCGGTTCCGCCAAGGCGGCCAAAATCGCTTCCGCCAATTCACTGCGAAAGACTGCGGCAGGGGCGGGCGTCATCCGCTATGACTATGCGTCGCTTTTCGGAGCCGCGATGTTTTCTGCACTGCTGCTCATCGCCGGCCTGATACTTAAGGTCGACGTGAAGCCGCTACTTGTCATTTTCTCTGCCACCGCGCTTTCGCTCATCCTCTGGAGATTGACCGGATGGAGGGGTTGGCTGATGGTTTCAGTCGCTTTTGCTACTGCCATATTGTGCTGTAAGGTAGACGATATGGAATATTCTCTTAAACAATTGCCTTATATAATTGCACTGACTTGTGCTGTGATCGGTTTGATGGCTCCTTGCACTGACCTTTACGGCCGCAGTGAGCCAAACATCTAAGAGAATATGGATAGAAAGTTTGACGTAATACGTCCCTATAACGATGCAGAGGTAGCAATTGCTACCAAGAGGATGTCCGTTGCCCCGACTACGGCTATGTTCGAGGATCTGTTGTTCCGGGACAAGGGCCGTGGATATCTGTCTTCTTTGCTGAAGGACATCAAAGGCGTTGCCGATTTCCAGAGCAAGATAATGTCGCAGATTGTCGACAGGATCATTGAACTCACCACAGCCGGCCTTACCGTAGGCGGACTGGAGAACTTCAAACTGGAAGACGGCAGCATCGGCAAATTCCTGCTGCTCTCGAGTCATCGCGACATCGTGCTCGACCCTGCGTTCGTGCAGATCACCCTTCTCAAGAACGGAATTCCCTTGACCGAGATTGCGGCCGGAGACAACTTGATCGGTGTTCCTGCCGTCGGCGACCTCATCCGGGCAAACAGGATGATCACGGTTAAGCGCAGCGGTACTGCCAAAGAGCTCTACAGCTCTGCCATTCTGCTTTCCGAGTACATCAGGGAAAAGATGAAGAATCAGGAATGCAGCATTTGGCTGGCGCAGAAGCAGGGCAGAAGCAAGGATGGCCACGACGCCACCGAACAGGGAGTCCTCAAGATGCTGAGTATGTCCGGCAGCGGTTCTTTCGTCGATGATTTCTCGGAACTGCATATTATGCCGATGGCTGTTTCCTATGAATATGAGACTTGCGGTGCGCTGAAGGCTCAGGAGCTTATGGTCAAGGAGATCAACGGTTCATACCAGAAGAAAGAGGGAGAGGACCTGGCAAGTATGATCAGCGGCATCAGCCAGTATAAGGGGCGCGTCCATCTGGAGTTCTGCAAACCTCTTACGCTGGATGAACTTCAGGAAGCTGACAAGGCTGGCAAGAACGAAAAGTTCAGAGTCCTTGCATCTTTGATCGACAGCCGTGTTATGCCCGCCTTCAAGCTCTGGCCGACAAATTACATAGCCGCAGATATGCTTTCCGGCAGTGACCGTTTCAGCGACCATTATACACCCGAGCAGAAAGAGGAGTTCATCAAGCATATAGACGAAGAGCTTACAGATATGCCGTTAGGAGTGAGGGAAACCCTCCTCAGCATATACAGTGCGCATTTGCTGTAAAATATTTCGAATTATTTTTTGGAATTCAAAAAGTTTTGATACATTTGCAATCCCAAAAGCAAGGGAGCTTAGCTCAGTTGGTTCAGAGCGTCTGCCTTACAAGCAGAGGGTCGGGGGTTCGAATCCCTCAGCTCCCACAAAAAAACCGAACATCCCGTTCGGTTTTTTTTGTATGTGCTGGAGCTCCCGTTTGTTTTCTGACCCCTCCTTTAATGGTTCCCTCAGTCAACCAATGATTATACGATATGTGCGGCGTAGATGCCGAGAAGGATTTCTTTCACGCTTTCGGGCATTCCGACCATCTCCTTGTCGATATGGGCTATGAACTCCTCTTTCTGCTGAGGGGTATAATGGTCGCTGAAACGGTCGCTGCCGGTCAGGATGTCAGCCGCCATATAATTGGTAGGCCAAAGTTTGAAAGCCGGAATAATGTGGCTGTCGATTATTGACGCAAGCACCCTGAACTTTTCGTTCTTCTCAGCCTTGTCAGCCTCCTTGAGTTCATCCAGCGTCAGAGGCTTGCAGAATTCGAGGTGCACGTGTCCCTTGTACTGCTTGATGCCGTTTATCATACTGGCCAGGTCCTCGCCCTGTTTCTTGTGGTATTCGCCGGCAAGCCTCCTGACCATCAGCTCCTGGGCCTTCATAGCGGCACAGGTCTCATACTCATAAGACACGGCCATAGGCATAATGCGCAGCTGTGCGAAATCTTCGACGAATGACCCGGATCCGGACATACTGAGCATCTTGAGGACACCCTGCTCAGTGGCATCGTGACCGTCCTTGCTCCTTCCCTGCTTCTGAGCCAGCCAGATGCTGCACTCCTGGTTCTTCAGTTTCTCCCTGATGTATTCCGACAGCAGGGCGGCAGAATTATACAATTCTTTGGCCGTACCGCTGCGTTTTACCGTAATCATCCTGTTCGCACGGATCAGGTCTCCTACCGAAGGCACGCCGATAAGGTTGTCGCCGGCTGCTATCTCGGTCATAGGTATGCCGTTGCGGTACATAGCAATCTGAACGAAGGCAGGGTCGAGCACGATATCCCTGTGGCTGGACAGCAGCAGGAACTTGCCGAAAGTGCCGTCCTCGTTCCTGAAATTCTCGATGCCTTTGATTGTCAGACCGTCGGTGGTCATTGAAATTGTCCTTTCCACAATCTGGGTCATAACCTTCTCCTGGAAATCCTCGACGCCTTCGATATTCATAAGGATCGATGACAGGTATCCGTGGCCTTTGTCCTTGAAGAAGAAATCTTCGAACATATACGTAGTCGGAGAAATAGCCATCCTCTTGGTGGCGGCTACTACTTCTGCGTCATTGTAGGGACGTATCTCGTCGAATTTGCTGTCCATAGCGTTAAATGTTTTGTTCACTGCGGCTGTACAGATCTACGCAGGGCACAGCCATAGCAAGCACCGAAAATGTTAATGTAACTATATACGGTAATTGTTTAAATGAGTACTCCATATCATCTATCTTACAGCAGAGTACTGCAGTAATACAAGCAACCGCAATCATCAGCCACCCCCTCCATCCGGTAAGCCTCCACAGCAGGAATGAGATCGCAATCAGAGAGAATGACACCAGGAGCGGCTTGACGTCGACCTTGAAGATGACGCCTGCTATCAGCAGCAGCGCGGCGACCATCGTTCCTCCGAAAAGCGATGCGTAGTCATACCTGACAATCCCCGCCCCCGCAGCACTTTTGCGCAGCGAATTGGCAGACGCGATCTTGGCGGCTTTGGCTGAGCCGACCATATACTGCACGCCGAAAACTATGAGGGTCACCAGGAAAAACGCAAGGAAGAGAAATTCTGACATCTTAGTGCTTTCAATCTTGTCAGACAAAAGCGATGCACCCCACGCCAGGAGCACACACACACCGCCGAACAGCAGCGTGCGCAGAAACTTTGACACGGCCTCCTGCGCTTTAATGCGGCCGGAAACGACAGTCGTCACAAAGAGGAAGCACATCAGAGCGAAGGCCACTGCCAGCCATATCCAGGTCCCACCAACACCGGGTTTGATCCACCCGGTAAGCATTTCAGTGTTGAAAAAGCCCAGAAGGCCCGAGAATGAGGCGAAGCCGACAAGCAGTGTTACTATAGGAATAAGGTATTTCCTGAAATTTCTCATAACAGTCTGAATTTGTGCTGCACCTTCAGCAGAGACGAGTCGCCGTAGCTCAGGAAGCGGTAGCCGTTGTCCATAGCGAAGGCGTACATCTGTTTCCAGCCGGGCCCTACAGCAGCCGCTATAAGCAGCAGCAAGGTACTCTTCGGCTGATGGAAATTCGTCACCATATAGGTTACGAACTTGAATTCATAGGAAGGCACAATAATTAAATTTGTTCTTGATGTGATAGAATTTAATTTATTATTATCCAAATATTTAATCAAAGCATCAACCGCTTCTTTAGGACTATATCCATAACCCTCGTCGCGATAAGGCTCCCACTGCTCAACCACCCCGGGTTCGCCCGCCTCTATACAATGGACGCCCAGATAATAAAGCGACTCAAGTGAGCGGATCGATGTTGTTCCGACCGCCACAAGTTCCTTGCCAGCATACGCAGACAGCTTGCAAAGAAAATCTCTCGTGACAGAAAAAGGCTCACCGTGCATTGCGTGATCGGCAATAAACTCGCTCTTGACAGGAAGAAACGTCCCTGCGCCGACGTGCAGGCACAACTTGACACGCTCAATTCCCTTTGCATCGATGGCCGAAAGTTCCTTGTCAGTAAAATGCAGACCAGCTGTAGGGGCCGCGACGGAACCTTCTATCCTGGCATATAATGTCTGGTAGCGTGTGGAATCGATGGGCTGGGTTTCACGGTTCAGGTATGGAGGGATGGGCATCTTGCCGCACATTTCCATCACCTGCGAGAACGAAAGACCACCGCTCCAGCTGAATCTTACTGTGAATGAGTTAGCTTCCCTCGAAATCAAGTCCGCCTTTAGATTAAGCGCTTTTGTCTTCTCGTTGTCA
>JAEEGJ010018717.1_pt1 | contig 15403 bp, 9 predicted proteins | sample 8958761 | NCBI WGS metagenome assembly JAEEGJ01 (sample SAMN16246546, study PRJNA631951) | gut metagenome | biome: gut microbiome; feature: rumen; material: RS-attached | host: Bos | place: Iran: Karaj | collected 2018-10 | reverse complement strand
GACAAGCAGAGGGGCTTTCTTGATCCCGTCAGGTCTATACAGGACTCCATATATCTTCTGTTCACCTTTGCTGGACCAGAGTTCCTCCTGTGAGAATGAATCCACGTTAGCGGCATCCTTGACAGAGGCGCAACCGCCAAGCGAGAATAATGCCGTCAGGATAATGATAAATGTCGTAAACTTTTTCATGGATATCTGAATATCTGAGTGTGGTTAAGCGATGTGTCTTCCCTTATTTCTCCCCGATCCTGCCGGTATACGCGTCCACGTCGGATGAATTGAAGGGCTGGGCGAAGAACTTCTGGGCGGCCTCCTCCATGGCGCCAGACCATGGCTGGGGACCTCCGGCGCTCTGGATTACCCACAGCCTGAGTTGTTTCTTATGCCAGTTGACACTGCAATTGGTTCCCCATGCTCCACCATGGCCAAACCACGCGTCCTCGCTGTCCTCTTTCGGCGCTATCAGCCCGAGGGAATAACCGCCCATATTATCAGGCCGCGTCGTTAGAGCCAGGATGGATTTGACGGTCTCTTCCTTCAGTATTCGAACACCGTTGTCACCCACGCCGAGGTTCATCAGCATCTTGTAGAATTTCAGCTGGTCTTTAGCGGTGGTCCAAAGGCCCGCACCAGCGGAAGCGAACACATGGGAGTCGTTGTACGGACGCTGCTCCCAGCCCATTTCCTCACGCCATTCGGCGGGAGCGTTCTCCTTGTATTCATAGAGCTCTATCTTCTTCTTTATCTGCTTGTTGGTGGGCCAGAACCATGACGATTTCATGCCCAGCGGATCCAGGACTTCCTGCTTGAGGTACTGCTCCCACTTCATCCCGGTGATGGCCTCGACGACCGCCGCGCCGATGTCTATTCCCGTATTGGAATATAACTCCTTAGTGCCCGGCTCGAACATCAAGGGAGAGGCCGCGGCTATGGACGCCACCTGACGGATAGGAGCTCCTCCTGACCATCCGCCTCCTCTCACATCCGAACGCTTGGCGCTGATCTCAAACGGGAAACCGCCAGTGTGGTTAAGTACCATCCTCACTGTCAACACGTTCTGGGCCTTGTGCAAGGTCTTGACGCCGTCTTTCTCCTCATCCAGCACCCAAAGCTCACTGAACTCGGGAAGATACTTCGAAACGGGATCGTCAAGCGAAAGTTTGCCTTCCTCAACCAGCTTGGCTATGGTCACTCCGCAGAATCCCTTGGTCTGGGAGCATTGCATGAAAGCGTTGTCCATCTTGATACGGCGCTTGGCGGCCACGTCGGCATAGCCTACGCAGCAGGTCTCCTGCACTCCGTCCTTGTAAAAAACGCTGATGGCTCCAGCCAGCTGACCATTGTCCACATAAGGTTGCAGGACGTCTTTGGCATAAGTGGTCTTGGAATCCTTTTGGGCCCGCGCGGGCATCATGAGGCAGAATGACGCCGCCAAAATGACAAGAATAGACGTTAACTTTTTCATGGCGATTGGTTTTTTTATGAATACAAAGATAAACAAAAGCGCCGCACTTTCGTGCGGCGCTTGCCTGACTTATCGCGTTGCTGCGGAAGGGACGAGATTCGAACTCGTGGTACGGTTACCCGTACGACAGTTTAGCAAACTGTTGGTTTCAGCCACTCACCCACCCTTCCAGTGGTCTCGGCCGAAAGGTTTTGTCAAACCGTTCAATCAAGTCGGGACTGCAAAGATACAAAAATTAATTATTTTGCAAAATCTTCGAATGAGAAAGATTCAACATCTCCGAAGACTTCCCTGGCGAGGGACTCAAGGATTTCTTTGGGTCCTTCGAGGTGGAAAGTGAACTGGGTGTGGGTTAAGCTCTCTCCGGGGTCGAGGGCGGCACCGGGCGAAGAGGTCTCGATCTCATAGAAGGGTCCCATCACGACTCCGGTCTCCGTCGGGCCGTCATTGTAGGAGTTGATCACATCGCCGCCGAAATGGTCTTCCTGGGGTCCCCACTGGCTGTTGACATAGTCATTATCTCCTTGAGGGACAGTGTATTTAAGAATATTCAAGACACCGGCCTTAGGGTCGAAACTTCCGCAGAGGTCCTTGGCGCTCCCGGCAGGGAGACCGATCTTCGCGCGGTATTTCCCGTCAATCTTGAAATATACAAAGCCATCCTTCACCACGAGCCTGTCAGCCGGAACCTTCCCGAAATAGTCATCCTTTACCACCTTGCCCTCGAACTCCTGATTATAAGGAATAAACACTACCGTCGAAGGGGTCGGAGGATACATCCCGAGGAGCCAGACCGAGGGCATACCGGTCTCTTTGGTCCAAGACTTGGCGCCAAGGTTCTTTATTGTGTTGGCGGTACTATATGCCACCGGACGGACTCCATCAGGCAGATGTATTCCCAGAACCTTCTCAGATTCAGAGCGTTCCAGAAGCTTAACCACCCTACGAACTCCAATGTTGAACTCTACTCCAGACGCGTTTTTCAATACCGCTTCTTTTGCAAAAACAGCCTCTGAGTCCGACGAAGACTCAACCTCGAAAGCTTCAGAATCGAGGAATGCCGGCACATCCCAGTTGGCGTAGACCTGCTCAGCACCTGGCTTGAAATACCAAGAGAACGGACCTCCCTCCGGCCCTATCCAGAAGCGCTCCTCGCCTCCGAAAGGGTTGAACCGCGGGTTGGCGAAACCATCAGCTATAGCCTTATAATTGATCCAACCGTAGCTTGCTCCTTTGAGGCCTCCAGCGGTGGAAGTCATCACTCTCCCCTGGAAAGCAGGAACCAGCAGAACCCTTGCCTGCCCGTCATTCGAGACAAGCTCCACAAAACCGACATTCTTTTCAGCCAGATATTCCAAATCGTGCCCGTAAGTACCCATAATTGAATCACTAATATTCCCGAATTATATCTGATATTTTTATCAACTCCTGTCTATCGTCATCCGTGACAGTCTCCGTGTCTTTCAACGCATTCTCTATCAGCAATCTGATGAAAGTGAATCTACTCTTAGACTCCCGAGAATTTGTCTCAGCCATATCCAAATCATATTGGCTTTGAAGATTAAGCCACATCTCTGCTGGGATCCCCAAAGATTTCTCAAGCCCAAACGCCATATTCAAAGATATTGATCTTTTCCCTTTTATAGTCTCACTTAATATAGAGGGAGAAATACCTGACAATTCAGACAATTGTTTTTGGGTGATTCCCCTTGTCTTTATCTCATCTTTTATCAACTCACCTGGATGAGTCGCGACAAAAGGACGCCTATCTATCTTATTCATAATGCTTTGATATTTCAATTAATAATACGTTCACAACGATTCCGTCTGATCCGGCAAAGCTCGACAATCTCAGTCTGTACTTATCATTTATTCTGACGAATTCCTGACCTTGTCGATCACCAGTCTTTTTCTCATAACACAAAGAATGAATACGGAATAAATCCTCGATTCTCGTAGCTGCCCTCAAATAATTGACTGCTTTAATGTATGCTTTTACGATACTGATTTGCAGTCTTTTGTACTTTTTGTCAGAAGTGTGTCCAGTATAATACAACTCTTCCAACGCTTTGTCATCAAAGAAGATTATCATAGTTTATAGTGCGAATATAAATTAAAATTTTCAAATTCGCAAATTTGCGAATAATCGCTCGGTCGAAGCTGATTGCCGATCAGCTAATATACACAGTCTTCATAACTGGGACAATAAAGAAAAATGATGAAATAATAAAAAACAGCAAAGAAAACGACTCAAACCCCCACTATTTCAAGAATTACTGACTTCTATTTGAGGAGAATTATGGTTATTTTTGCATTACATTGACCACTGTTATCTATTAATGTCATGAGAAGACTGCCAATCCTGCTTTTGGCCATTTGTGCCACCCTTACCTTTAATCTTTGTTGTAAAGATTTCACCTCCAACAAGCCGTCCAAGGACTGGCTGATTGACGGGAGTTCTTTTGTCTCTAAGGTTGAGCAGTCTTCAGACGGCAAGGACGTCATCCTGACCAACGGCCTGGTCAGCAGAGTGTTCAGGATAACCCCCAACCTCGCCACCACGAACATCTACAACAACATAACCGGTGAGTCAATGGTCCGCACCGCCTGCCCCGAAGGAACAGTGACGATCAACGGAAAGGACTATTCCCTCGGAGGTCTCTACGGCATAGAGGAATATGCCTACGTCAAACCAGAGTGGCTTGATAACTTCAAAGAAATCCCTAACTCATTTAAAGTCACCGGCTTCCGAACCGAAGACCTCAAAAAAAGGATGGAATGGAACCGCAAACGTTGGGCCCTCATAAAGGACTGGGACCCGAAAGGCAAGGAACTGATATTCACCCTTGAAGGCCCTGAAGAAGTGAAAGGAGTCAAGGTCGAGTTGCATTATGAGATTTATGACGGAGCGCCGATAATCGGGAAATGGCTGGACGTCTTCAACGAGAGCGGGACCCCGATCAATCTAGACAAATTCACCCTGGAAGAGCTGGCAATCGTTGAATATGAGACCAATGTCGATCATGTTCCCGCCTCCCCGGATGAAAGGAAAATCCATGTCGAGAGCGACTTCGCCCAGGTCTCCTGCGGCACCACATTTTGGGAAACGGATCCCCGCTACACGACCCAGGTCAACTACGGCCTCCAAACCCCCTGCCTACTCGTCTCAAGGTTGCCCTACGGCCCCGACGAGACCATCGAGCCCGGCGGCTCCTTCGAGAGCTACCGAAACTGGATAATGCCTTACGACAGCGAAGACAGAGAACGGAAAGGCTTGTCCCTCAAGCGTTTCCGTACCACCCTCGCCCCCTGGACCACTGAAAACCCGATATTTCTCCACTGCACCACGACCAAGCCTGAAGAGCTGAAAATCGCCATCGACCAATGCGCCGAGACCGGCTACGAAATGGTGATCCTGAGCTTCGGCTCCGGCCTCAACATGGAGGACGAGAGCGAGGAAAACATAGCCAAATACAAAGAATATGTCGACTACGCCCACTCCAAAGGACTCGAGATCGGCGGGTATTCCCTGCTGGCCAGCCGCTGGATCAGCGACGACGTGGACATCATCAACCCCGAGACCGGGAAGCGGGGCGGAATGACATTCGGCAGTTCACCTTGCCTCTCCAGCGAATGGGGCCATGAATATTTCCGTAAGATCAAATCGTTCTTCGAGAGGACCGGAATGGACTTCTTCGAGCATGACGGATCATATTCCGGAGACCCCTGCGCCTCGACCAAGCACGCCTTCCACAAGGGCCTCGAAGACTCCCAGTGGAAGCAAAGGAAGATGCTTGAGGACCTCTACAAGTGGATGAGAGCCAAGGACATATACACGAATGTCCCGGACGACGGCACCCTGCTGATCGGCTCCACCAAAGGCTTCATCGGCTACCGTGAGGTCAACTGGTCGTTGCCCAGGGCGAGACAGATAATCCTCGGACGCCAGAACATCTACGACGGCACATGGAAAAAGGTTCCCACCGCAAGCTGGACCTTCACTCCCCTGGTCCAATACCAAGGAGGCGGGGCTGCCGCGACCCTGGAGCCGCTTGACGAGCATCTTGACGCCTACAAGGCCCACATGATCCAGAATTACGGCTCCGGAGTACAGTCCTGCTACCGCGGGTTCCGCCTCTACGACACCGAGCGGACAAAGGAAGCGGTTATCGAGGTAATCAATTGGTACAAGGCTCATAGGGACATCCTCTGCAGCGACCTTGTTCACCTTCGCAGGCCGGACGGCCGTGACTGGGACGGGATCATGCACGTCAATCCGAGTCTTGAGGAAAAAGGCTTCGCCATGCTGTACAATCCCACAGGCGAGGACATTACCCGAACTATCAGCTTGCCACTCTACTACACTGGCCTGACCAAGAAGGCAATGATCTCAGAGCGTGGCGGCAAGGCCCGCAAGGTCAGGCTCGACAGGGAATATAACGCCGAGGTCACAGTCACCATTCCCGCCAACGGCTACACATGGCTAATAATCAAATAATCAGCCTTATGAAAGTATTCAGGAACTTATTGGTTACCGGCATTTTAGCCATAGTTTCCATGGGAGTCTCGGCCCAGGAGACGCCAAGCCGCCATGCGGTGCCGGGACAGAGATATCTCAAGGAATATTGGAACCAATCGGATCTGTATCTCCAGCATCAGGCGTACTACATGCTGGACCTGGCCGACAAGGCCTTGGTCTCAAATCCTCCTTCCAAGGAAATCAATCTCGAGCGCCGGATGGCGATGCTGATGCTGGACGCCGTGACTCATGAGCCGGCCCCGATAGACAACCCTGCGGTCCAGGAATATCTCGCCATGAGGATGAACCGGGTCCTGGAAAATCTCGATAAGCCTCTTAAAGGTCGGAAGTCGTTGAGAATCTACAGATTATATAATAGCGGAACACTATTCCGGACAAAGGATCTCACCGTCGCTGTCGACATCAACGGACGGGAAGGGAAACTCATCCCGGACGAGATCATGGAGAAACTAATCAGCCATATCGACATCCTTTTTATCACCCATAACCACAACGACCATTTCGACACCCGCGCCCGGGACTTCTGCCACAAGGCCGGAGTGCCGATCTACGCGACAGACGAGATATTCAAGGACGACCCGAAGGTCAACCACATCCGAAAGGACGACCTCTACACCTTTAATGTGGACCTTCCTAAGGGAAGCATTACCGTCAACGCCCTTCCTGGCCATCAGGACGCTGTCCATAACAACATCTGGATCGTGACCATGCCGAACGGCAAGGTTGTCGGCGCCACCGGAGACCAGTGGATGGACGAGAAGAAGGACCTGAAGTGGCTGAAGGATATTCATTCGCGCCTCCCCCAGATCGATGTGCTCTCGATGGATTGCTGGATACATGACTACGATGAGCATGTCGCGGCCTTCAGTCCAAAGCTAATCGTCTCACAACATGAGAACGAGATCGGCGCCCACGGGATCGACCACCGGGAGTCCTACTGGATGACCATGTTCAAACAAGAGAAAGTTCACCAAAGCCAGGTTCCCTATGTCCTTATGACCTGGGGTGAATGGTATGATTATTAGAAAAAACACATAATGGACTCATTATGAAAAAGATTGTTGCTTTGATGTTTTTGGCGGCGATTATCTCAGCCGCCCCTTCATTTGCCCAGCAAGTGAAGCTGGATGTGGAGAAAGAGACCATACCGACCCATCAGATAGGTGCTCCGGAGGTCAACCCCATCTTTTTCACCGGTCGAGTCTACCAGGGTGCGGAAGGCTACATCTATCCTTACCCCCTGTACGATGTGATCACCGACAAGGTGGTTGACAAGACCTACGAGATCGTCAAGCTCAAGAACGACTACATCAGTATCGGTGTGTTACCTGAGATTGGTGGAAGGATATTCCAGGCCGAGGACCTCACGGACAATTATCATTTCTTCTATACCCAGACGGGCATTAAGCCCGCCCTTATCGGAATGCTCGGAGCCTGGCTTTCTGGCGGAGTGGAATGGGACATTCCCGATCATCACAGGGCCAGCAGCTATATGCTGGTGGACTGGACGACGGAGGATAACCCGGACGGGAGTAAGACAGTTTGGGTCGGCGAGAGTGAGCTGAGGCACCGGCTAAAATGGTCGGTGGGTATAACGATATTCCCCAACAGCTCGAGAGTGCAGGCAAGCGTGAAAGTGATCAATCCCACGCCGATGATCCAGTCTATGCTGCACTGGGCGAATGTCTCGGTCCATTGCGACGAGAACTACCAGGTGATCTTCCCGCCGGATGTCCAATTCGGCACCGACCACAGCAAGGTCTATTTCACGAGATGGCCGGACGGCCCGGCCGGACGCTCGACCAAAACGGATGTGGATCTCTCATGGTGGAAGAACTTCAATATGGGGTCCCGCTCGATATTCGCTTGGGGCAGCCAGATGGGCTTCCTGGGAGGGTATGACCACGCCAAGGACGCTGGTACCGTCCACGTCGCCAACAGGTTCCAGGTCCCGGGAAAGAAATTCTTCCTTTGGGGCAACAACCCGACAGGAATGCTTTGGAACAAGATTCTCTCCGATAATGACGGCCACTACCTGGAGCTGATGGTGGGAGGATATTCAGACAACCAGCCTGACTACAGCTGGCTCGCCCCAGGCGAGATCAGAGAATTCAAGCAGACCTGGTTCCCGATCAAGGGTATTAAAGGAATAAAGAACGCCACCGAGTTCGCGGCGGTCAATCTCCAGAAAGAAGAGAATGGCAAATGGCTGGTGGGATACAACGCCTCCATCGACCTCAAAGGGGCAAGGGTCATCCTTGCGGCCGGAGAGAAACTCCTCATTGACAAGAAGATAGACATCAATCCGGAAAAGATATTCCTTGAAGAGGCGGTCGTCCCCGCAGGAGTGGACGAGACGGATCTTTACACCGCCCTCTGCAACGCCGAGGGCAACCTCCTCGTGGATTACAGGCCGGTCAAACTTGAGAAGGAGGACCTCCCGTCCGTCATTGACGGGACGAAACCTGTCGAGGAATACAAGACCGTCGAGGAGCTTTACCTGGCCGGTCTCAGGGTTGACCAGTTCAACAACGCCCGCCTGGATTACATGGACTTCTACAACGAGGCCCTGCGAAGGGATCCGGGAGACGCGAGGGTGAATATCGAGGTCGGCAAGCATTATATCCGCCAGGCCGAGTGGGCCAAGGCCGAGGAGCATCTCCTGCGGGCGAAAGAGAGGCTGGAGCATGACTACACCAGGGCTTATGACACTGAGGCCGACTACTATCTGGGATATGTCTACCGTATGACCGGGAGACAGGTGGAGGCCGAGGAGAACCTCTGGGCGGCTACTTACACCCCCGCTTTCAAGCATCCCGCCTACTATCAGCTGGCGGTGGCGTCCACGAATTCCGGAGACTTGGAGAACGCTCTCAAATTGGTTGATGACGCCCTTCTCACAGGAGCCCATGACTTGCAGGCGCTCACATTGAAGGCCTACCTCCTCCGCAAGCTCGGGAAGAAACAAGAAGCGTTGGACATGATTAGCGCTGTCAAAGGCATCGACCCGCTCGACTATTGGAGCGAGTTCGAGAGGAGCTTTATCCGGAACGGGAACCTGTCTTTCCTGAAAGGGACACGTGACCGCCGAAGCGAAGGGATAATCGCTGTGCAGGAGCTCCTCGAAGTGGCAAGTAACTACCTTACTGTCGGTGACAAAGATGCCGCCCTGGCTGTCATCGACGAGGCCATAAAGGTCGGGACACCTTTCGCTGACTACCCTCTGGTACATCTCTACAGGGCCTATCTCACCGGGGAGGCCTCTGATGTCGCCAAGGCCTCATCCTTGAGTCCTGACAACAATTTCCCGCTCCGTGTGGAAGAGGTGGCGATGTTCGAGACCCTGGAAGGGAAGTACCCAGACAACAGCAAGATACCATATTACTTCGGAAACCTGCTTTATTATCTGGGCCAGAAAGAACGGGGACTCGCGGAGTGGCACAAATCAGTCAGCCTCGACCCGACATTCTCACTCGCCTGCCGCAACGTGGGTTTCGGAGAGGGGCAGAAAGGGAACTTCGACAAGGCTATCGAATATTACGACATGGCCATCAAGGCTAACCCTTCCGACCCTATGCTTTTCACCGAGTCCGACAAGTTGTGCGAGAAGGCGGGGATGGACGCAAAGACACGTCTCAAGAGGTTGGAGAGCCATTTGCCGACCGTCATGAAGCATGACGACGCCGTCATGAGACTGCTCCAGGCATACAACGAGACAGGCAATTACGACAAGGCGATAAAGATTATGGACACCCGCCACTTCCACTTGTGGGAGGGCGGCGGACAGATCCACAACATCTATGTCGCGTCCCATATTCTTAAAGGCCAGTCCCTCCTGGACAAGAAGAAATACGACAAAGCACTCAAAGAGTTCGAGCTGGCCACCCTGTATCCGGCCAACCTGGAGGTTCCCGCCCCGGCCGGGAAGACGGTGACTCTCGAGTCCATGTTGCAGGAGATGGAGGATGAGTTGAACGACAACTACGCGAAGTTCGGGGAAGACGACAAGGCCGCCACCGAGAAACGGATAGAAGGATATCGTAAGTTGTTGGAGATCGTGAAGAACTTATAGTGTAACTTATTAAATATCAATAATTATGAGAACTCGTCTAAGTGTCTTGTTAATGGCGGCGATTGTCTGCCTGCTGTCACTGTCTTCCTGCGGGAAGAAGGTCCCGGCCTCTGTGCCGGCCACCATCAAGAATGGGATGATCGAGCTGAAGACTCCTCCCCGGGCTCCGGGACAGGTGAGCGCCCTCGGACTGAAGTGCGACCCGATCGACACGGTCCGCATAGCCTTTGTCGGAGTGGGTGGCAGGGGAACTTCCGCCGTCAGCCGCTACACCCACATTGACGGAGTGAAGATCGTTGCCTTCTGCGACCTGAAGCAGGAGCGTCTGGACATCTGCCAGAATATCCTGAAAGAGGCCGGGCTACCCGAAGCCGATAATTATCTCGGCCCCGAGGCATACAAGGAACTCTGCGACAGGAATGACATCGACCTGGTCTATATCGCGACCGACTGGGTGGTCCATGTGCCGATCTCCCTTTACGCCCTTGAGCACGGCCATCACGTGGCTTGTGAGGTTCCGATGATGATGACCATCGACGACTGCTGGAAACTTGTGGACGCCTGCGAGAGGACCCGTCGCCACTGCATGATGCTCGAGAATTGCTGCTACGATTTCTTCGAGATGTCCGCCCTGAATATGGCCCAGCAGGGGGTGTTCGGTGAGGTCTACCACGTGGAAGGCGCTTATATTCACTTCCTTTCAGAAGGTTGGGACAGGAGCGAGACCTGGAGGCTGGACTACAACATGGAGAACCGGGGAGACAACTATCCCACACATGGCCTCGGACCCATCGCCCAGGTGCTGAACATCCACAGGGGTGACAAGATGGATTATCTCGTGGCTATGGACACTCCTTCCTACAACGGCAAGGTGGCCGCGAAGAAGTTCAGGGACGCGGACTATTGCAAGGACGGCGACCACACGATCAGCCTGATCCAGACCGAGAAGAAGAAACTGATCGAGGTGCAGCATAATGTCTATGCCTACCGCCCTTACACCAGGATGTACCAGCTCACCGGAACTGAGGGATTCGCCAACAAATACCCTGTGGAAGGAATCTCTGTCAAGGGTATAAACGGACATACCTATGTGTCTCAGGAGGTTATGGATTCTCTGTTGACAGCGTACAGGCCGGAATTCGCCAAAGCAATCGAGGAGAAAGCCAAGACTGTCGGCGGCCACGGCGGAATGGACTACATCATGGACTACCGTCTGATCTACTGCCTGCGTCACGGACTTCCTCTTGACGAGGATGTCTACGATGCGGCGGAATGGTCGGCGGTCCAGGAACTGAGCCGCATCTCATTGGAGAACAATTCGATGCCGGTCCGTTTCCCGGACTTCACGAGGGGTGAATGGAACGTCGTGGACGGATTCCATTACGCGCTATGATCCAGATAATGAAGAGTTTATTCGTCAGATTGGTTTTGCTGACTGTAGATTAGCTACTTCTCAGGCACTGGTCTGATGTCCAGGCCGAGCTCATCGAGCTGGGCCTGGTCAATCTGTGACGGGGAGTCGATCATAACGTCGCGGCCCTGGTTGTTCTTCGGGAAGGCGATGAAGTCCCTGATGGACTCCTTGCCGGCGAAGAGGGTGCAGACGCGGTCGAATCCGAAGGCCAGACCTCCGTGAGGCGGAGCGCCGAACTGGAAGGCGTGAATGATGAAGCCGAACTTATATTCAGCCTCCTCGGGACCGATTCCGAGAACCTCGAACATCCTCTTCTGGACCTCCGCGTCGTGGATTCTGATCGATCCGCCGCCGAGCTCATTACCGTTCAGGACGAAGTCATAGGCGTTGGCGCAGACCCTCTCGAGATCCTCTTTCTTATCGGAATAGAAGAGATCCATGTGCTCCGGTTTCGGGGCGGTGAAAGGATGGTGCATGGCGTAGAAACGGCCGTCCTCATCGTTCCACTCGAGGAGCGGGAAGTCCACGATCCAGAGCGGCGCGAACACCTTGGGATCCCTGAGGCCGAGCCTTCCGCCCATCTCGAGACGCAGGACGCCCAGCATGGTCTGGACCTTGCGCTTCTCCGGACCGCTCATGACGAACACGATGTCGCCGGTCTTGGCTTCGACAGCCTCGGCGATGGCCTGCAGCTGCTCGGGAGTGTAGAACTTATCGATTGATGACTTGACAGTTCCGTCAGCGTTCAACTTGATGTAGATCAAGCCCTTGGCTCCAACCTGAGGCCTCTTGACCCACTCTGTGATCTCGTCGATCTGCTTGCGGGTGTATTCGGCTCCACCGGGAACAGCGATGGCGCCAACGTAGGCCGCGTCGTCAAGGACGGAGAATCCGTTGCCTTTGACCTTGTCGGTGATCTCGTGGATAGTCATTCCGAAACGGACATCCGGCTTGTCGGAGCCGTACTTGTCCATGGCGTCGTACCAGCTCATCCTGGGAAGCGGGTTAGGAATATCCACGTCCAGGACATTCTTGAACAGGGTCCGCATCATCCCCTCGAACATATTCAGGACATCCTCCTGCTCGACGAAACTCATCTCGCAGTCGATCTGGGTGAATTCAGGCTGGCGGTCAGCCCTGAGGTCCTCGTCACGGAAGCACCTGACAATCTGGAAGTAACGGTCATATCCAGCGACCATCAGCAGCTGCTTGAAAGTCTGGGGGCTCTGAGGGAGGGCGTAGAACTGGCCGGGGTTCATCCTTGAAGGGACCACGAAGTCGCGGGCTCCTTCAGGAGTGGACTTTATGAGATAAGGAGTCTCAATCTCCATGAAGTTCTTGGAGTCGAGATAGTTCCGGACCTCATGTGCAAGCCTGTGCCTGAGGGCGAGGGCCTGCTGGAGAGGGTTCCTTCGAAGATCCAGATAACGGAACTTGGCGCGGATGTCCTCGCCGCCGTCGCTCTCGTCCTCAATCGTGAAAGGAGGGGTGACGGACTTGTTGAGAATATTGATGGATTCGACTTTGATCTCTATGTCGCCGGTCGGCATCTTGGCGTTTTTGCTCTGGCGCTCAACTACTTCCCCGACAACCTGGATAACGAATTCACGTCCGAGGGATGTGGCTGTCTCAACGAGGGAGGCTTCCGCGTCGGCCTCAACCACAAGCTGGGTTATGCCGTAGCGGTCGCGGAGGTCGATGAAAGTCATTCCTCCGAGTTTCCTGGATCTCTGGACCCATCCGGCCAGAGTCACTTTCTGTCCTACATTGGCGATGCGAAGTTCGCCGCAAGTGTGGTCTCTGTACATATCTGTTTTTGTTAATATTCAGTCAAGTCTGCAAATTTAGCGATTTATGTCCAACTTTGATAGAAGAAAATGAGTTATCTTCGCGTCATGGAAGTCAGAGCAAAAAAATCCCTCGGCCAGCATTTCCTGACAGACCAGGACATAGCTCGGCGCATTGTCGATGCCCTTCAGGGTTCTCCGGTCCTTGAGGTCGGTCCGGGCATGGGTGTGTTGACCAAATACCTTATCCCACAATTGGCCGGCCAGGCGCTCGAGCCCGGCCGCGTCCATTCTCGCTTCGCTGCGGCTGAGTACGGCCTAAGCTCGACGCCTGCTCCGGCCACCGAGGTGACAGAGCAGTCACCAACTGTATCACCAAGGCTGAAAGCCATCGAGATTGACAAGGAGAGTGTGGCGTATTTGAAGAAGCATTTTCCGGAGCTGGGAGATGGGTTGATTGAGGGGGATTTCTTGAAGATGGACCTTCAGGGACTGTTCCCGGGACAGTTCTCGATCATCGGCAACTTCCCGTACAACATTTCCTCCCAGATATTCTTCAAGATCATTGACAACCGGGATCTGGTGCCGGAGGTTGTGTGCATGATCCAGAAAGAGGTCGCTGAACGGATCGCCGAGAAGCCCGGGACGAAGACCTACGGCATCCTGTCGGTCTTTCTCCAGGCGTGGTACGACATTGAATATCTGTTCACAGTGGGTTCCGGAGCTTTCAATCCTCCGCCCAAGGTCCAGTCGGCGGTTATCCGCTTGACTCGTAATTCCAGGACTGAGCTGGGCTGCGATGAGAAGCTTTTCAAGACTATTGTAAAGACTGCTTTCGGCCAGAGGCGCAAGACCCTTCGCAACTCCCTGAAGCCGTTGCTACAGAGGGCCGGTGGTTCGACTCCGCTCACCAACCGGCAAACAAACGACACTATCCGGTCCCTGAGCGATAATCCCGACCGGTCCCTGAGCGGAGCCGAAGGGCCGGTCTTCGACCTCCGCCCCGAACGCCTCAGCGTCGAAGACTTCATCGACCTCACCCTCCGCCTCACTCCGTAATCATCTCACCGAGGCCCCTTTATAATGTCTCCAGGAGACGGGCGATGAGGAAGCCGAGATAGTTACCGACGGCATAGCCGACGACGCCGACTGATAGACCGCCCGTGAGAACGGACTTGTTCTTCATCGCTGCTGCCATCATCGGCACGAAAGGAGGCGAGCAGATGTACGCCACGGAGCTGACGGTCATCGTGTCAGCGTCTATCCTGAGCAGTTTTGCAAGCAGCACCGACAGTATGAGCGAACCGAATATGACGAATGCGAGGTAGCCCAGCATGCCGACGCTGCCACCGATGCTGAGGTTGCGGAGGTCGGCCATGGACGCCACCACGACTGAAAACACGTATATGAAATACATTCCGATGTCGTAGCCGTACTTTCGTTTTTTCAGGGGTTTCCAGAAGGAAGCGGCGATGCCGAGGGTCGTGAGCGATAGGATCAGCACGGTCATGAACGCCCCGTCTCCGGCGAGCATGCCCAAGCCTGCGGAAATGCCGATGATAAGGGCGTCGACCGCCAGCAGGAAGCCTGCGTCGCGTAGCCCCTGCTTGGTGAAAAGTCCCTTGTAGGGCTGCTCCGCGGCTGCCTGCGAGTCTTCCGGAATCCCGGCCGCTTCGTCGCGCAGGCTTTCCACGGGCAGCCATCTGCGGAACAGTCGGATGCCGAACGAAAGCAGGAATGTAAGGTACAGGAAACTTACCGCCATGTCGAAGGAGTTCAGCAGGACGAAGGTCTCCCCGGGCACGTCGAGCATTACCTGAAGCGAGGCGAGGTTGATGGTGCCTCCCGTGTAAACGCCAGTGAGCATGCCCCCGATCTTGGCACCGTCTTCCAGATTACGGCCGAAAACCAGATATCCGGCCACCACGGCGAGAGTGACGGAGAACAGTCCCGAAAGGAGTGCGAGCAGCTGGCTGCGTGTCCCGCTCCGGCGGAAGGTGCACGAGAAGAGCATCAGCGGGATGGCCAACGGGACCATCGCGCTGGAAAGGATCTCTTGTATCTGAGCCATCCCGGAAGGATGGAAGACGTTTCCTGCCAGGATGCCGAGAAGGTACAGGATAAG
>JAEEGJ010018715.1_pt1 | contig 15405 bp, 15 predicted proteins | sample 8958761 | NCBI WGS metagenome assembly JAEEGJ01 (sample SAMN16246546, study PRJNA631951) | gut metagenome | biome: gut microbiome; feature: rumen; material: RS-attached | host: Bos | place: Iran: Karaj | collected 2018-10 | reverse complement strand
CCTACTACCCTCCCACCAAGCGCAACTGCATCTATTACATTCCCATGCGCGTCGCTTTCCTGGAGTTTGCCGATGAGCACAACTTCATCGACGAGCTGGTCGACAAGATTGAGAAGCAGAGCGAGGAGCCCATCAGCACCAATGACAACGAGTACGACTATTGACGACATCTAACAGAAAAAACAATATGGCAAACGAAATCAACTGGCTGGACAAGATTCAAGAGACCAGCGAATTTATCAAGCGTCGCGTCAACAACAAGCTGCCCAAGACTGCCATCATCCTGGGTACAGGTCTGGGCGCTGTGGTTGACCACATCAATATCGAGGTTGAAATCCCTTACAGCGAGATTCCCAATTTCCCCGTTTCGACGGTTCAAGGCCACAAGCGCCGCATGATCTTCGGCACCCTGGGCAACAAATACATCATGGCCATGCAGGGCCGTTTCCACTACTACGAGGGCTACACGATGCGCGAGGTGACTTTCCCCGTCCGCGTGATGAAGGCCATCGGCGTGAAGACCGTCTTTGTGTCAAACGCTGCCGGCGGCATGAATCCCGCGTTCAAGGTGGGTGACCTGATGATCATCACCGACCACATCAACGTCTTCCCCGAACACCCGCTGCACGGCAAGAACATCGACGAGCTGGGTCCCCGCTTCCCAGCCATGGTTGACGCCTATAGTCCACGTCTCATCCAGATGGCCCGTGACATTGCCAAGGAGAAAGGCATCCGCTTGATGGAGGGTGTGTATGTGGGCACTCAGGGTCCCACCTTCGAGACGCCAGCCGAGTACCGCTACTTTTGGCGCATCGGCGGTGACGCTGTGGGCATGAGCACGGTTCCCGAGGTTATCGTGGCTCGCCACGGCGACATGGAAGTGTTCGGCATCTCGATCATTACCGACTTGGGTGTAGAAGGAGCCGTCGAGAAAGCATCCCACGAGGAAGTGCAGAAGGCTGCCGCTGCCGCTCAGCCCATCATGGCGATGCTGGTACAGGAAATCATCAACCGATTTGACGAGTTGTGATTTGACGGAGGATAACGGAATTAACTGATATTACAGATAATACGGATTTTTAGGGTTTTAGAGACTGACTAGGGATCATCATGAAGGAAACCGAGATTTCTACGCTGGGAGAGTTTGGGCTGATTGAACACCTCACTCGCTCGTTCCCTGTGCGCAATGAGTCCACCCGCCGCGGCGTGGGCGACGATTGTGCCGTCATCAACTACGGCAAGGACCGCGAAACCCTTGTCACTACCGACCTGCTGCTCGAGGGCATCCACTTTGACCTGACCTACGTGCCCCTGATGCACCTGGGCTACAAGGCCATCGTGGTGAACCTGAGCGACGTGTATGCCATGAACGGCACGCCACGCCAGGTGACCGTGTCGCTGGGCATCAGCAAGCGATTCACACTGGAGCACATCGAACAGTTGTATGAAGGCATGCGCATCGCCTGTGAGCACTACGGTGTGGACCTGGTGGGCGGTGACACGAGCGCATCGGTCACGGGGCTCATCATCAGCGTGACATGCCTGGGCGAAGCCGCCAAGGAAGATATCGTTTACCGTTCGGGTGCCAAAGACACCGACTTGATCTGCGTGAGCGGCAACCTTGGGGCTGCCTACATGGGCCTGCAACTGCTGGAACGCGAGCGCCAGGTGAGTGCTCAGATGAAGGACAAGGACTTCGAGCCCGACTTCTCGGGACGCGAGTACATCATTGAGCGCCAACTCAAGCCCGAGGCCCGACGCGACGTCATTGCTGAACTGCGTGAGCTGGGCATCCGCCCCACCGCGATGATGGACGTGAGCGACGGTTTGTCGAGTGAATTGCTGCACATCTGCAAGGAGTCGGGCGTGGGCTGCCGGGTGTTTGAGGACCGCATCCCCATCGACTACCAGACTGCCTTGATGGCCGAGGAACTGAACATGAACCTCGTGACAGCGGCCATGAACGGCGGCGAGGACTACGAGTTGCTGTTCACCGTGCCCCTGGCCGACCATGAGAAGGTGGCGCGGATGAAGACCGCACGCCTCATCGGCCACATCACCAAGCCAAACCTGGGCGCCTATATGGTCACTCGCGACAACCAAGAACTTGAAATCCGTGCGCAGGGCTGGAATGCCTTCACCCCTGCCGATACCAAGGATTCCAAACAATAACCTAAGGCAGACTACAACATCTACATCATTATCAGCATGGCATCCACAACCAGATGCGTTGTGGATGCCATGCTGCTTAATCAGTCAATTTATCAACAGTATTGTGAAAACCCCGCCAAGGTGGTTTCGAAATGAAATAAATCAGTGTATTATTATGTTATTTCAATTCTTTTTGGCCGATTTTTGCTAATTAGTGTTAAAAACAGCCATTTTTTTGCCGAAATATTAGGTAGTAAAAACCAAATGGCCTTATATTTGCATTGGTTTTCATGGTATTAGTTTTTAAGACTGAGGTTTTCGAGCGTCGTGAGGCCAGTAGAAATCCGAACATGTTAAAGGTTTATGTTAATGGTATTAGAAGGTTAATTAGTTAAAAACAAGTCCTTGACTTGGCGTCAAGGGCTTGCTTTTTTATGGCTCCACATGATGAAACAAGATCTTTGCGGATGCCTGAGCTCTTATCTCCTAGCTGAGAATCAATCCTCGTCGGGAGCATCGTCGATGAGTTCAAGGAACTCCTCGAGTTTGGGTGTGATAATAATCTGGGTGCGGCGGTTGCGCTGCTTGCCCACAGCGGTATCGTTGCTAGCCAGGGGATTATACTCACCACGGCCACCAGCAGTTAAGCGTTTGGGGTTAACACCGTAGTCATTCTGCAAGGCTTGAACAACCGATGAGGCGCGCAAACAAGAGAGATCCCAGTTGTTGCGGATGTTCTCGCGACGGATGGGCACATCGTCGGTATTGCCCTCGATGAGCACGTCATAGTCTTCATAGTCGTTGATAATCTTGGCAATCTTGGAGAGTGTCTCGGCGGCACGCTCATTGATTTCATAAGAGCCGCTCTTGTAGAGCATGTTGTCGGCCAGTGAAATATAGACTACGCCCTTGAGCACCTGAACATCGACATCTTTGAGTTCCTCTTTGGAGAGCGAACGGGTCAGCTTGTTGGTCAGCGCCAAGTTGAGTGAGTCGCTCTTGGTTTTCAGGTCAGTCAAGTGGCGGATGTACTGGTTGCTCTCATTGATCTGGTCCACGAGTTTCTCGATCGAGACGTTACTCTGACTGGAGTTCACCAGACTCTTGTCGAGTGACTGCTGGAGCGACTTATAGTCTGCCTTGGCCTGAGCCAGTTGCTCCTCAAGCGAGGACACGCGGGCATTGGCGGCTGCCAGTTGCTCCTTGGTCTGCTGATAATTCATGATCATTTCTTTACCACTCTCCAGCAACTTGAGGTTATTCTGGCGGCACTCCTCCAAATCCTTCTTGCTGGCACAACTGCTGACGAGCATCAAACCCACCAGTGCAGTAATCATCAAAATATTTTTCTTCATACCGATCACAATAATGTGTTATACTTTTTTTAATATGCGATAATTCGACTATAGATTTAGACGGAACGAAGTCTAAAATGTTGCATCGGTTTTAAATGATTTAACAAAAATCAATGTTCTCTTATTCATTTTTTACAATTGAAAAGGTCATTGAGCCTAAAACGAAAGACTCACAAAGTATTTTTTAGCAAAAAATATACCAATAACGCCTAGAAAAGTCCTTAATAATTTAATTTCGGGTAAAAAAAGCATTAACTTTGCAGATTAAAATATATTTCCATGGATGCTCGCGATAAAAAACAGTTGCTGCTCGACTCAAGGTACCTGCGCATGACGCAGATTTGGGCCGAGAATTCCTATTGCCGCCGCCGCCAGGTGGGCGCTCTGCTGGTCAAGGACAAGATGATCATCAGCGACGGCTACAACGGCACACCGTCGGGCTTTGAGAACGTGTGCGAGGAAGACGACCACACCAAGCCCTACGTCCTTCACGCCGAGGCCAATGCCATTACCAAGGTAGCCCGCAGCAACAACAGCAGCGACGGTGCAACGCTCTACATCACGACCTCGCCGTGTATGGAGTGCAGCAAGCTGATCATCCAGGCCGGCATCCGTCGCGTGGTGTTCGGCGAGTACTACCGCATGCATGATGGCGTGGACCTGCTGTGCCGCGCCGGCATCGAGGTGGTTCACCTGTGGGAGCGTGGCGGCAGTTACGAATCCGTGACGCTGACCAGCGACACCAGCGAGAGCCACTACCAGGAAGTAGAGCATTACTTATCAACCCAGAACCAATAACCTAATTTCAGGCCCTTACACACAGACATGAAACAGAAGTCCACACGTCAACCCATCTGGTTACCCCTCGCCATAGCCTTGGCGATGGTGGTGGGCATCTTCATTGGCAGCCGTTTCACCGTCAACAAACCTGTTGCGGACAACGACCGCAAACTTAACGCGATTCTCAACCTCATTGCGCAGGACTATGTCGATACCACCAACCTGCACGACCTCATCGAGATGAGCATTCCCGAGATCCTGAGCAACCTGGATCCGCACACGAGCTACTTCAGTGCCGAGGAACTGCGTGCTGCTACCGATGACCTGAACGGCTCGTTCAGCGGCATCGGCATCTCGTTTGTGCTGGTCAATGACACCATCGGCGTGGTGGAGGTGATTCCCGGCGGGCCCAGCGAAAAGGTGGGCATCATGGCAGGTGACCGCATCGTGACTATCGACGACTCGACAGCCACCGGTGAGAAGATGACCAACGGCGCCGTAATGAAACGTCTGCGCGGAGCCAAGGGCACCAAGGTGAAACTGGGTATCCAGCGCCCGAACACCAGCAAAATTCTGACCTTCACGGTGACGCGTGGCGACATTCCCGTGAACACCGTCGATGCCTACTACATGCTCGACAAGAATACGGGTTATGTCAAGATCAACCAGTTTGGCCGTCACACCTATGACGAGTTCCTCACCGCCATGGCCAGCCTTGACGAGGAGGGAGCTAAGCGGTATATCATTGACCTGCGCGGCAACGGTGGCGGATTCATGGAGATGGCCGTGCTCATGGTCAACGAGTTCCTGCCCGCCGACCAGCCCATCGTGTTCACAAAGGGTCGTTACAAACGTGATGACAGCGAGGTGTGGAGCGACGGCAACGGCTCGTTCCAGGATGCTGAGGTGGCTGTGCTCATCGACGAGTTCAGCGCCAGCGCGAGCGAGATTTTTGCCGGAGCCCTGCAAGACAACGACCGCGGCCTGATCGTGGGCTGCCGCTCGTTTGGCAAGGGATTGGTTCAAAAGGAGTTTGTTCTGCCCGACAGTAGCGCTATCCGCCTGACCACAGCCCGTTACTACACGCCTAGCGGACGCTGTATCCAGAAGGATTACAAGATGGGTGACATGAACGAGTATGAGAAGGAACTGTTGGACCGTTACATGAACGGCGAACTGTATAGCCGCGACAGCATGAAGATCGACAAGAGTCAGGTGTTCAGCACGCTGATCAGCGGTCGCACCGTGTATGGCGGTGGCGGTATCGTGCCCGACATCTTTGTCGCCCGCGACACCAGCGGCATGACCAACTACTACGTTGAGGTGGCCAATGCCGGCCTGCTGCAGCGTTATTCGTTCAACTACTGCAACAATAACCGTGCTGCGCTCAATAAGCTCGAAGACTACAACCAGTTCCTGCGCACTGCCCCGAGCGACGAGGCGCTTGTCAGGGACTTTGCTGACTATGCCGCTAACAACGGCATTGCCCCGCGCTGGTACTACATCAACCAGTCCCAGAACTTGATTGCCACCATCCTCAAGTCATTGATTGCGCGCGACATCTTCGGCAACCAGGCCTACTACCCCATCCTGAACCGTAACGACAAGACCGTTCAGGCTGCCCTCAAGGCGATGAACAAGCACAAGGCAGCCTTCCCCATCACCGATTAGGCACATCGCACACCGTGCTAAACAAAACGATAAGGACGAGGCAGAGGTTATCTGTCCCGTCCTTATCAAATGTCTTAAAGAATCACTCGTCGGATTCGTTCATGTTCACTTTTTCTTTTTGCGGATAGTGACCGCACCGTTACGGAACTTCTTGTCCTCGCGCGGTGTTAGGAAATCGATGCGTTTGCGCAGTCGCTTACCCATCTTGTCCTTGACCACCCACTCACCATTGATGGAGGGGTTAGTCTCACTTTCCACAACAATCACGTCGCCCAATTTGAACCCATGTTGGTTAAACATGTCATGCGAGAGAGCGACCCATCGAATCTGATAGTTTTTCAACTTATCATAATTGATTCGGTCTCCGCTTGCTGTTACCCAACCAGCACCACCCTGTCCAGGGTGATATTTGGTAGCGTGCAATGTAAAATCCTGCCCTATGGCAGTCACAGCAATCACAACAGCAAGCGCTAAAAATAATCGTCTTAGCATAAGTTGTTAGTAATTGGTTTGTGGTGCAAAGGTAGCAAAAACAAATGAACTGACCAAATTTTTAGGCCATAAAATGCCCTTGGCATACTGGAGAAAATTAACGTAAGACCCTTATTTATAGATATTTATGCTCAAATTCAGCAGAAAGGCCAAAACAAGGTCATACTACTGAAAAAAATGATAAAAACGTCACTTTTTCAGAGGCTGGGATGAAGGGCGAAGGGGTGAAATGGAGAGTGAAAAGGCTATGGAAAACAATGAGGTTTTAGGGGGTTAGAAAGAGTAGTCGAGGATTTGGGGATTGAAGTGAATGGAGCGATTCATGAACAAGCGATTCATGGCGCCTTCGGCCACCAGTTCTTGGGTGGTTCCCGTGAGCACCTGGCGGTCGGTGGTAATGAGCCACAGTTCGTCGGCCAACATGAGCGACTGAGAGATGTCGTGGCTGGACAGGAGCACTGCTTTGCCACGGTCATGAGCCAGCGTCTGCAACAAGCGCATCGTCTCGATGCGGCTGGCCACGTCAAGGAACGCCGTGGGCTCATCAAGGATGATGATGGGCGTCTGTTGAGCCAGGGCGCGTGCAATCATGGCCTTTTGCCGCTCACCGTCGCTCAACGAAGCCATATATTCGTTGGCTTTATCGATGATGCCGGCATCGGCCATCGACTGACGTACAATCTCGCGATCCTCATCGTCGAGACGCCCCAGGAAGCCGGTGTGAGGCTGCCGTCCCAGACCGACCAACTCGGTTACTGTGAGCGCTCCGGCCTGAATGCGCTCGGTCGAAACAAGACCGATGAGTCGCGAGCGGTCCTTCTGGCTCATTTCCAGCAAGTTCTTGCCGTTCACCTCGATAGTTCCCTCGAGGGGCCGCTCATCACAGGTGAGCGCACGCAGCAACGTTGACTTGCCGGCTCCATTCTGGCCAAGCAGAGCCACAAGACGTCCCTGCTCCAGCGTGAGGTTGAGGCCACTGAGCAATGTCACCTGATTCTTACCGTTGTGGTAACCCACCGCGAGGTCATGCGTCGTGAATATGGCTTGTGTATCGTTCATCAGTTGAAATATTGAATGCGTCGTCGATTAAGGATGATATAGAGAATGATAGGCACACCAATGACCGGCGTGATGGCATTGATGGGAATGATGCCGTGAGGATTGCTCACGCTGGCCACGGCACACAGCAACGCGATATCGGCACCGGCCAGGATGGTGGCAGGCACAAGGCGGCTGTGGTTACTGGTGCCCAGCGTCATGCGGGCGATGTGCGGCACCACCAGTCCAATGAATCCGATTGGGCCGCAATAAGCCGTCACGACAGCGGTCAAGATGCCGGTGATGAGCAGCAGGATGTTGCGCGTCATCGACACGTTGATACCCAGGTTGCGGGCATATCGGGCACCCAGCAGCAAGGCATTCAAGGGCTTGACCATGAGTGCCGAACCTATGAGTGCCAAGATGATGATGCCGGAATAGATAGGCATCTGGGCCGTGCTCACTCCCGAGAAGTTGCCGAAACCCCACGAAACATAGTTGTGCACCCCTTCCTCGGTAGCTACCGAGTTGAGCAGTTGCACGACGCTCGACGTGAGGTAACTCACCAGGATACCGATGATGAGCAACATGGTGTTGCTGCGCACGATGGCCGAGAAGGCAATGAGTACCACCAGCACTACGCCAGCACCCAGCAAGGCTCCAATCAAGACAGCCATGTAGCTGCCCACGCCCTCTCCAAGCAGGCCGCCCAACGAGCCTCCCATCGCCAGAATGACGATGGCAACACCGAGTCCGGCACCCGACGACACACCCAGTATCGACGGTCCAGCGAGGGGGTTGTTAAAGGTCGTCTGCAAGAGCAGACCAGAAATCGAGAGCGCCGCTCCCGCCAGTGCCGCGGTAGCAATCATGGGGATGCGTGACTGCAAGACGATGATGTCCCAAGCCCTGTTACCGCTACCCTTGCCCGTGAGGATGTCCATAATCTTGCCTGCAGGGATATCAACCGACCCAAAGACAAGGCATGCCAGTGCAAGCAGCACCAGCAGCACTGTCAGGCCCAGGATGGTGAGGGCAAAACGGCGATATGACATCGGAGCGTCAGTCAATGTGGTGGTACATCTGGTTAGTGAAATCAGGGAACAGGTCAGGGTGCATGATGGCCGCGAACTCCCGCAGAAGCACCTCGGGGTGGAACGGGATGCGGTCAAAGAAGCGCGTTTTATCGGTGTCGCACACATAGACGCGCTTGTTTTTGAAAGCCGACATTTCGCTGTTCAGCTCGTAGGCTCCCTGCAGGTCGCGCAGCGAGTTGATGTTGGTCCACTTGATGAACCAGTAGTCGGCATCCTGGGCCACGGCCAGCACTTGGTTGAAATCCAGTGCCAATGACCCTGTATTCTTATCGTCGGACCACAAGTAACGTCCACCGGCATCGTTGATAATGCGGGCCATGTAACTCTGTCCTCCTGGCACGTTCCACACGCCACTGATGACCATCTCGGTCACAACGGTGGGACGATCATTGGCCCCGGCAGCCTTCTGCTTCATGCCATTGTAGGCAGCGACAACCGCATCGTAGAGGCTATCGGCCTCGGCACGCTTGCCCACCAGCTCGCCATAGAACTTCACCCACTCGGCGCGTCCCAGCGGATCATACTCCAGATAGTCGGCACACTCAATGATGGGAATGCCAAGCGACGTTATCTGGCCGTAGCTGGCATCCTGATAGGGTGACAGCAGAATGGCGTCGGGCTGCATGTCGATGACCTGTTCCACAGTGGGGTTCATCGAGTTACCGCAGTCGGCAATCGTACCGGCAGCAAGGCCTGCCGCGATATCTTCATCGATGAAATACTGTTTGTCCACCACTCCCCGCACGGCATTGATGGCTCCGAGTTCGCGCAACAGACTCGTGTGAACCGACGAGTAAACCAACGCATTCTTGACAGGCGTGCGCACCACCGTGCCTTCGGGCAAGTCGGCAGGCAACTCAGCCTCAGCGGGCACCAGCACATATCGGTGCAGCACCCCACCCTTCCAGGGGTTGCCCACGCTGACTAGGGTATAGTCAGGCGTGCGTTGCATCGACAGCAACCTGGCAGCGGTAATGACAGAGTCGCGGGAGTCAAGAACGCTCGATGCGCCCCGGCCACCCTTGTAGCACGAGGTCAAGAGCAGCAATAAAGCGGGAAGGAGGAGAAGCAGTTTCTTGTTCATGGGTGTCACACAGCAATATTATTCGATATTGAAATTGCCCATGAGGTCCAGGATGTAGGGGTGCATAAAGTCCTGACTGGCCCTGTCGATATACTTGAGGAAGTAGTCTTCGATAATATCGGACTTCTTATAATCCTTCATGCCCTCGTAGCGCATCTGTAAGTCGTGGTAGTCCTCGAGCAAGCCGCTAAGGCCCGTAGGCGTTATCCTGATCACTTTGCGATTCACGAAGTCGATGTAATAATACTCCATGCCTGTATCATACTCCTCGCCATAGGCGGAGCCAAACAAAATGTCCTTTACCCCTAACGGGCCATGGAAGAGTGCATAGGCTACCTTCTCATTGAAGAAAACAGGCACGAAACCGCTGAGTTTTTTGGCATCACCCTTGAAATCGCGCTTCAAGTAAGCACTGTTGATGAGCCAGATACTGTCACCCAATGTGGCAGCGATATAATTCTCATCAATGAGCCTGTTATAGCGTTGATCAGCGGTTTCGATATATATCTCAAAGGGAGTGAATGCATCTAAAATCGGTCTAGTGAGCATCGCCTCCGGCTCTTGATCAAGCATCTGTTCCCATGAGGTGTAGAAATACACCGTATCCTCAGGCATGTCCTCGGCCACTGCATGGAACGACAACATCGCAGCAGTCAGCAGCAGTATGCCATGCAACCATTTTTTCATCTTATTCCCTTGTTTAAAAAGTTTTTAGCAGTTGATATAGTTTGCGGGTGGGCAATCCCATCACATTATAAAAGTCACCGTTAATACCCTGGATGCCGATGTTGCCTATCCATTCCTGAATTCCATAGGCACCTGCTTTGTCCAGAGGGCGATAGTGCTTGATGTAGTAGTCAATCTCGTCATCAGTCAATTCAGCGAAGTGGACGATGCTGGTGTCGGCAAACGACTCGGTGCGGCTCTCCGTTGTCACGCACACGCCACTGATAACACGGTGGGCGCGCCCCGAGAGGGCCCGCAGCATGCGATGGGCATCGGCTTCGCCTGTTGGCTTGCCCAGCACGGTCTCATCGAGCACGACAACAGTGTCGGCCGTGATGAGCAGTTCATTGGGCTGCAATGGATGGCCCTCAGCCTTCACGCGGGCGAGAAAAACGGGGATTTCCTCAACGGGCAGGCTGGCAGGATAAGTCTCGTCGATGCCCTTGATGGACTCGACACGGAAAGTGAGGCCCATGTCGTTCAAGAGTTCGCGGCGGCGCGGAGAGTTGCTGCCCAGCACGATGTCATATTTTTCCAGATTATTGAGCATTGTCGTCAATCGGGTTACGGTTCATGATGGATTGGGAGAGCAGGCGGTAGATGTCGCGCTTGTCACCATCGAGCAGCGCCAGATGGCTGTCAACGACCTGCTGATCGTGGCGCACGGCAGGCCCTGTCTGGGACTGAGCCGGCGCGAGGCGGTCAAGTTTCTCGACGGTGGTGCGGATGAGGGGCAGCAGTGCCTCAAAAGGCAGGCCCTGAGCAGTGAGCAACTCATCGGCCAGCGTCCACAGGTGGTTGGCAAAATTGCACGAGAAGACCGACGCGATGTGCAGCCAGCGGCGCTGGTCACTGTCGGCAGGAGTGACATGGCTCGAAACGCAGGCGCCCAAGGCCATCAAGTCGCGTAGCGCATCGTCATCACTGGCCTCGGCAAAGAAATGCACCTCGTCGAGCGGTACCACCATTTCGCGCGAGAAACTCTGCATTGGCCACAGCACCCCGTAGCGGGCACGATGGCCGCGGAACAGGTCTATCGGCTTGCTGCCCGAGGTGTGCACCCACAGGGCACCATTGTCGGGCACGGCAGCGACGACATCGGCAATCACATCGTCGCGCACGGCGATGATGTAGGCGTCGGCATCAGGGACGAGTGCCTGAAGGTCATCGGTCGCTTCCGGGCAATGGATGGCATCGGCCAGCACACGAGCATGCTCCAAGCGGCGGCTGTAGATCTGCGCCACCTCGCAACGGGCAACCAAGCCATGAGCCAGGCTCGTCGCCACATTACCAGAACCGATAATTACCACTCGCTTCATATTTCATGCAAAATTAGTTCAAGTCGGACACAAAAGCAAAATTCTACTTGTTTTTGTGAAAACGCAGTCCAATTTTGAGGGCTATACCCGCCAAAACACCTTTAAGACTCGGCTGAGCGCCGAAAGTTTAAGCATACCAGCCATATCGACCCGGGCTGGATGGCACCAAGCAGACAAAACCGCATGAATCCTGTAAATTGTCGGGAAAAAACTGTATCTTTGCCCATGAAAACAACATTGAATGTGATGAAAGAGATTTATTTTGCAGGAGGATGCTTCTGGGGTACAGAGCATTATTTCAAATTGGTGAATGGAGTTATAGAAACCGAGGTGGGCTATGCCAACGGCCATACCGAGAATCCAACCTATCAAGACGTGTGCACCGACAAGACGGGCTTTGCCGAGACCGTACGCATCGCCTATGATCCCGAGGTCATCTCGCTGGAGTTCCTGACCGAGATGTACTTCAAGGCCATCGATCCCGTGAGCGTGAACCAGCAGGGGCACGATAAGGGCACGCAATACCGCACGGGCATCTACTATACTGACGAAGCCGACGTACCGACGCTCAAGGCGGTGTATGACCGTGTGCAAGCCCAAGTGCGGTTGCGCCTCGCTGTAGAACTGCTGCCGCTCAACAACTTCTATCCCGCCGAGGACTATCACCAGGACTATCTGGACAAGAACCCCGACGGCTATTGCCATCTGCCGCTGGAGCTGTTCGAGATGGCCAAGCGCGCCAACCGCAAGAACCAATAACCGCCCTACCCCATGCGGTACGACCGGGACAAGTTAGACAAAATCAAGGAGTGGTCCACTCGACAATGGACAGTGTTCAAGCCATGGTTCTTGAAGCGCTGGCGGTCATTGTCGGCATGGGTTGCCCGCTGCTGGCGGGTATATTCCGCTCCCGATAACCGGTGGCTAACGGTGCCATGCACTGTGGCCGCCCTGCTTGTGCTGCTCGTGCTGGTCAAGAGTTGCCAGGGCATCATCTACTACAACAGCGACGAGTGTAGGGTCTATCGTCTGGGCTACCCCATCGATGAGGCCCGCGCCATCGTCAGTGTGCTGAGCAACGAACAGATTGACAGCCTGGTTGCACGCCAAGAACACGACACAATCGCCTATCCGTTGCTGGATGAACGCTACTTCATTGCTAAGAACTTTGACCGCTACCTCGCGTTCCACAAGGTCAAAACCGAGGTTCCGCTCACCGATGTCGTTGCCATCGTCAACGTGAAAGGCGACCTGGACCGGGTTGAGTCAGCTACGCCCTGTGACACCAGCAAGGGCTACCTCATGCTGATCAATGGCCGCCATTACCTGGACAAGGATTACAAGCCAGCCAACCTGGTGCCATTCGAGAAAACCTATACCTATGAGCACAACAGGGCCAACAGTGCCGTTGTCGATGCATTCATGGCCTTGCAACGGGACTGCAAGAAGCAGACCGGGGCCCAGTTGATGGTCAACTCGGCTTATCGCTCCTATGAGCAGCAGATCGACACTTACAAGCGCAATGAGAAGGGATATGCGGCACTCGCCGGTTACAGCGAGCATCAGACAGGCCTGGCCATCGATGTCACATCACTGCAACACCCCATGAGATGGCCGTTTGATAAATCCAAGGAGGGTATCTGGATGCGGGAGCATTGCCATGAGTACGGCTTCATCCTGCGGTATCCCGAGAGGCAGTCACACATCTTTGGTTTTGCCTATGAGCCGTGGCACCTGCGGTATGTGGGCACCGAGACCGCCCGCAAAGTTCACGACGAGGACATCACCTTTGACGAATACTATGCCTTTTATATCGAAGGTCTTGACGATAAGCCGCTAAAGCGCTAAGTTAGTTTTATCCAGTAGCCAGACTCGTCAATTGCTATCGAGAATTGTCCGCGCAGCCCGTGGCGGCTGCCCATAGCAGCGGTGACCATGCCCATGGTCATGCGCAGGTTGACTTCTACACAAGGATTGAGGGCCATATTTCCATCCTCACCACGATAGAGCATCATGTCGATGCCCAAGGGGCCATCGTAATGCGGGGCGACGATGCTATCAAGGGCATTTAACACTTGATTAACCACTTGGTCTAGAGCGGGATATTGTGTGAGCAAAAATTGATGCAGTTCCTGCATCGGGGCTACCCTACCCGTTCCGAACTGGCTGTGGAAGTCGCTGTCAAAGACCGAGTAGCCCGTCAACCGGGTCTTTCCGGCACGGCACTCACACTCGACAGCAAAATCCTGCACTCTGTCCAATCCCACCTCGCACAGGAGCGAACCCTGGCGCTTCAATGCACCCTCAATCCAGCGCGGCACATGATTGTCGCCCGACGGGTCGATGACACGGTAGATTCCCTTGCCGCTGCCCGACCACGGCATCTTCAAGTAACAGCCCGGATGGGCCGTTGCAAACACCATCACGTCATCGTAATTATCCAGTTCCACAGGGCAAGGCGAGAAATCCTCACCCAATGCCTGATGAACGGCAATGGTGGTACGGCGGTGGGACAGACGCCGAATCCTGTCCAGTTGTGCATCGGTGGGCAAATCATCAAGTGAGATACCCGCCTGCAGCAGTTGGTGGCGCAGGGTAGCATCCCAGCCCCACGGATGAATGCGGCACTCGCCGAAATCGGCGATTTGGCTGATAGGGACGGGCGTTATATCGAGGTGATGGCCGCTGAGCCAACGGCGGTCCTCGTCGAGCGGCGCATCGTCGGGGACAGCAATGTAAGCCCCCGCAGGTGCCAGCCATGCAGGCAGCAACCGCAGGTCATGACGAAACTGCCGGGCAAACGGCGGCGCGGTGTAGTTGTGCGCCCCGTGTGCCAATGCCAAGTCGTGCTCAGGATTGAAAAGATAAACGTTGACCATACCACAGGGCAAAGCCAGTGCAACAGCAGGGCTATTGCCTCAGAGATAAAGGTAAATGCCTCACTTGACGGTGATGTTGACGCTGGACTTCATGCCAGTGGCGGGGTCCTTGACAGTGAGCGTCATCACACCAGGCTGTTTGCCGGCTTGGCAAACGACCACCAGTTGGCCATGGAAGAGGCTCATCTGCGGCTGAGTGAACGGCTCGAGCGAGGTGGCATCACCATTGCAGGCTGCCTTATAAGTGCCCGCACCAGTGACGCTGAACTGCAGACGATTGGCAGCATCAGGGCACAGAGTGCCGTTCTTGTCCACAAGGCTCACGGTGACATAAGCCAAGTCGTTGCCGTCGGCAGCTATCGTTCGGCGCTCGGGCTCCAGCAACAGGCGTTTGGGCTTGCCCGCCGTGCGGACAATCTGCTGCCCGGCCTTGTTACCCTGCTCGTCATAGACTACCACCTTCAACTCGCCTGGCTGATAGACGACATTGCGCCAGCGCAAGCGGAAGCGGTCTAAGCGCGCGGTATCACTCTTGGTGATGCGTCCCTGGCTCTTGCCGTTGACAAAGAGTTCGGCGCTGGGATAGTCGGTATAGCAATAGACAGGCGTTACTTTGCCCTTGCGGTCGGGCCACGTCCAGTGCGGCAGCAGGTGGATGGTGTGTTCCTGCTTGTTCCAGTGGCTGCGGTACAGGTAGTAACGGTCCTTGGGCAGGCCAGCCAAGTCGCAGATACCGAAATAACTGCTGCGCGAGGGCCAATATTCATCATATGGCGTGGGTTCGCCCAGGTAGTCGTAGCCTGTCCACACGAA
>JAEEGJ010018711.1_pt1 | contig 15407 bp, 10 predicted proteins | sample 8958761 | NCBI WGS metagenome assembly JAEEGJ01 (sample SAMN16246546, study PRJNA631951) | gut metagenome | biome: gut microbiome; feature: rumen; material: RS-attached | host: Bos | place: Iran: Karaj | collected 2018-10 | reverse complement strand
TTAATGATATTAGTATTAAGGCTGTCTGGATGCTTGCATACAAGCAGAATTAATACTAATAACATTAAATACTCTGAAAGAGTATCTTTCTCAGCGAGGGGTTTTCCCGGTTTTTGTTAAAAACCATTTCTGCGATTTGACTATTGTCTTATCGCGTCACGACTCGGGATAGCCTAAGCAAGCTTAGCTCTCCTCTCGCTGTTCTGCGATTTCTGCGATTTGAACTTCGTTCGAGCCTGCTCACACTCGGCAATGCTTAAGCAAGCTTATCATTGCTCTCGCTTAATCGCAGCCTTCTGCGTGACATTATAAAAAACTTTGGCTGTTGGCCATTGCCACTTCGTTCTCGCTTATCGCTCGCGACCCCTTCGGCATTGGCCGTTGGCTTTTAAATAAGCATTAAAATAATTTTCAACTTTCAATTGCCACTTCGTTCTCGCTTTTAGCTCGCGACCCCTTCGGCGTTCTCAATTTTCAATTAGCTATAACGCTGAACTCTGCTCCGCTGGCAAAGTCAGCACCGTTCTGGCTGCTTAGGGCTGTGAAACGTAGGTAACGGGCCTTGACGGGTTGTGCAAAGAGTACCTTCTTCTCCTTGGCATTATTCTCGAAGTTGCCCTCGCAAACGGTATCACCCCAGTTCTTGCCATCCTGACTTACCTGCACCTTGTAACCCTTGATATTACCGTTCGGACTGCCATCCTGACGGGGCAGATAAGAAAAGCCCTTCAGGGTCTTCACCTCGTTGCAGTCGAAGTCTATCCAATGCGGATATTTCGGTACCGTGATACTGTACATCGTATGCCAGATGGTCGAGGGGTCATTATCCACCAGGTTCTTGGCCACCTCACCACCGGGACCCTCCTCGCTGCTCACATAGGCAACCTCTACGGGCACCTTCTCTATGCGATTAAAGGAAGCGGAAACAGGAGCATCCTCACTTCCCTCATACCATGCTGTGATGGTTCCACCCTGTCGGAAGTTAAAGGGCTCCTGATATTTGGTTGCCTTTCCCTTGTCGATGCGATAATAAACAGAGCCATTCCATGTGTCCACAATGGGATCGCCGCTGATGGTAACCTTTCCGGCCTTGTCACGCAGAATAGCAACCGGGCAAGGCAGACCTCTCCTTACAAGTACATGTCGCGTAAGTTCTTTTTCCTCCATGACAGGAATCAGCAGCAACTTTATCCGATGAAGAGCCCCCAGCACTCTGTCTGGCTTCAAGGGACCGCCTTGTCCGCAACTGTTTCCACCCATTCCATTCACCTTGCAGTCCAGATGCAGATAGGTGCCGTCACTCTTCGGAAGTTCGTGCGGATGTTGTGCAAGTGTCATCTGCAAGGCACTCCAGGGCAAAGCCGAGGTGCTGATATTATCAAACTCGCTCACAAAGAGCATACCATTTCCCTCTTTATCTGTCAGGGCGCACCAGCGCACATCCTCTCTGTTACCCATACTCTGAGGCTTGGGGAAGTTCACGAACTGCTCCCCGACGGTACTACTGTAAATACCCACGAAAGAGCCCGTCTTGCGGTCGTTATAGTTATTCAGGGGGCCACGTCCATAATATGTGTACCGGTCGTACTGACTGGGCAGCTTCACCTCATAGCCCAACCTGGGCAACGCCAAATCCGGGTTACTGCTGACAATACTGCTGGCCAAGTCCACCATACCATCCGGATAGACGCTGTAGGCCAATGTGGTAGTAAAAGAGACAACCCCCTCTTCTGTCTCCCCGAGGGGAGAGATCTTCTTCACACTCTCGAAGGGCTGTCCTGCCTTTCCTTCACGGTATTTCACATCGCCCTTGCCTCTGGCCTGACTGACAACGTTATATATGATGTACACAAGGCCACTCTCGGCTTGGGCGATAATGGGTTTGCCCACCACCTTATGCTGCAGGTCGTACAGTCCCTGCTGGAACCATTGGTTTCTTGCCCAGTTGTCGTTATCCACAGGAGCGCGGAAAGCAGAAAGTTGTAAAGGCGAATCCTTCAAGATGATCTTACCATCATATTGTATTCCACAAAGGCTGCCGGTTGTATTATCAAAGGTGACGTTGAAGTTCTTACCGCTTACCACCGTCTTTTCTCCCTCTTCCGATAATTGCAGAACCCCACGTTGCCAACTCGAGCCCTCCATTCGTGTATCTTGTATAAATAGCTGCTCCGCCATTTGCACATAGCCTTTCTTAGCCCAAGGCATATCTTTTTTTAGGCGGAATTCGATATTCAGGAAGTACTCACCCTCTCCGGTAACGTATTCATTAACAGGGCAGTAGCATCTAACCGACTTGCGTGGTTGAATGTCTTCGAGTAGAGGGATAGTTACATCGTCCATTTTTTCTCCATTCAGTAATGTGTACGCCACAATGTCGTAATCTTTGGAAGATATTGGCTCAAAGTAGTTTTTGTTGAAGATGGTGACGTCGGCTATCACCCCTCTATCTCCTTCCTTAAGTCCATTCAAGGTCACCCCCACATTCTGATAGACCTTCTTCACCTCATAGTACTGAGGCTTGGGGCTGAGGTCGGGCAGCATGATACCGTTCATGCAGAACATACCGTCGTTGGGCCAGTCGCCATGGTCACCGCCATAGCCCATGTACTTGATGCCGTCCGGGGTATAAGTGTCGATGGCCTGGTCCACCCAGTCCCAGATGGCACCGCCGCAGAAGAAGTTGGTGCTCTCCATGGCCTGCCAGTAGTCCACCAGGTTGCCCAGCGAGTTACCCATGCTATGGGCATATTCCGAGATATGGTAAGGATACTTCACATTCGACTTACCCTTGGCCACCTGCTGTACCCATGACACACTGGGGTACTGGTTACTGCCCATATCCACGATGTTGTTGTTGCGTTCATACTGAACAGGCCTGCTGCTGTCAAAGGCCTTTATGGCCTCATAGGCAGCCACGAAGTTCTTGCCCGGACCGGCCTCGTTACCCAGGCTCCAGATAACGATGCTGGGGTGGTTCACATGGCCGCGCACCATCTCCATATTACGGGCCACATGGGCAGCCATCCATTCCTGGGGATGCGACAGGGATTCCTTGCCGTAATAGTATTCGTGACTCTCTATGTTAGCCTCATCCTCCAGGTAGAGACCGTATTTGTCAGCCAGGTAATACCAGTAGGGGTCGTTGCTGTAGTGCGACAGACGCACATGGTTGATGTTACCCCTCTTCATCAGCATCACCTCTTCCAGCATTTGCTCTTTGGTGATAGCGTGTCCCACGCTTGGATTCGTCTCATGACGGTTCACGCCTTTCAGTTTCACAGGCTTTCCGTTCACATAGAAATACCTGCCTGCCAATCCGAACTCATCCTCGCTGGCTGGCGTATCTTTAATCTCTACCGTTCGGAAACCAAAGTAAGTACTGCGAACATCCAATATCCTACCTTTCTTATCCTTCAATGTAGCAGTAAGAACATAACGGTAGGGAGCTTCTGCTGACCATGCTTTGATTCCTTCGCAATTGACAGTTGACAGTTGACAGTTGACAGTTGAGTTGCCCTCTATCACTTTCACTTCCACATCCTCATCTTCAATCTTTTCCTCTGTTTTATCCGTATAGAGTTGAACAGGATAAATCTTATACTCAATATTCAATTCCTTTGCGGCCTTTGCTCCGTGATTCCTCACTTCTGCCTGGATATCAAGATTCCCCTCGCTCACAGACGAGAGGCTTTTTGTTCTTACCACCAAGTCATTGATCTCAACCTCAGGCACCAACGTCAGATACGTACTACGGAAGATACCCGGCAAGCGGAACATATCCTGTGCCTCCAGGAAGGAACCGTCACTGCTACGGTACACCTCTACGGCCAACACATTCTCACCCTTCTTATTCAGATAAGGTGTGATATCAAAGCTGGCGGTATTTCGAGAATTCTTGCTGAAACCCACATACTTGCCGTTAATCCACAGATAGAAGAAAGAATCCACACCGTCAAAGTTGATATAAACTTTCCTGGATATCCTTGTAGCCGGAACGGTAAATGTTCTGCGATACGAACCCACTTCATTGGGATACTGGTAGGTTGTCCAGCGCTTGTCCTTGGGTTGGCGCATCACACCCTCGCGCCAGTCACCTTCCTTTACCTCATGGTAGAAAATCACAGGCTGATTCACATAGATGGGCACGCCGTACTTCATGGTGCCGTCCTTTTGCAGTCCCTGCACATTCCAGCATCCGGGCACCTTGATGTCATCCCAAGCCGACACATCATATTCTGGCTGATAGAAGTCCACAGGACGTTTCTCAGGACTGGGTACCCAATGAAATTTCCACGTCCCATCCAGGCTCTTATAATATGAACTTCCATCTGGCAGCACCTTCAGTGCCTCCTCCTCACAGGCAAAAGGAAAGATATAAGCATGCGGCTGCTCCTTGTTCAGCGACAGCATCTCGGGGCTTTGCCACTCCGTACCGTCCGGTCCCTCTTTGCTCCCATAAAGAAAACCTTTTAACCCATCTGCCTTTACAGTCAGCGCAAAGGCAAACAGAAGAAGTATCATGATTCTATTCATCTTCATAGCGTTTTAGCATTAGTTTGGCCTGCAAATGTATGAATAAGCGAGCGGAATACAAAATAAATCTTGTTTATTTTTATTCCCTTAAACCAAAAAGAGCAACCATCGCGGTCGCTCTTTTAGTCGTTAGTATGTTTTTTTTTAGTTTAGGATGCTTCACAGCAACCGTGAAAATGTTTTATAAGCACTAACTTGTTTTTTGAATATAGAAAAAGCAATAAAAATGTTATCTTGTTAAGTTCAGAGAGTCCAACTGCTCCGCAGCCAGTGCTGCCTGCTGTTCTGGCAGGGGTGCCAGCTCCTGCACAGGACTCTCCATACTGTCTGCCTCAGCATACTGGGTCTGCTCGGTCTTCTCCGAACCGTCAAAGCTCTGCTGGGCAGCCATACCGATGGTCAGGATCAAAGCCACCAGACCGGCAGCCTGATAGAGAGGACGTAAACGGCGCCTCCAGCCTGTCAACGGCTGGCTGTTGACGGTTGACTGTTCATCCACCATTTGCAGCATGCGGGCATCGAAATCCTCACCCAGAGAGGCCTCTGCCTGCTCTTGCTGCACATCAAAGACAGCCTTGTAGGCCATCAGGTGTGCGGGGACATCCTCCTGCTGGAAAAAAGTACGCAGAATCTGCTCCTCTTTCAGAGAAGTTTCGCAAGCCCAATAACGCTCCAGTAATTGTTCTATGTACTTATAATCCATATTTCTCTATTTTATCCACTTGCTGGCGAATGCTGGTTCTGGCCCTGTGTAGGTAAACCTTCACCTGCGACTCACTCAGCTTCAGTATGTTGCCTATCTCCTGATACGTTTTGCCTTCGATATCCCGCAGCTCCATGATGCTGCGCTGCACCTCGGGCAGTGTATCCATTATTTTTCTCACTATCGAGAGACGTTCCTGCTGGTCGAATTTTTCTTCAGTTGAGAATTGAGAATTGACAATTGAAAATTCTTCACTCTTCACTCTTAATTCTTCACTTAACTGAACATTGCCATGACCTGCCTTTCCTGCCATATCCAGGGCGATGTTGCGGCAGATGGTGTGGGCATAGGCTTCGATGCTCTCTATCCGTTCCCACTCCTCGCGGTGTTCCCAGACCTTTATCAGTGTGTCCTGAACTGCATCCTCTGCCTCTGCAGGGTTCAGTGTGATGCGCAGCGCCAGCCTGTAGAGCCGGTTCTTCATCGGAAGCACATCATCTCGGAAACTGATCTTTTTCATCTCTCTGTCTATTATGAAGACGAACGAGGGCCGTAAATGTTACAGCCCTCATATGTTAAAATTGTTTAATCTTCGTACCGCACTGTCCGTCAATGTTGTCGGAACGTGTTATCACTACTGTCTCTACACCCTTATGGATGGCATCAAAGGCATTCTCCAACTTGGGGATCATACCGCCCGAGATGACACCGCTTTTCTGATAATCAGCAAAGTCCTGCTCTGTGATGACGGGGATCACGCTATCATCATCATCTGCATCCCTGAGTACGCCTTTCTTCTCGAAGCAGTAGGTCAGCGTAACATCGAAGTAAGGTGCCAGGGCACAGGCCACCTTGCTGGCGATGGTGTCTGCGTTGGTGTTCAGCAGATTGCCGGCTCCGTCATGTGTAAGGGGTGTCATAACGGGCACCACACCTTCTGCTATCAGTTTGCACAGCATCTCCCCGTTGGCCTTGTCCACATCGCCCACAAAACCGAAGTCCACCATCTGCTCAGTGCCGTCATCCATCACCATCTTCTTCAGTGGACGCTTATGGCTCCTCAGCACATCCATATCTGCTCCTGTAAGCCCCAGGGCATTCACCCCTTTGGCTTGCAGACCTGCCACAATGTTCTTGTTCACCAGGCCGGCATAGACCATGGTCACTACCTGTAGCATCTGGGCATCGGTAATACGCCTGCCGCCCACCATCTTACTTTCTATACCCAGGTTAGCTGCTATCTTGGTTGCACTTCTGCCGCCTCCATGCACCAGCACTTTGGCACCAGGCATCGCTGCAAACTGTGTCAGCAGATTATTTAGCGATGCTGCATCCTCAACAACAGCACCCCCGACCTTTATGACATTTATTTTATTCTTCATACAACCAGGCCCCCTCCCTGCTCCCCCTTTGGGGGAGTGATTGTTGTAGGGGGATTTTTCTTTCAACTATACACTTTACGCTATCAACTCTAAACTAAAAAACACTCCCCCAAAGGGGGAGATGGAGGGGGCCCCTACTCCAAATAAGTATACCCATACAGGCCGGCACGGTAGTTGCTGATGAACTCCTTGCCTTCAGACTCAGTGATCTTTCCGTCCTTGACAGCTTTGCTGACCCAGATCTCCAGGCGGCGAACCAGTTTCTTGGGGTCGTACTGCACGTATTCCAGTACATCAGCCACTGTCTCTCCGTCTATGAACTGATCGATGTTGTAGCCATTCTCATCCACCGAGATATGCACGGCGTTGGTATCACCGAACAGGTTGTGCATATTACCCAGGATCTCCTGATAGGCTCCCACCAGGAACACACCTATATAATAATGTTCGTTGGCCTTCACGGGGTGCAGGGGAATATAGTTGGTCTGCTGACCGCCATTCACGTATGCCGAGATCTTGCCATCACTGTCACAGGTGATATCCTGCAGGGTAGCACTTCTGCTGGGCTGCTCGCCCAGACGTTCTATAGGCATGATGGGGAACAGCTGGTCTATACCCCATGAGTCGGGCATACTCTGGAAGAGGCTGAAGTTACAGAAGTACTTGTCAGCCATCTGCTTGTCCAGCTTGCGGAGCTCATCGGGCACATGCTTCTGATGGTGAGCCAACTCGGCCACCTCATGGCTGATAGCCCAATACAGCGATTCTATCTGAGCCCTGGTCTTCAGGTCGATGATGCCATGGCGGAAGAGGTCCAGCGCTTCTTCCCTGATATCCTCAGCATCGTGCCAGTCCTCCAGCATAGAGCGGGAAGACAGCTTATCCCAGATCTCCGTCAGGTCGTGTACCAGCTTATGATCCTCGGGTCCGGGCTCAAAGTCCTCGGGCATCTGGGGCGCAGACACACTCTCCATCACATCCACCACCAGTACACTATGATGAGCAGCCAATGAGCGGCCACCCTCGGTGATGATGTTGGGATGAGGTATATTGTTCTGGTTGGCAGCCTCAGCAAGGGTGTACACACAGTCGTTCACATACTCCTGAATGCTGTAGTTCACACTGCTCTCGCTGTTACTGCTTCGGGTACCGTCATAGTCGACACCCAGACCACCGCCACAGTCTACAAATTCTATATTGAAACCCATCTGATGCAGTTGCACATAATACTGGGCCATCTCGCGAAGGGCGGTGCTGATACGACGAATCTTGTTTATCTGGCTACCGATATGGAAGTGAATCAGCTTCAGGCAGTCACGCAAGCCCATCTCATCCAACATCTTCAGCGCCATCAGCAACTCGGAACTGTTCAGACCGAACTTGCTGGCATCACCGCCGCTCTCGCTCCACTTTCCAGAACCGTTGCTGGCCAGCTTTATGCGGATACCCAGGTTGGGACGTACCCCCAGGCGTTCCGCTGTCTCAGCGATAATCTTCAGTTCGGGCAGCTTCTCCACTACCAGGAAAACGCGCTTACCCATCTTTTGGGCCAGCAGTGCCAGTTCTATGTAGTTCTGGTCCTTATGACCGTTGCAGACAATCAGGCTGTCGCTGTCCATGTTAGTAGCCAGCACCACATGCAGCTCAGGCTTGGAACCGGCTTCCAGACCCAGGTTGTAACGCTTACCATGACTGATAATCTCCTCCACAACAGGACGCATCTGGTTCACCTTGATGGGGAAGATGATAAAATGCTCGCCCGTATACGAGTATTCCTTCTCCGCTTTACGGAAGCACTCATCAGTCTTCTCGATGCGGTTGTCCAGGATGTCCGGGAATCGCAGCAACACAGGAGCCGTCACATGACGCGTTGCCAGATGATCCACCACTTCCTTCAGGTCTATCTGCACCGAATTCTTCTTGGGCGTTACATACACATGCCCTTTGTCATTGATACCAAAGTAGTTCACTCCCCAACCCTTAATGTTGTAGAGTTCCTCTGAATCCTCAATACGCCACTTTTTCATCTTTTCTGTGAAAGTTTAGAGTTTAGAGATTAGAGTTTAGAGTCAGTTTATTTAGTTTAGAGTTTAGAGTCAGTTGAATCCGAGGATAGTTTATATGAGTTTTGAAGTCCAGATAGGAGACGAGCTACTTCCTCTATTTGTTGATCCATACTTAATCTATCTTCCGACGTGATATATCCAAGATCTTCAGCTATCTCAAATTGAGATGACACTTCCATAAGCGAACCATAAGCTATTTCAATAAAATGAGACTTATCTTTGACAGAATATCTGTTTATACCTTCAGCGATATTAGAAGTAATAGAGACGGATGAACGTCTTAGCTGGTCACTCATAGCATAACGTTCTTCTGCAGGGAACCTTTTCAAAAGTTTGTAAGACTTTTTAACAACCTCCTTTGCTTTCTGGTACGCTATCAATCTTCGATAACCAAACACTTCCATACTTTTTCAACTATTAACTTGAAAACTGTCTCTAAACTCTAAACTCTAAACTCTAAACTAAATTAAGTTGCTTCTGCAACAACTCAACGCTTGTTTTTATCTTATCGTAATTATCCAGGAGGGTTACGTCCAGGGTGTGTTTGGCTTTCAGGTAGAAAGGTTCACGAACCTGCAGCGAGTCCTTGATATACTGCAACAGCTCTTCTTCCGTCTTGCCCTTAATCAGCGGGCGTTCTATCTTGCCCATCTTCAGGTGCATGGCCAGCACCTCGGGGGTAGCCTTCAGATAAACGGTCTCTGCCAGCGAGTTCATGTAATCCATGTTGTCGAAGAAACAGGGTGTTCCGCCGCCGCAGGACAGGACGATGTCCTGAAACTCAGCCGTCTCATGCAGCATGTTACGCTCTATCTCGCGAAAGCCCTCTTCGCCGCGCTCGGCAAAGATCTGTGCCACGGTACGATGGTAGCGCATCTCTATATACCAGTCCAGGTCGTAGAACTGGACACCCAGGGAGAGGGCCAACTGTCTTCCGACCGTTGTCTTGCCCGAACCCATGTAACCTATCAGGATGATACTCTTCATTATTTCTTGCGTCGTGTGGTCTTGGCCGTCTTATCCATCTGTCCGTTCACCACCTGCATACACTCTTCCTGTGTCAGGTCCTTCACACGGTCGTGCATATTCTTGGGCAGTCTGTAGTTGTTGCCCTTGTAGACGATGTAGGGACCGTATCTGCCGTTCAGGATTTCCATGTCTATATCCTCGAACTTCTTCAGGTGACGCTCCTCCTCCTCAATATGCTTCTTATGAATCATGATGACAGCCTCCTCGAAGGTGATCTTCAGGGGGTCAACATCCTTGGGGATGGATACATAGGTGCCGTTATGAACCACATAGGGACCGTACTTGCCGGCTCCCACCGTAACAACCTTACCCAGGTACTTACCCAGTTCGCGGGGCAGGCGGAACAGCTCCAGAGCCTCATCCAGTGTGATGCTCTCCAGGGTCTGGCCCTTCTTCAGCTGTGCGAAGCGGGGCTTGGCATCTCCGTCAGAGCTGCCTATCTGCACCACAGGACCGAAGCGGCCTATCTTCACGGTGATGACCTCGCCGGTCTTGGGATCGTTACCCAACAGGCGCTCACCTACCTTATGTTCTGTATGTGTGTTGCCCGCACGTTCTACCAGCGGGTCAAAGTCGTTATAGAAGTCGCTGATGACACCTGTCCACTCCATCTTGCCCTCAGCTATCTCATCGAATTCCTTCTCTATGTCAGCCGTGAAGTTATAGTCCATGATGCTGGGGAAGTTCTCGCTCAGATAGTCGTTCACCACGATACCGGTATCCGTAGGCAGCAGCTTGCCGCGCTCTGCACCGATGGTGGTCTTATGGCTGGCCGTGGCTATCTTGTCACCCTTCAGGGTCAGGGTCACGAAGGTACGCTCCTCACCGGGCTTGTCACCCTTGGCCACATATTCACGCTGCTGAATGGTGGTGATGGTGGTGGCATAGGTACTGGGTCGTCCGATACCCAACTCCTCCAGCTTGCGCACCAGGCTGGCTTCGTTGTAACGGATAGGACGCTGTGCGAAACGCTGTGTAGCCACGATGACACCTCTGTTCAGGGCATCGCCCACGGTCATCACGGGCAGTACGCCCTCTGCCTCTCCCTCGGACTGGTCAGCGTTCTCGTTCTCTGTCTCCTTGTATACGCGCAGGAAACCGTCGAATTTCACTACCTCGCCGTTGGCCACAAAGTACTCATCCATGCCCTCTATGCTGATGGTCACCTGTGTCTTCTCTATCTCGGCATCAGCCATCTGGCTGGCAATGGTACGCTTCCAGATCAGGTCGTAGAGCTTACGCTCCTGCTGTGTACCCTCTATCTGGGGCTGGTCCATATAGGTGGGACGGATAGCCTCGTGAGCTTCCTGTGCACCCTTCGAGTTGGTCTGGTACTGGCGGGTCTTCACATATTCCTTACCCATCTGCTCTGCGATCACCTGCTTGCTGGCACCCAGGCACAGTTTACTTAGGTTCACGCTATCCGTACGCATGTACGTGATGCGTCCGCTTTCATACAGGTGCTGAGCCACCATCATGGTCTGGGCTACGGTAAAGCCCAACTTATGGGCAGCCTCCTGCTGCAGGGTACTGGTGGTGAAGGGAGGGGCAGGAACACGCTTCTGGGGTTTCGTGGCAATGTCCTGAACGGTGAAGTTCACCGAACGGCACTTCTCCAGGAAGGCCTCTGCCTGCTCCTGGGTGGCAAAGCGCTGGTTCAGCTCAGCCTTCACCTCGCTGCCCTCAGCAGTAGTGAAGACAGCCGTTATACGGAAATTATCATCGCCGCTGAAGTTCTGGATCTCGCGCTCGCGCTCTACGATCAGGCGCACAGCCACACTCTGTACACGACCGGCACTCAGGGCGGGCTTCACCTTACGCCACAGCACGGGGCTCAGCTTGAAACCAACTATACGGTCCAGTACACGGCGTGCCTGCTGGGCATTCACCAGGTTCAGGTCTATCTTACGGGGATGTTCTATAGCCTCCAGGATGGCAGGCTTTGTAATTTCGTGAAAGACAATTCTGCGGGTATTGTCGGGACGCAGGCCCAGCACCTCATACAGGTGCCAGCTGATAGCCTCTCCTTCGCGGTCCTCATCGGAAGCCAACCATACGGTCTTGGCCTCTTTCGAGAGTTTCTTCAGATTCTCTACAACACTTTTCTTGTCGGTAGGTACCTCATATTGCGGGGCGAACGTGTTAACGTCCACACTGAAACTTCTTTTCTTCAAGTCACGGATATGGCCGTAACTCGAGACAACCTTATAGTCCTCTCCCAGGAATTTTTCTATAGTCTTTGCCTTTGCCGGGCTCTCCACTATTACCAGATTTTCCTTCATCTTACGTTCGTTTTTTATAATTGCGGCGGCAAAGGTACTGCATTTTTTTGGTCTACACCTTATATATTAGGCATTTTTTTTGCTAAAATATGTTGCACACCTTTCCGAATCGAGGTTAAACCAAAGGTTTCCGGTTTTATGTCCTTCCAGGGAATCCACATGATTTCTGCTGCATCATCAGCCGGAATAGCATTTTTTGTGCTGTTTACGTGGCACAGGTAGAACATGTCTATCGTGTGGATGTCCAGTCCGCCATAGGGGTATATGTTGGGGATGGAGAACAGGAACTCCACCCTGTCCACCTCCAGGCCTGTCTCTTCCTTCACCTCGCGCACTACCCCCTCCTCGCTGGTCTCGTAGCAGTCGCTGAAGCCCCCGGGCAGGTCCAGTGTCCCCTTGGCAGGCTCCTTGGCCCTGCGCACCACCAGTAGCTCGTTCTTCTCGTTCACTATCACAGCCACCGTGCTGGCACTGGGGTTAAAGTAATACACAAAGCCGCATGCCTCGCACCGTTTGCTCTTATTGTTGTTCTCCACAAACCTGTCCGAGCCGCATAGGGGGCAAAAGCGGAATTTTTTAAGAGGATGTTCTGCCATATATACCTGTTTTTGTCATTTTCGAGTTGCAAACATATAAAAAAGTGACAGAAATAACAACAAATACCCGCATTTTGTGTACACCCAATCAAAATATTTTTTATCTTTGTATCTCGAAAATATTAAATATCTATCTAACAAAACTAACAAAAAAAAACATACACATCTATGACTTTTCTTTCAGATTGGTTCAACCAGCTTGATCCGGGCCTCCGCTTTTATTGTGGTGTCGCTATCTTTGCCACTATTGTTGTAATCATCCAGATGACTATGTCCTTTGCCGGCATAGGCGACATCGATTCCGGAGATGCCGACGTGGATTTCAGTACCGATACCGACAGTCTCGATGATGCCGGCAGTATGCACCTGCTGTCCATCCGCAACGTGTTCTATTTCCTGTTGGGCTTCGGTTGGGCTGGCACAAGTCTGTGGAATACCATTCCCAGTTCCGTTCTCCTCTGTTTCGCCTCCGTCCTGGTGGGTTGCCTCTTCGTGGCTATCTTCATCTTCCTGTTCCGTCAGATGATGAAGTTACAGAGCAACGGAGCTTTCAATATCAACGATGCCGTTGGCAAGGTGTGCGATGTCTATCTGCGTATCCCTGGCGAGAATCAGGGCCTGGGCAAGGTTCAGATCAGCTTCAACGGTTCCGTCCAGGAACTGGATGCCCGCACAGACGGAGAGCCCATCCCCTCAGGCGCCAAAGTGCGCGTGCTACGCGTAATAGATAAGAAAGTATTGGAGGTGGAAAAGGCATAAGGCCCCCTCCCCGCTCCCCCTTTGGGGGAGTGTCTCTTAGTTTAGAGTTGATAGCGTAAAGTGTAAAGTTGAAAGAAAAATCCCCCTACAACAATCACTCCCCCAAAGGGGGAGCAGGGAGGGGGCCCTCAATTCTCAAAGTCTAATAACCCGCCCTTTTTCACTCCCCCAAAGGGGGAGATGGAGGGGGCCTAAATAAAACAAAATGTTTCAAGAACCCTTTTTCCTAATTATCGTATGCGCCATCCTGGTGGTGGCCATCGTGGCCTTTCTGGCCAATCGTTACAGAAAATGTCCTGCCGACAAGATCCTCGTCATCTATGGTAGTGGCAATGGTGCAAAGAAATCAGCCAACTGCGTTCATGGCGGAGGAGCCTTCGTATGGCCCGTCATCCAGGACTATGCCTACATGAGTCTGACCCCCATTGGTATCGATGCCAATCTTACCAATGCCCTGTCACGCCAGAACATCCGCGTGGATGTGCCCTGCCGCTTTACCGTAGGTATCAGCACCGACCCCGAGTACATGAATGCCGCTGCCGAGCGATTACTGGGCCAGTCTGCCAATCAGATCCAGGAGATGGCTCGCGATATCCTCTTCGGACAGTTGCGTCTGGTTATCGCCACCATGAGTATCGAGGAGTTGAACTCCGACCGTGACAAGTTCCTCGAGGCCATCACAGCCAATGTCGAGGTCGAGCTCAAGAAGATTGGTCTGAAGCTCATCAACGTGAACGTTACCGATATCAAGGACGAGAGCGGCTATATCGAGGCCCTCGGTCAGGAGGCTGCTGCCAAGGCTATCAACGAGGCCAAGGTTCGCGTGGCCGAGCAGGAGAAGATGGGTGAGATCGGTAAGGCTGAGGCTGTCCGCGAGACCCGTATCCGTACCGCTGCTGCCAATGCAGAAGCTGTCAAGGGTGAGAACGAAGCCAAGATAAACATTGCCAACTCAGATGCCGTCCGTCGCGAGAAAGAGGCAGAGGCTCTGCGTCGCGCCACAGCTGCCGAGAAGGTGGCCCAGGCTCAGGCCCTCGAGGAGTCCTATGCTGCCGAGCAGAAAGCCGAGGATGCCCGTGCTACCCGCGAGCGTGCCACCCAGAACGCCAATGTCATCGTCAAGCAAGAGATCGAGAAGAAACGTCTTGTTATCGAGGCAGAGGCTGCCGCTGAGCAGAAGCGTGTCAATGCCAAGGGTGAGGCAGATGCCATCTATGCCAAGATGGAGGCAGAGGCCAAGGGTCTCTATCAGATACTGACCAAGCAAGCCGACGGTTACGACAAGATGATCCAGGCTGCCGGTGGTGATGCCACCAAGGCATACACCCTTCTCCTCCTGGAGAAGCTGCCCGAACTTGTCAAGACACAGGTCGAGGCCATCAAGGGCATCAATATCGACAAGGTAACCGTTTGGGACAATGGCAGCAACGCAGACGGCAAAGGCTCCACAGCCAATTTCCTCTCCGGCCTCATGAAATGTGTCCCCCCATTGAACGAACTCTTCGAGCAAGCCGGCATGTCCCTCCCCGAGTATTTGGGGAAGAAAAGCCCCCTCCCCAACCCCTCCCCCGAGGAGGAGGGAGAGGAGAAATAGCAACCCCTTCCGAGAATTGAAAATTGAAAATTGAGAATTTAAAAGGTCACGCAGATGCGTAACCAAAAATAATAAAAAAAGATATAAAGACCGTAGCGCGGAAATGATGTCAGATGTAAAGACCCTGAAAGGGTCATATAACCTAGGGTAGGGCCTTGGCCCTACTGATGGAGAACCCACCCCCCACCGCCCCTGTAAGGGGCGCATAACCTGGACTAGGGGCCGCTCCGCGGTTTATCTGATATTTCTTAAATAAAAAGAATAGAGATCAATTAAATAACCTTTCAACAACCGTAAAACTTTGAATAATGGGAATAACAGATAGATAGTCGTAGACTGTGGTTTTTTAGCCCGAAGGGCGGGGTTTTTCCTCGATGAGAAAGGGAGCCCTGAAGGGGTTAATGATATTAGTATTAAGGCTGTCTGGATGCTTGCATACAAGCAGAATTAAAACTAATAA
>JAEEGJ010018710.1_pt1 | contig 15407 bp, 13 predicted proteins | sample 8958761 | NCBI WGS metagenome assembly JAEEGJ01 (sample SAMN16246546, study PRJNA631951) | gut metagenome | biome: gut microbiome; feature: rumen; material: RS-attached | host: Bos | place: Iran: Karaj | collected 2018-10 | reverse complement strand
ATGCAACTAGATAGGCGAAATATGGAGTCATGTAATTATAAAACATGTCTAATCCTAAATCTATAAAAAGGAAAGACACCATTATCGAAAGAACCAATATGATTACCTGCTTATTTTTTGACATAAAGGTCTTTGCTAAAAGATAAACTGGGAACCAATAATATAATATAAATCCTACAATTCCAAATCCAAAAAGAATTTCCATAAAATTGTTGTGGATATGAATATGTCTATAATTAACTACACCATCTACCTTATACTCCTCAAGCTGAGAATAAGGCATCTCTTTAAATGCATAAAATCCATGTCCAAATATTGGATGCTCACCAAAGTGTTTCTTAAATTCTGCCGTAACAGCCATACGCTGTCCTGTACTAGTGTGCAAATCATACTCTGTATCGTTAAGACTGGTAAATAGCTCAACAAATCTAGCACCAATAATTCTATATAAAAGTGGCACTGACATAATAAGAATTATACCTAAAACACCTGCTATCCCTAGCACCAACAAATTTCTTCTAAGAACTTTTTTATCCTTAGAAGTTCCAATAATCAAAATAATAAATACAAATGCAAGTGGTATAATCGCTGCCTTTGCCCCTGAAGCAAATATCAAAAATATCCCAAGAGCTGCTGGCAAGGCATATTTTTTCCAGCTTTTGTTTACATATATATTATAAATGACTGGAATCAAAAGTATGATTATAAAATTTGCAGTATCTACACAGGTGCCCGCTGGTGTAGCTCCTACTCTTGATTCTGATATGGTACCATCAACCCACTCTCCCCATACATAGTCATATTTCAAACTAGTAATAAGAGTAGTTACGATAGTAAATGAACCTGCTACAGACAAAATATCAAGCATATCATCCATATTATAATAGAGGATAATCATGATAAGAATAGCTGGTACAATTGTAAGCAGTGCATACTGTCTGCTGTACATATCTGTGTAAGTTCCAATTTTGAAATGCCCATAGATGAACACTAAAACCGAGAACAAAAACACCCATAATATTGCTGGATTTACAATCGCTTTTTTTATTGTTTTCTTGTCATTAAGACCAAGATAACCACAATACAAAATAGTAAGTCCATTAATTGCCACATTAATGAGCATAAAAATCTTGCTGTAGACTATCCCCAAATCAAATCGGGCAAAAAGCAATAAACTTATTAAGCATATGGAAATCAATTTCTTATTCTTTTCAAGAAACATATAACATTATCTCCTAGAATCTAAATCCATTTGGTGAAGTATTATAATATCTAATCTCAACACCCATTTCTTTCAATTGACCAGCCAGTGCTCCCGCTGTGTAGTTAGCACTAGTCATAATCCATTCAGGTGTATCAAAAATAGCAATCTGAGGATCTACCGCTTCGTAGAAGCCTGTATCAAATGGAATACTATTATTACCATGGTGTCCGCACTGCAAAATATCTGCATGGAGCTTATCTCCATAGGTCTCAACTAGATAGTCTCCCATGTATTTTGTATGGCAGTCACCACATATTAGTATGCTGCGATTCTCTGTCTCCATCTTAAATACTAGTGATGCATCATTTGGAATATCCTCTGCAGAATCTATCACCACATCGTCACACGCATTAAAGAATGTAAGCTTTAGATTGTCACTAAACTCCAGAACGTCATCTCTATGAATATAATTAATATTGTCAGCATCCTTTGTGAGCTCCATAAATTTATCATAGCTATCCACATCATCCCATTCCTGTGCTACTGAATGGAAAAGCTCTGAATCTAAAGGAGTGACATAAATATTGTCTATTGTAATCCCCTGTGGGTCCTCATAGATTGTATTAAATCCATCAATGTGATCCTTGTGATAGTGGGTCAATATCCAAGCATCTACATGGCCACCATACTGATTAATCACATATCTAAGTAAACTCTCATCCTCAGCATGACCACCATCAACTACGATAAGTGAGCCATCCTTTTGGTTGTACATAAAGTAGCATAGTCCTTGGTCCCCTGATTCATCTGCATAGTTCATAAGAATCCATGCCGAGTCTGGTGGTGTAAGTACCGCATAATATGGCGTCCTGCCATATACTTCAAACCCTGCATCTGTATACGCACTTAAAACACTCTCGGCTGCAGATACTACAAGGAAATCAAGCTTTTTGCTAACGCAGTAATCTGAAATCACCTGGGTATCAGGATTCTCATTTGTTAGTTCATAGGCCTCATCTGGTAAGTATCTAGAATATGGCATAGAAAATCTGGAATCCATCTGTCTTAAATAAACAGCTATGTCCTGAGGTGCCATTATCTTGATTTTATCACCTTGATAATCAGCAAAAATGTCACATATTGTGACAACATCCTGCGGTACCTTATTGCGATTTTCTGCTTTTGTGTACCAGCTTTCTGAATAGATGCACTTACCAATTAAAACAATAGCAAGCGTTGCCACTGCCACGGCTGCCATCTTTTTTATACCTGTAAGCTTTGATAATAAAAGTGTGATTCCAAATGCTATTATAATTAAAACAGGTATTAAAGAGAAAAATCTCTTGTAATACTGATCAAATGTACTGGCCTCTAAAAAGTGTTTACACACATAAAAGGATACTGGGTTATAGATAAAAACCAGCACCAAACAAGAATACCAGAGGAAGGCATATCTTTTTATCTTTTCTTTTTCAAATACTAGTATTCCAATTAGAGAAAGGGTAAAGAGAGCTAAGAAGCCTATTCCGCCCCAGTATTCTCTAGTAATACTAATCATCTCTTTTAACCAAACCATTTATACCACCAATTGATATCACGGCCGCGTTTAAAGAATACCTCTCCATCTGCGCGGTGCATATCTTTAATAAGCGCTGACATAAGTGTGTAGAAAACTACAAGGTAAATTACTCCAAATAAGCTAGAAATCAAATATCTTAAATCAACAATTTTTCTGTTATAAATGCTCATCGCAATCCATGCTGAAACAACAGTGATCGTAATTAGCAGAGCAGACATTGTGGTAAGTGATGCTGCTCCAAGTGAAATCATAGCAAGTGAAATCACCTTGTGTTTATCGAAATTGTTCTTATAGGTTTCAAACAAATAAATAGTAAAGAAGGGAATTGCTACAGCTGTAAGCAAAGCCTTTCCCTGCCAAATCGCTCCTAGCAATCTAAATGTAGATGAATAGTGAGAATAAAGGCCAAATATGTTAGCTACTGATAAAACTACTAAGAAAATAAATCTATTCTCTGCATCCTTAAAAATAAAGCTTGCAATATAGTAATAAACTATATATGCAACTATAAGAAGGATTACTGGCATAATAGTATGACATACTGTTGTCACTTCAAAGCTAGAAACCTTTGCCATGTATGCTATAAATGTAGGCCATGCTGTAACAGCTCTTTTCTCAGCAGTATATGGCATCTCTCCATTGACATAATTCGCATATGCGATAGTATCTGTCGTAATAGTATCCTGGCTATTTACCACGTAGTCATAGTCATCGTAAGACCACTCATTAATTTCATAGGCAAATGCAAAATACAGCTGAACAATCAGTATAGCTACAAAAGCTATCATGTAAATTCCAAGAAACTTATTAGCCTTGATTTGATTTAATTTTTCTGAAAGCCATTTTTTAATATTTCCTATGCTTACCTTGATTGCCGCCTTGTCTTTTATCATCCAGACTATGAGCAATATAGCAATTACAACAGAATATGCAATGCATAGAGCTGTAAAACATCCTGTAAATGGCTCGGTAAAAGTGTTCCAGTACTGATGCCACTCAAGTAAAGAACACAACACATAAAATATAGCAAAAGAGCCAAACAACCCAATTATATAGGTTGCTATGGCTGAATCTTTGTTATCTGTCTGCTTGTATGTAATTAGTCTACCTAGTGCTACAGGAATGATTGTAAAGTGTAGCAAAAAGGCTATCGCTCTAATTATTATCATCTAGTTCTCTTTCATCGTAGATTTAGATTAAACTATTTGTTTTCAAATCTCTTTTGCATCAAGCACTTTGCGAACTCAAAATCAATCGGATAATCGATGTCGATTGAATCCTCACGCTTCATAATGTAAGCAACTGTGTTGTCACAGTAATAAGTTCTCTTAGTCTTAAGCAAGTCATAATCTAAGATATAAATAGCACCATTAGGCACAATATATGTCTCGTTGTTCTGACGATTAGTCATTGTGATGCCCTGACCAAATCCCGCATTGTGAACTCGACCATTTTCATCTAGCTTGTGATACCAGCTGGCTGGTACCTCTGCCTCTGCAAATGAAATAAGAGTAGTGGCACCATCTGCCTCAAACTGAGCCAATGCCTCCTCAATATGTGTCTCATTTCTGAGAGGAACTGTTGGAAGAAGTACCATAAACTTCTCAATCTGCTGGCCAGTCTCATTCATAACAAACTCTGTTGCATGAAGATACACATCGATAGCTGAAGCTGTGTCGCTTGAGAGCTCTGCAGGACGCATAAATGGAACCTCTGCCCCATACTCTCTAGCTACATTGGCGATAGCTTCATCATCTGTAGTGACAATAACTCTATCGATGCCCTTAGCCTTTTTAGCAGCCTCAATAGTCCACGCAATCAGAGGCTTGCCGCAAATCTCTTTTATATTTTTCCCTGGGACTCCCTTAGAGCCTCCTCGGGCTGGAATAAATGCAATCATGATCTACACTCTCTACTATCTACGCCAGTCACAGCTACAAGCCTTAGATACTCTTTGCCGGACTAACATGTCCTTGCAAAGAGCACTAAGAGCTTGATGCTTACTGGCTAGTATATAAAATAATTTATTATTTATCACAGCCCGTGTAGGCTGCAAATACATTCACGTAAAAACAAAAAGATATTTGCTCTACGGTTAGAAGTCACCCCACTGGAAAAGTTCGTCGGCTGTGATGTCGCGCTTTAATTCCTTGCCGATTAACATCTCATAGAACTTAGGTGAGATGGCTGTACCTGGGCGCTTGTAGTCAAGGTCATCCTCTGTAAGGATGTGACCTGCCTTCATGTCGTGAGCTGCCACGATAGAGCGCTTGTACTCGCCTCTCTGATGCTCGCTCTCGTTAACTATCTTGCGATAAGAGCCCATCATCTTGTAACCCTGCTCTGCTGCATCGCAGATAATCTTCATTTCTTCTGGATTAGCTGAAATCTTGTGATCCCAACCCTTCATGTTTTTGTCCATTGTGAAATGCTTTTCAATGATGCAAACATTTTTAGCAATAGACATGATTGGTGCAACCACACCAAATGTATGATCAGAATATCCTGTAGGATAGCCAAATGCCATACGATACATATCGATATTGTTAAGGTTAACCTGCTCATCAGCTGGTGGATAGATTGATACGCAGTGAAGTACACAAATCTCCTTGCATCCGCCTGCCTCGATAGCTGCGATAGCATTAACTACATCATCCATACCAGTAAGACCAGTAGAGATAACAACTGGAACGCCCTTGCTTCCGATGTACTTAAGGAATGGAACATTCTCAACATCCATAGATGCTACCTTGATAAATGGAACATGAAGCTCATCTACAAGGAGATCAACACCAGCCTTGTCGAATGGTGTTGATGTAAAGTCGATATCAAGCTCGTCGCAGTATGCCTTGAGCTCAAAATGCTGCTCACGTGTAAGTGCATATGCCTCTACGATTGACTCAAGTGTATAGTCTGTACGATTTCTATAGTCGTCTCCAAGGAAGTAATTGTCCTCGTAGTTCTTCTTTGAAAATACATTGCTCTTTGTAAACGACTGAAGCTTGATGCAGTCTGCGCCGCACTCTTTTGCAGTCTTAATCATTGTCTTGGCAAGCTCCATATCACCATTGTGATTAGCTCCAAGCTCTGCGATAACATATGGCTTCTTGCCACCTGCTACCATATCCTGATAATTAAATCTCATAGGAATCCTCCATAATTATATTGCTCCACCAGTAGCCATTATGGCTGACTGATGTATCTATTTTATTAATATCCAACTCCTTCAAATCATCGTAGAGATGCTTAAAGTATGGATAGCGTTTAGCTAAGTTACTGTAGTGGGTCAGCTTGACGCTCAGTTCCTGCTGCACATCATGTGTGGTACCCACCTGATTGTTGTCGTGAATACGGTAGACAGTGGCTGCATTTTTGACCAGCTTTCCAGGACCAATATCCATCAGAAGCCTAGTGTAAAAATACCAGTCAAATACAGGGCAATCCCCCTCTGATAAGGTATCTATAAATGCATCATCAATCATATTTAAATTAATAGCTGCAATAGACATTCCGATAAAATTTGACTGGGAAATAGCTCTAGCGGAATCCACCCTGTCAGGCAAATTCTCAAGCACTACTTTTCCATCTTCCGTAACTAATTCATTATAGTAGAAAGCGTATGATTTGTCTAATTGGTACGCCTTTTTGTACTCTTCAATTCTGTTGAGAGCAAATGTATCATCCGCATCTGAAACTATTAATAAATCATAACCTGCTTTCTTTGCAGCACGAATCATCTCTATACGCGTCTGAGCAATAGATACATGCCTTGGCTCTAGGTCTACGAACACATCTGCATCCATATTAAGATTTTTCAATTCATCCTTTGAATAATTGTCATTTACAATCAACACATCAAATTCCGAATCAGTCTGATGAAAGACGCAGTACATCAAATCATCAAAATATTCTCGTGCTTGCTTGTAAATAACTGTTCCAAATGCTACCTTCATTTTTTTCCCTTTACAACAGAAGACGAGCCTTGCTCGCCTTCTTAAATGTCAATTTATAATTATTATAACCTTTTGTTTTCCTGATGAAAAACAAAATCCTACACTCTATTTTAGTGCTCTTCTAATTTTAATTTTACAGCTACAAATCCTTCAGCATATCCACAGTGGTTACCGTAGCCCCAAATCTTATTGCGCTCGATATTTGTCTCAAACAAGTTACCCTGTCTGTTGTGAGCTGCCTCATAGCACTGAAGTGCTGCTCGCTTCTTATCTACGTAATCTGTCACATCCACAAAAACATTTGGATAGAATGATTCGCCAATGATATATGGATTTGACTGGAACATAAGAAGGTTGTCACAATGTCTAGCTGCTGTATAGCAAATCTGATTAGCTGCTAGATGATCTGTGTTGTAATCCTCCTTGAAGTGGAAAATACATGTATCAATGTCATAATCTGAGATAACCTTTTCAAGAGCCTGCATAGTCTCCTGTGTGTAAGTCAAATTACCATATTTAGCTGCTGGGAAATCGATTTCCTTTGCGCCGATAGCTGCACATGCATTAGCACTGTTCTCTCTACCTGTCTCTGTTTTGATATCAAGGTTCATCAAGTCTGACTTAACTTCTGTATCTGTCAATGTGATTTTGTATACATTATGTCCCATAGCAACATATTTTGCCATAGTACCGCCTGCACCAAGCTCCGCATCATCAAAATGCGCTCCGATAACTAAAATATTATTCATGTCATACCTCCTTCGGGTAATTAATAAACTTAGTATATGTACAAAAAATATATTTTTGGACTTTAAAAGTCAATGCGCTTATTAGACAAATTATCTCAAATAAGAATCCATTTGGTCCATAAGCTGCTTTTTATTAAAGTTTTTATCGTTATATTTTTTTGCGTTTTCACTCATTTCCATCAAGCGCTCTTTAGACATAGCTGCCATCTTGCAAATATTTTCAGCAAGCTCTTCAGCATTTCCAATATCTGAGCACATACCGCAGTCAGCCTCGCTGATGATTCTGGCTGTCTCGCCCTTTGCAGATGCAATAATGGGCATAGCGCAAGCCATATATGACTGAAGCTTAGCAGGAATAGTCTTAGCAAAAAGCTCATCATCGGCAAAAGATATAAAGGCAGCATCTCCCTTGGCAAGCTGCGATGGAACCTCTTCAGGGCTAACCCTGCCTACAAATTCAAACATATGCCATACGCCATTTTCAGTAATGGCAGCCTCGAAGCTTTTTCTTGCTCTACCGTCGCCAACGATTGTAAAGCAAATGTCTTTCTTACCCTGCTCTTTAAGGATTTTCGCAGCCTCAGGAAGAATCTCTAAGCCCTGAGCCTGTCCAATATTGCCAGTGAAAATCACATTAAAGCCCTGATGCTCCTTTTTAGGAAGTGGCTGATAAAACTCCTCCGCATACTGAGGCCAAAAGCTAACTTTATCATGCTCACTCTCATCTACGTATTTGCGAATCGAATCCACAAAGCTTGGACTGGTTCCCCAAATATGAGTACAGCCCTTGTATATCTTTCTAACCATTCTCTCTATAGGCTTAATCACTATAGGTGAATGGATACCTGTAATCATCTCAACATTTTCAGGCCACAAATCCTGAACGTATAAATAGCATGGAATCTTATGTCTCTTGGCGAATCTAACACCAACCATACATTGATTCATTGGCGAAGTCTCAAACATGAAGACCTCATCCGCTTTTATTTTTGAAAACAGCTGCCACCAAAAGCCAAAGAATGGAAAGCTGAAATAATTCAGAATCAATCCAAGCTTATTATGACCTGGAGCAATAAGTGGAATTCTAAAAATCTCCACCCCATTTATATTATCTTTTGTATGTTTGAACCAGCTATAGCCTGGGAAAAACTTCCCTGTTGGATAATTAGGAGTGCCGGTCACCGCAGTGACCTTGTAGCCTCGCTTTACCCACTCGAAGGCCATGTCATTTATCCTAAAATTCTCCGGATAAAAGTGCTGGCAAATTATTAAAATATGTTTCATTAATTTTGTTTTTCTCCCGCTTGTTACAGTCTCAAGCCTGAGATATTGCTTTCGTCAACTAACACGTTTCCTTCAGCAACACTCAGAGCTTGATACTTACAAGCTATTTTTACTTGATTCTAATATTTGCTTGTTACAGTCTACAAACTATTTTTACTTATTTATTAATTTGCTACGACCGCGCTAGAATTTCAAAACAGTCTTAGCCGGTACACCAACCACTTCGCAGCGTCCCTTAGTGTTTTTGATTACGCAAGAGCCTGCCCAAATATGGGTCTCGTCGCCAATTTTTTTGCCCTGTACAATCTGTGAGCCTGTACCTACTTCGATGAGGTTTCCAAGTGTACATGAACCAGAAATATTAGCGTTTGGATTGAGTGTGTTGTAATCTCCAAGCACTGAATCATGAGCTATTGTACAGTTAAAGTTGATAAGGTTCTGATTACCAATCTTTACGTCAATTGTAAGGATAGCTCCTGCACATATTACATTTCCCTCGCCCATAGTCACCGCATCAGATACGATAGCAGTTGGGTCAATAAGATTTGGGAAGTGTACCTTAGGGTTCTTCTTGTAAAGCTCATATAAGAACTTACGCTTTTCCATAGAACCCATGGCAATTACTACATCCAAATCCTCAGCAGTCTCAGTGATATAGCTGTCATCACCGATGACACCTTCACCTGGCTCCATATCAATAAACCCCAGTATATTCCAAGTTGGCGTCACCGCATTAATTCGCTCTGCCAACCATTTTGTCTCTTTACCAGCACCACCGGTACCTACAATAACAAGATTTCTCATGTTTTCTTCCTTTCAAATTTACCGAAATCCATTTCGGTGAAACTCATTTCGGTTAAGCCTTGCCATCATTGATAGCAATATTCTGACCGTTTATCATATCAGCACCGTCAGATAATAAGAACTCAATTGTTGGAACCACCTGGTCTACGGTAAGATTCTTACCCTGTGGCATTGAACTTGCATTCATTTCTTTTATTAAATCAGGAAGGTCCTGTAAAAATCTAGTGTCAATCATCTCTGGGCTCACGCCATTAACTGTGATTCCCTTGTCTGCATACTCTGCTGCAAGTGACTTCATGAGACCAAGGCAAGCATATTTTGCAGTGGTGTATACACTTGTGTATTTTGGTGGCATCCCTACTGTGCAGCTAGTGAGCATAAATACAACCTTGCCGTATTTCTGCTTGCTCATAGCTGGAAGGAAATCCTTTAAGATATCTACTACTGGTCTAAGGTCAGTCTCAATATTCTCCGCAAAATTACACCAATCCTGCTTCTTAAAGTGCTTGTTCTCCATTGGAAGAGCTGCCAAATGAACTATATGATCCGGTGTCAATTCGCGCTGTTCCATAAAATCAAGCATCTTTCTTACAGACATAGCATCCGAAAAATCAGCCTGAACCATTACAAGCTTATCACCAAGCTTCTCCTCTAATGGTAAAAGTCTATCTACGCTGCTTCTGTAATGAGCCACAATTACATCATAGTTGTCAGCGACCTGATTTATAAGCCCGCATCCTACCTCGGAAGATGCACCTGTCACAAATAGTATCTTGTTTTCTCTCATGAATATATTCTCCTAAAAGTCAGGTATAAGAGGTCTACTAGACCTCTTAACTCTATACCACCAATATTTGCATTTTTCCTCTAAGTACCTTTTTACCATTTTGATTGGTAATAGTCACCTTCAGCTCAAGCCTCTGAACACTCTCTATTAACTCAGTAATCTCGCCCTTTACAGTAAGCTCATCACCTATGTATACAGGATTTGCAAATTTTGTCTCCACCTGCTGAATTAGACTTCGCTCACCTGGAATATATACGCCAGCAAGAGTAGACAAAAAACTAGCTGTAAGCATACCAAATGCCACCCTACCCGGATGGCCTTTTGATACTGCAAATTCTGTGTCATTATGAAGGGGATTCACATCACCTGTAATGTCCCTAAACTTAGAGAACATATCCTCTGTGATTGTGACATCAAAGCTCTCGCTCATTCCCACACTTAATTCTTCAAATTTGTAATTATTCATAATTATTCTCTCGCTAGTTACGTTTACAATCCTAAGCTGTTTCCTCTGGGAACTAACATGTTCCCTGCCGGAAACACTTAGAGATTGTCAACTACTAGCTATTTCTACCTAGTTCAATTTCGCCAATATAGTGTCTACCATTTCGCCTACGTTTTTGAGGGCCTGGATTTCCTTCATATCAAACTTTACGTTGAATTTCTTTTCACAAGCTACTACAAGATTGATCTGCTCAAGTGAGTCCCAATCCTCGATATCATCTGCTGTTGTAGCATCTGTAAGTTCGATTTCATCATCATCGAAAACGTCCTGGAAAATCTCTGTTAATGTATCAAAAACTTCTTCTCTTGTCATAGTATTCCTCCATTAGCTAATACCTACTATCTGCAAAATAGCTGGTACTGGTTGTCCATCTCTTAAATGTAATAAGAAATATAGTGTGCCGCACATCGCAAAGATGAGCACAATGTTCTGGATATAAATTAAAGCAAGCGCTTTTTTATTTTCCTTAGCATCTGTTCCAAGTGCAATCGATAAGCACATATATAAAGGTATCAAATATCTGTATGAAATCTGGATTCTCTCGCTGCCTTCAACTGGAGTAAATCTAACCATACATCCAATAAAGATAGCTACGAGACAAAGGATAAATCCAAGTCCAAAAATCACGTACTGCCAAGCTTTGATTCTCTTTCCCTTATTGATTACGATTCCTACAATAAGGCAAATGAGAAGGATAATTGTGCAAGCCACTGGCACCTGGGCGTTAAGTCTAACGTGACCGATTTCAGCACCGATAACGTGCTTAATGTTGTACCAGAAGTCTACTTTTATTCCGTCCCAAGCGAACTTTAAAGTCTCTGGGATATGGTCTTTAAAATACCACCATGTATATGACACCATAGTGTCATCCTGCTCAATAGCACCGTCATGTTTCCAGAAAATCTGGCTATACACTGACCAATAGTAACTGGTGATAAGCTTTCTTCCAACTACGATAATTCCTGCAAGGATAACTGCAAGAATTCCATACTCATACCATTTCTTGCTAAGTCCTACATCCTTCCACCATTTCTTTATTGGAATCATGAAGAACCAAACTCCAAATAACGCATATACGGTTTTATTTGGAATAAGCATTGCTACGCAGATAGCAATTATTATTAAGTCCCAAGCGTGAAGCTTTACCTTATCCTGACTATAGTACAAGCACATAGTCAGCAAGAGCATTGAGAAAAGAATGCTCATGTTGTCATATGAATATGACGCGCAAAGCTGAAGTATAGTTGGAAAAAGTGCAAATGAAACAAGTTGCAACTTTCCTACTGGAATTATTTTCAAACAGAACCATCCCATGAATATAAGCATGAGAGTGTTCATTAATCTTCCCATGAATACTGTTCCGGCAAAACCAAAGCCAAGGAATCTAGCTATTGAAATACCTACTGCAGAAACAAGATATCTTCTTGCCTTAGCAGGGAACTCATAACAAGGAACTAACTGTTTAGCTTCCTCTGAGCAATGGAACCAATTACCATCTGCTAAAACTTGGTACTGGTAAGGGAATGTAATATCAACTGTTGGTAGGTAGATGTAATCCTCTGCCCTCATCTCGAAATATGTTTCTTGTGGCACCCAAAGGTTTGTACCATCATACTGTCGACCAAGATTATGGTCTTTCATGCCCATCATGATATTAGAACAATGGTAGGCACTATAAAAATGAGACACCTCATCTACACCAGAAATAGGTGGCATAACAAGCTGCATGCTAATGCTCCAGCCCAATGCCAATACCACAAAAACTCTTGGATAGCTCCACTTTTTATCTAGCAACAAAAATCTAAGTAAATAAACAGTTGTTGCAATCATTATCAATAAGATAAAGAGAAAATATCCATTATAAAATTTAGATTTTGATGTGTTAAAACAATTTAAAATAAAGAATACTGTAGCAAAAATTGTACCTACTGCTGCTAAAAGAACCGCACCAAGTCTAAATGCCTTATCCTTTGTCATTGGACAAAAAAAGCTTTTGATTTTTTCCAAAACAAGTCCTCTCTATCTGTTATTTGCTAATCCCTCTAAGACGGTTTTCCATCTTGCCAAGCTCATCAAGCTGGCCCATGTCCATCCAAGTATTTTCGTTGATTGGGTATACTCCAACCTTTTTACCATCATCCTTTAGTCGATTGATAATATCTGGGAAGCCGATAAACTCACCGTCCTTGATATAATCAATTACCTCCGGCTCGACTATATAGATACCTGTGTTTGTAAAGAAACTAAACTCAGGCTTTTCTTTCATGTCAGTAATATTTCCATGCTCGCCAAATTCAACTACGCCATAAGCCACCTGGAAATTGCGAAGAGAGCAGACCATTGTAATCACATTGCCCTCTGCCTTATGGTGAGCATAAATTTTAGAATAATCCTCTTCAATTAAAATGTCGCAATTTGTAAGGATAAATGTCTCATTAACCTTGCCTCTAAGAAGGGAAAGTCCACCACCTGTACCAAGTGGAGTATCCTCATCTACATATTCGATAGTATAAGGCTTATCAACCTCACCAAAATATGACTTAATCATATTTTTCTTATGGTTAACAACCAAAATCATCCTATTTATTCCGTACTCAGAAAAGCTATCCATTATAAGCTCAGCAATTGGCTTTTCTCCAACTGGAATAAGAGGCTTTGGAAGAATACGTGTATACGGATAAAGGCGAGTTCCCTTGCCACCTGCCATCATAACAACTGGGCAGCTCAACTCGCTCTGCTTCTTATAATGATTTTCACTCCAGAAAACAGTATCAATAACAACCCCATTTTCATCCACAATAGGAAGACCCTGAATATTATGGCGACGAAGGAAATCATATGCATCATCTCTCTCGTCCTCTTTCAGGCTACGAGGCTTATAGTTTGCTATTTTCTTTACAGAATCATTCAAATCACCGCCAGACAAAATAAAGCGGCGGACGTCACCCTCTGAAACTGCAGCAAGGAGCTTTTTGTCTTCATCAATGATGAAGGCTGTCTTCCTGCCACTGGCATCAAAAGTCCTCATGGCATCTAGAATTGAATCATCCTCTTTAATAAAAACATTTTCCATAAAATAATTTACTCCGCATATCCTGAGAATTCCTATCCATAAGAGTAACGCTGACACGCTTGCGCTCTTGTCGCGCTTTTTTTTGTAAGCTACGCTTACTAGACCACACAATTATGTTTGCTTAAGCAATCATAATTGTGGATCATTTCTTACGTTACATAAGATGCTTCCTTCGGAACCATCAAGTAACGAGTGCGCTTTAAGGTCAGCTTATACTATTATGGATACTCATTCTAGATATGCTCATCTAAGTTTTTGTGAATATAACTAATTTTAATCCCACTCGTCCACCACGTTAGGACATGAAGTTGCGGATTACGCTGATTACGCGGTCGACGCCTTCTGATGTAAGGTTAGTAGAGCAAGGAACATTTACCACTCTCTTCCAGTACCATGGTGCTTTTACGAGGTCATATGTGCGAGCACCCTCGTATGGAAGCTGGTCTGAAATAAGACCCCAAATAGGACGTGACTGGATATGGTTTTCCTTAAGCTCCTCAATAAGAGCATCACGGCCTGTCTCATCATTCTCAAATACTACTGAGTAGAACCAGTAATTGCTACGAATACCAGGTCTGAAATCCTGAACATGAAGTCCATCAATCTTATCAATGGCTTCCTTGTACTGGTTATAATTTGCAGTCTTTGTCTTAATGAAATCCTCAAGCTGTTCAAGCTGAGCAAGTCCAAGTGCCGCCTGAAGATTAGTCATTCTATAGTTAAATCCAATCTCATCATGGATGAAATTAGCCTGATCTGCCTTAGCCTGTGTAGTAAGGTGCTTTGCATGAGCAAGCTCCTCAGGGTTCTTGGCAACAATCATACCGCCACCACCAGTGGTGATAATCTTATTACCATTGAATGAGTAGCAACCGAAATCGCCAAATGTACCAGCGAATCTACCTGCAAACTTACCCTCTGTATAGTAAGTTCCAAGTGCCTCTGTTGCATCCTCAACAACTCTAATATTATATTTTTCAGCGATAGGAAGAATAGCTTCCATATCTGCCATATTTCCAAACACATGAACAACTACCATGGCCTTAATATGGCGGCCAGTTGCTCTATCTATAAGCTTGCCATCTGTAAAGTCACATTCTTCTTCGCAGAACTTCTTAAGCTTAACTGGGTCCATGCAAAGGCTATCGTCGCAATCCATGAAAATAGGCTCAGCGCCAATATACTTTGTAGGATTAACTGCTGCAATAAATGTAAGAGTAGGAACGATTACTGCATCCTCTCTTGTAACACCACAAAGCATCAAACTAATATGAAGGGCTGATGTACCATTCTGTGTACTAACTGCAGCTGGCACATGTACATACTCAGCTAACTTCTTCTCAAAATCACTAACATAAGGACCCGCAGTAGAAACCCACTCAGTCTCTACAGCATCTGTAACATACTTAAGCTCATTTCCCTTTAAATTTGGCACTGAAAGTGCAATAAATTCATCTGACATCTCTAAT
>JAEEGJ010018705.1_pt1 | contig 15412 bp, 10 predicted proteins | sample 8958761 | NCBI WGS metagenome assembly JAEEGJ01 (sample SAMN16246546, study PRJNA631951) | gut metagenome | biome: gut microbiome; feature: rumen; material: RS-attached | host: Bos | place: Iran: Karaj | collected 2018-10 | reverse complement strand
CAGCCGAAGCTGTTCCGCTCGACTTGCATGTGTTAAGCCTGTAGCTAGCGTTCATCCTGAGCCAGGATCAAACTCTTCTTTGTAAATTTTACCGTATTTCAAGTACGCCCATAAAAAAACGTGCACATGGCACGCATCATCAGGGACGCACCAGTTTGTCTTTTTTTGCTCAGGTCCGTCTCGTTTCCTTTCAAAGTTTAATAAATTGACGGTTCGTATTACCCTTGGACATACTCTCAAAAAGAGCACGCCCGTCGTACTACTTGTCTGTATGAAATCGTATCAAAGATCGTCTTGTTACGCTGTTCCTTTCGGAAAGCGGATGCAAAGATAGGGTGAGTTTAGATTCTGACCAAATATTTTGAAGACTTTTTTCTAAAAAAATGTAGCATTTCAGAGAACTCATTCATTTCTACTGACATACGCAAGCCGCGGAAATAGGCTTTTACCTTGGGCCGGAATTATTGCATCACACTATTGGCAAAGAATGCTTATCTTTGCATACGATAATAAGGAATAATACGACGGGCAGACTGTCGTATATATGAATAAGGTGTGATTGGATTACTGAGAAAAACGCTTATCGTTCTGTTCCTGCTTATGGCGGGAACTGTTGTGTTGTATGCCCAAGGATCAACCGTCAGAATAAGCGGAAGCGTAAAGGATGAGAAGGGAGAAATACTCTCCTACGCCACCATTAGACTCAAAGACACATCTTTAGGCTGCATCACCGACTCCAAAGGTAATTTCTCATTCAACGGCCCGGTAAACGGTCAGACACTGATTGCCTCCTGCCTGGGATTCCAAAACTGTGAAATACAATTATCAAACAAAACCGTATTCCCGCTCAAGATAACCCTTAAGGAGATATCCTACCAGATAGATGAGGTTGTGATAAATTCCAAGAAGGAGAAGTATGAGAAGAAGGGAAATCCTGCCGTGGAGCTCATAACCGAGATCATCAATCGCAAGAATGATGACAATCCATTCAATAATGAGTACCTGTCAAGGGACAGATATGAGACTTACATTGTAGCCCTGGATAATTTCACTGAAGAAAAACAACAGCAGGCTATGTTCCGCAAATTCCCGTTCCTGACGGATTATGTGGATACATCAAAGGTTTCGGGAAAGCCCATTCTGAATGTTTCATCACGTGAACTGGCCGCTACAGACTACTATCAGAGAAGGCCGTCAAGAGACAAGCAGGTGGTTCACGGCAGGGAATGGGTAGGCATAGAAGATTTCCTTCCCGATGAAGAAGTCAGAGCTGCAGTGGAGGCTACCCTTAGGGATGTTGACCTTTTCAACGAGAAGGTTCTGATACTGCGGAACGAGTTTGTGAGCCCATTTGCAGACTACGCCACATCATACTACAGATACTATCTGCAGGATACCATGATGGTAGAGGGTGAAAAGTGTGTAGACTTGGCATTTGTTCCAAGAAACCTCCAGTCATTCGGTTTTACAGGTCACCTCTATATTACAGTCGATTCCACACATTTTGTAAAATGGATTCAGATGAACGTGCCCTACGACATCAACCTGAACTTTGTGGAATACATGAATGTAGAGCAAAGATTCGCGCGTGACAGCGAGCATCCGAGGCTGCTGACATACGAAAGCATTACCGCGGAGTTCAAGCTTTACGATTTTATAGACGGTATTTACGGAAGACGCGAAGTATATTATTCCGGCTATAAATTCAACGACGAGGTTGACCGTGAGCCATTCAGTCATCAGGAACACATAATTGAATCAGCGGATGCCCTGAACAGGGACAAGGAGTTCTGGGCACAATACAGGAGCGAAGAGAGCGGATCTGACGGCGGCAAGACGATGGATGTCAAGGAGATGATTGCCAAACTGCGCAAGGTTCCCGTTTACTACTGGACTGAACAGTTTATCAATCTCCTGTTCTCAGGATACATTCCAATAAAGGAGGAGAATACGCCCTTGTACATCGGCCCTGTAAACACGACTATCAGTTACAACGGTATGGAGAAGATAAGGCTGAAGTTTGGTGGAATGACGACAGCTTACCTTAATCCACACCTTTTTGGTACGGCTCACCTGATTTACGGAGTTGATGACAAAAAGATCAAGTACTCAGGAAGACTGGAATACTCCTTCAAGCCTAAGAAAGAGCAGTGGAATGAGTTCCCGATACACTCACTAAGGCTCCAGCATGATTATGACATCTATCAGTACGGTCAGCAGTACCTGTATACGAACAAGGACAATTTCCTGCTTTCACTCAAGCGTCTGCCGGATGACCTGATAGGTTACGTCAGGAATACCGAATTGACATACACACTTGAACGCCACAGCGGTTTTTCTTTTACCGGCGTTGTACGCAACAGAATAAACGAAGCCACGAAGTTCATAACAATGGAGAAGAGTGACGGAAGCGGAGCTGTTGACAACATAATGCAGACTGAATTGGAGCTTGGAGTCAGATATGCTCCGGGAGAGAAATTCGTTCAGCACAAATGGAACAGAAAAAGCAAGACCCCCGAGCTTCCGGTATTTACGCTCAACCACTCTATTTCCAAAGCCGGAGTATTGGGTAGCGACTACTCAATCCAGCACACTGAATTCTCTTACCGCCAACGTCTGATGGCGGCGCCGGTGGGTTATTTCGACGTTATGCTTCGTGCCGGAAAGATCTGGGGACAGGCACCCTACCCTCTGCTGATTATTCCGAATGCCAACCTTTCATACACATACCGCAAGGAGACGTTCGAAACCATGACTCCCATGGAGTTTGTTCTGGACCAGCACCTGACATGGGATGTGGTTTACTATATGAACGGCCTCATATTCAACCGCACACCACTTATAAAGAACCTCAAACTCAGGGAGGTGCTGTACTGTCGTGGAACCTGGGGTTCACTCAGCGACAGGAACAATCCCGCGATTGACACCAGCGGCAAGATATTCTCCTATCCTACGGGCCGAAGCCAGGCTACAGGTACTGTCATGAAAGAGCCGTTCGTTGAGATAGGCGCCGGCGTGGAGAACATTTTCAAGATCATGTCAATCAACTGGTTCAAGAGAATGACATACAAAAACAGCCCCAATGTTGACCAATGGGGCTTGAGAATTGCAGTTCACCTGCAGTACTAAATTCAGTAAACGTTATTCGGCTTCAGGTTCCTGCTCAGGTTCAGGCTCCGGTTTGACGAACTTGAAATCCGGAATCTCATATAACTTGAAGCGGTTTTTCTTATTGTTCCTCTTAATAACACGAGCCCTCTTCTTTATGAGTTGCTTTTCTTTCTCAGAGAAGAGAAGAGATGTCATAATGGATTCGTTGATATCGGTTCCGGAAACGTAATCAGTAAACTGTTTTTCAAATACGAGACGGTCCTTGATGAACCACTTGTTATAGACGGTTACATCTTTGACCAGCTGGATATCTGAAACATAAACAACGGAATCAAGAAGTGAAAAAGAAGCTGCGTACATGTATACATCAACCTGACGGGCATTCTTCTCCTGATTCTGGTTACGCATCTTGTTGAGATCCTTACGGTTCATGGAAAGTCCCTCACCCTTGTTAAGTGTAGGATCCTGAGTCCTGCCGGACCTCTGTGCTGAAACGGACAGCGTGAAAAGGAGAAGCGCTGCCGTTAATACCGGTCTCAATGATTTCATATCAACCAAGGTATGATTTGAGCAGTTTACTGCGGGAATTCTGACGAAGACGACGAATGGCCTTCTCCTTAATCTGGCGGACACGCTCACGGGTGAGACCGAACTTGTCACCTATCTCCTCAAGAGTCATCTCACGGCAACCGATTCCGAAGAACATGCGGATGATGTCCTTCTCACGGTCTGTAAGAGTTGACAGGGCGCGGTCAATCTCCTTGGAGAGAGACTCGTTAACCAGAGTCTTATCGGCCATAGGAGAATCATCATTGACAAGCACGTCAAGGAGGCTGTTGTCCTCGCCGTCTACGAACGGAGCATCAACAGAGATATGACGGCCTGAAACCTTAAGGGTATCGGCTATCTTGTCAACGGGGATATCAAGCACCTCGGCGAGTTCCTCGGGTGACGGACGACGCTCGTTGTCCTGCTCGAACTTGGAAAGAGCCTTGCTTATCTTGTTGAGTGAACCCACCTGGTTGAGGGGCAGACGTACGATACGTGCCTGCTCTGCCAGAGCCTGAAGAATAGACTGACGGATCCACCATACAGCGTAACTGATGAATTTGAAACCACGGGTCTCATCAAACTTCTCGGCGGCCTTGATAAGTCCGAGGTTACCCTCATTGATAAGGTCCGGAAGGCTGAGTCCCTGGTTCTGATACTGTTTAGAGACTGATACAACGAAACGCAGATTGGCGCGTGTGAGTTTTTCAAGAGCGGCGCGGTCACCCTTACGGATACGCTGTGCAAGTTCGACCTCCTCCTCTACCGTGATAAGTTCCTCACGACCAATTTCCTGCAGATATTTGTCAAGTGATGCGCTTTCACGGTTGGTTATACTCTTTGTGATCTTAAGTTGCCTCATTGTCAGTATGTAGCTTTATAGTTCTATACTAATTAAAAACGCCTATTATTCTGAAATAAGCGAATTGGGTGCAAATTTACTTAAAATAAAAATATAATACTGCCTATTTGACACGAAAAAATTGAAGTGGTTTATATGACCACTCCAATTTATTCTTTCTGATGCAGACCTAACCCTTACTCATTGGCAAGGTCGATTGCATACATTGCTCTTCGTCCGCTGGGATAAACGCCTTGAATGAACAACACCTGATTAGGTGATGCTACTGCATCTTTATAGATCTTCTCAACATCATCGACCGATTTAATCTGCTGCTCATTTATACGGAGAATTATATATCCGCGCTGGATACCGGCATCTTTCATAAGTCCGCTGTTGACAGAACTTACCTGTACGCCATATCCGATATTCAACTGACGACGGGTCTGCTCAGGAACTTCCTGGAATGAAGCTCCAAGTACCTCCATATCGGCAGCCTTGACTATATCGGTATTGCCTCGGGCATTCTTAAGCTCGACATCAACCTTCTTCTCCTTTTTGTCGCGGAGCAGAGTAACTGTTACCTTATCACCGGGACGGTATTGAACAATTATCTCCTGAAGTTCGTTCATCGTCTTTACCTTCTTTCCGTTGATAGCAGTGATTATATCGCCTTCCTTTATACCTGCAGCAAGAGCGCCTCCACCGTCTACAACACCTGAAACGTAAACTCCGTCAATGGCATCGCCGAAATTGACATTCTTGTTCCTGTCATCCTGACGCATGTTAAGGACATCGCCGCCTTCAATACCAAGCATAGCGCGCTGTACGGTTCCGTATTCCTTGAGATCGGCAACCACTTTCTTGACTATTGTTGTAGGAATAGCGAATCCATAACCGGCATAGGTACCTGTAGGTGACTCCAAAGCTGCGTTTATACCTACCAGTTCACCACGGACATTAACCAGGGCTCCGCCACTGTTACCCATATTGATTGCTGCATCTGTCTGGATGAATGACTCTATGCTTTCGGCTCCCTCATAGATGCCTATCTTACGTGATTTGGCACTTACCACACCGGCTGTTACACTGGATGTGAGGTTGAAGGGGTTACCTACTGCAAGCACCCACTCTCCCAACTTGAGTTCATCGGAATCACCCATGGGAACGATCGGGAACTCATCGCCCTCAATCTTTATCAATGCCAGATCCGTATTGGCATCGGCGCCGACAAGAGTAGCGGTAAATACCCTGTTGTCATTCAGTGTGACCTGAATCTCATCGGCATTCTCAACAACGTGATTGTTGGTGACGATATAGCCATCCTTGGTCAGAATAACTCCTGATCCGTATCCGACCTGAGGTTGAGACTGATACTGGCGCTGACGGGGACGTCCGCCGAAGAAGTATTCGAATATGTCAGGATACTCCTGATAGGTCTGAGTGCGGCCTTTAATTGTTGACTTGATATGAACTACGCCATGTACGGTTTTCTCGGCAGCCTCAGTAAGGTCTACGGGTTGCATCTTGCCGGAAGGCATGTAAGCTTGAGAAAGTGTAGTATAAGGTGCGCCCTGTTCTGATACGTATACGACCCTACTGTTTTTCTTATTCACATAGTTTGTAGTTATCACTGATGCTCCTACACAGCAGCATATGAGAACTATAAAAGAAGTGATAATCCTAATTGCTTTTTTCATAGCTTAATCTCCTATTTTGGTTAATTAATTAGTTTGCATTAACACTTGTCACATTCAAATATATACAACTTCCGGGCCAATGTTACAGCTTTAGGCAAAGATTTCCCAATAATTAACCATAAAAGTTCCAATTTAACAAACAGTGGACAATAAGAAACGGACAGAGCACACTGTGTCCTGTCCGTTTCTTATGCAGTCAGGTATTTTTACTTATAACCGAACAACTCGTCCAGAGATATCTGCTGAACTGTTCCAAGAGACTTGAGATAGTTCATATCCAAGTCTTTGGCATCACCGAGAATACCATAAATGTAAGTACGTCCCTTCACCCATTTCTGCTGGCAGGAAACCAAGTCCTTCATTGTCAGGCCTGCCAGATTGTCATAGACTTTCTTGGCAAGAGGCTCGGTAAGTCCAAGTTCCTTGGCATTGAGGTAGCTGTTAAGGACGGACATTCCGGTGGTACGGCTGGTACGGAGAACTGACTCCAGACCGGTCTTAGCTATCTCAAATGATTTGTCAGACTCGGGCATTTCATTGATTATCAAATCAAAAGCCTGAACGGCAGTCTTCAGCTTGTCATTCTGCGAGCCGATACGGGCGTAGAAGCAGTAGGTATCATCAAGATATGAGGGTGATGACAGGTATGCACTTGCGTTGTATGCGAGCGCCCTGGCCTCACGCATCTCCTGGAAGACAATCGTATTCATACCTCCACCGAAATACTCGTTGAAGAGTTCGATTGCAGGAACATCATCCATTGAGAACTTCTCACCGCGGTCTGAGTACTGGATATAGTTGAACTGACGTGAATCATAAGGAGCGATAAAGACCTTGGACTGGTCAACTATCTGCTTCTTGGTGTACTTCTTTACCAGTTTTCCGGGATTATCGGAACACTTGTGATGCTCAGCTATTACTTTCTTGGCCTCGGTCTCATCCTGAGGACCGTAATAGAGAACCGTATGCTCCTTGTCCAGAACACTCTTTACCAGACCGAGCAACTGCTCTGAGGTGAGTGCCATTACCTGCTCATCGGACAGGGTTACTGACTTTACATACTCAGGACCGTAGATGACATAGCGGTTCAGAGCGTTTGAGCAATTGTTCTGGTTTGCCTTTGCCATCTGACGTGACATGAGTTCATCCTGCTTGAGGTTCTCAAGAATATCCTCATCCGGAATTGCGTTGAGCATGAGGTCCTCGACTACATCAAGCATCTGTCCGAGATTCTCGGCCAGACCGTTGACAGAAACCGTCATTGTATTGTCATTGACGATAAAGCTGTGGTTGCCTGCGATAATATACTCCTCGAGAGCCTGTTCCTCGGCGCTACGGGTTGGAGTACCAAGATATGAGAGGTAGTCAAACGCGAATCCAAGTGCAGGATCAGTGCTGTTGCCGATGTCAAAACGGAATGTTGTATTAACGATATCGTTATTCTCATTCTTCTTGTAAAGCATCTCGATACCCTTCTTGAACTCAGACTTGGAGAGATCCTTCTCATAGTCTACGAATACCGGCTCGATGGGAGCAACCTCAGTCTGAGCAATCTCTGTCAGGAAGGCGCTCTGCTTGTCACGGTTGGTGGCAATAGGAGTGATGGCGGGAGCGATAATCTTGTTGTTCTTGGGATTGACACCCTGATGCTTGTATACGACTACATATGAGTTGTCAGAGAGGTACTTGCCAGCCCACTCTACCACATCGGCCTTGGTTACCTTCTCAAGACGGTCAAGTTCATGAACCTCATCGGCCCAGTCTGAACGTTTGATGAATGAGTTGACCATCATCATGGCACGGCTGCTGTTGGATTCCAGCTGACGCATCTGACGCAGTTTGATATTGGCGATGGCTGCCTCAATCAGAGACTCATCGAAATCACCGGAGCGAAGCTTTGCCACCTCTGCCAGAATAAGAGACCTTACCTCATCCATTGACTGTCCGTCCTTGGGATAGCCCTGAATCAGGAAATCACAATAGTCCATGCGGTCATACAGCTGTGATCCGGCATACAGTACTTTCTGAAGCTGGTTAAGGTCAAGGTCTATCAGACCGGCCTTGCCGTTGGTAAGGATGGATGAAACTATTCCGGCTATCTCGGACTCCTTGTCCTTGACACCGGGAACGCGCCAACCAAACAACAGGAAATCAGACTCATTGCCGTATACGTGTCTCTCAACGGCCGATGTCAACTCCTCCTCGGGCTCATACTTGAACTCGGGTATTGAAGGATTGGGCTCCCATGTACCGAAGTACTTTTCAATAATGGCCACGAACTCGTCGGGATCAAAATCACCGGATACGCAGATGGCGATATTGTTAGGCACGTACATGGTTGACTTCTGCTTCTTGATGGCAGAAATCGAGGGGTTCTTAAGATGCTCCTGTGTGCCGATAACCTGCTGAAGTCCGTACGGATGATTCTTGTAAAGAACGGAATCCATTGCATAAATAGAGTTCTCGGCATCATCGTTGAGGTACATGTTATACTCCTCATAAACTGCCTCCAGCTCTGTATGGAATCCGCGGATTACAAGGTTGCGGAAACGGTCAGCCTGAATCTTAGCCCAGTTGTCTATCTGGTTTGAAGGAATGTTCTCCTGATAGCAGGTAAGATCCTCGGATGTGAAGGCATTGGTACCCTGAGAACCGATCATTGACATGAGTTTGTCATACTCATTGGGTATGGCAATCTCGGATGCGGCGTAACTGAGGCTGTCTATTATATGATAGATTGCCAGGCGCTCCTGAGGATCTGTCTTGGTGCGGTAGATGTTGAACTGCTCCTCAATCTGATCAAGCAGGGGCTTCTCGGCAGCATAATCAGATGTGCCGAAACTCTCTGAACCCTTGAACATGATATGCTCAAGATAGTGTGCAAGGCCTGTATTATCGGAGGGGTCATTCTTACCTCCGTTGCGTACTGCAATATAGGTCTGAAGTCTTGGTTGCTCCTTGTTGACTGACATGTATACCTTCAGTCCGTTGTCAAGAGTATAGATCTTGACCTTCATGGGATCACCCTTGACAGTCTCATACTTGGAGCATGAAACGACACCGAGCAGCATAAGAACTGCTACAGCAAACAATGATAGTTTTTTCATTTTGCGTATGTAAATAGAAACGATTATTCTTCAGGAAGGAACATGGGATCCCATGCCGGCAGTTTCTGAGGCTTCTTGTCAAGGAGTTCCAGAAGGTCGGCAGGAACATATTTCTTTTCAACCACAAGGCGGAACATATATTCGTTGAACCACTCATCGGTCATAATAAGATAGCCCTTGTAACCGGATGAGGCACCCCAGCTGTTCTCAACCATCCACTTTTTGACGGCACCTTCATCATCCAGGTCGACACCCATCAGTGTCATGGCATGTGAAGAACTGCTGGCATGTGTCTGTATACGCTGTTTCTTGTCCATAGGGAACTCAGTGTCAAACAGTGAGGCATAATCCATATTGGCCAGATCAAGCGTACCCTTATCGGAATCCATATACTTTCTGACATCGCATGAGAAATAGAGGGCGGTATTATCCTTGATGGATGCCACTGCCATCTCCTTGAGACGGTCCATAGGCAGATTCACATAAACCCAGTTGTCACCGTCATAAACGTGACGGTCATACTCTATCTCATATGTCTTGTAGTATTCACGGACCGGATCATTCATGAACATGACGTAATTGTTCTCAAGATCCTGGCCGATGAACTCGTCGTAGAAACTCTTGGGAGTATATGTCTTGCGGCTCACGAACTTACCCTTTGAATCATATCTGGCCCACTCAAACTCAGTGGGAGGCACGCCAAGACACTTGACCAGTATACCGTATATCTCGGTAAGCATCTCAACCTTGCGCTTGGCGGCATCGGCCGGCTTGAGTTCACGCAGTTCAAGACCGAACTGACGCAGTTTCTGGGACAGGATGGAGCGCATATTGGCCGTATTGTTACTCTGATATGTTTCAGGCATGACATTCTTAGGCACAACTCCGTACTTCATGATAAGGTTGGAAACACCTGTAAACTGTCCTCCGTCACCTATAGGATTCTCAAAGAGCCAGTCAACCTCACGGTCATCGACCGGTTTGGAACGGGTATCGATGATTGCCTGCAGGAAAAGATTTGATTTCTCAAGCAGGTCATAGAATGAGCAGTAATTCTGGGAGAACTCGAATTCACCAAGGTCATGAGTAGTCATCATCTTGGCTCTGAGCACATTCAGTCCGGTAAACAGCCAGCAGCGGCCGGATGATTTCTGGTCGGTGATACCCTTTGTGGTCACCTTGTCAGAGAAATGAGTATCAATCATGGCAAGGTTATCGGCATTCACGGCCAATACCGCAATTGACTGACCGGCAAGTGCATTACGTACCGCCTTCTCAGCAGGAGTATCATTGTATCCTTTACGGATCTGTTCAAGCATGCTGTCGGTGATTCCACCGCTTTTCTGAGCAAAAAGGGGAAGAGAGAATAATGTAAGCAACAGTAGAAATGACCTTCTCATAGTGAATGTTTTTACGTTTAAGATGCAAATATATGAATTCGTAGGAAAATATGCGTAATTTTGCGGTCCGAAAGCTGACCGGTCTGCCGCTGTCCCCATGGGGCTGAGGAAAGTCCGGGCGACACAGAGCATTCCACTTCCTAACGGGAAGCAGTCGGCAACGGCTGATAAGCGCAGAAGAAAACAACCGCCGCAAGGTAAGGGTGAGAAGGTGGGGTAAGAGCCCACCAGGCCTGTGGTGACACAGGTGCTGTGCGCCTTGGAAGTTGCAAGTTCATGTATACCGGCGTCAGAGGGCTGCTCGCCTGAGCCGGAGGGTAGAACGCGCGTGACCTTAAGGTTACGGAGCCTTGCCGGTGACGGCAGGTCAAGATTAATGGCAGACGGGGAAGGTACGTGTACCAACCCTACAGAACCCGGCTTACAGGTCAGCTTTTGTTTGATAATCATAAAACATCATATATGAAACGGGTACGCTGTCCCAAATGTGACCACTACAACACTTTCGACGAGACTCTCTACAAAGAGGGTCAGTCACTGGTGTTCGAGTGCGAGAACTGCCGCAAACAGTTCAGGATACGTATAGGAACCAGCAAGCTGGCTGCCACTCAGAAAGACGCAGACCGCAGGAAAGAGGTCAACGACATGGGATTCGGCTCCATCACCGTTGTGGAGAATGTTTTCGGTTTCCGTCAGAACTTTGCCCTCCAGGAGGGAGAGAACATAATAGGCCGATACAATCCCGGTGACAACATCACCATTCCGATTGATACCAACGACCGCAGTATGGACCGACGTCACTGCGTCATTACCGTCAAGAGAGAGCCCACCGGTGAGATAAGTTATACACTCAGGGACTTCCCCAGCCTGACCGGCACATTTCTTGAGAACCGCTTACTGGGTGACAGGGAAAGAGCCCGGATTGAAGACGGCGCCATAATAACCCTGGGAGCTACGACGATAATACTCCAGGCACCTGAACAATAAAAAAAGCCGCACCTGACTGATGCGGCTTTTTTATTATCTCAAAATCCTTATTTCTTATTACTACTCTTGCTGCCCGGCTGAAGGATACATACCTTGAAATCGTAATTGCCCTGGTCATATCTTCTGAAATCCTGCCATTCGATGACGATAGTAAGGATACCCTTCTCTACCTCATACCTTACATTCTGCATAATAATCTCATTACCGTTGTCAAAGGGGAAAACGTAAGGAAGAATGTTGTCACGATTATCACCGTCAATATAATAAACCAATACGGCGCCTTTATCCAGAACATTCTGTGTTATTTCGTCAAAAATGAACTCCTGATATACATAGCAGCCCGGATCACCCACACGTCCGGAAATATGCCAATCACCGGATTTGGCTTCTATGTAATCAACGAACATATCTGTTCCCTGTTTTACCACCTCATATGTTTCATATGTATCATGAAACTCACATCCACCAAGAAGCAGTGTTGCGATAACCGGAATAATAATCTTCTTCATAACAATTTAATTTAGTATTCTGCCTATATGACGAATGGAGAGTCTCGTTGTTAATACAAATATTGAGTTTTTTTAATTCTCAGTATAAGTCGACAACTGCTGGCTTGATCTCTGGCCCTTTCTAGAAGCACGGATCGTGATAGGCATTGAGACCTTATATCTGACAGGCACACCGTTTTTGGTGGCGGGAATCCAGCGGGGCATTGCCTTAAGAAGTTTCAGGACCTCCTCGTCAATAGACTCTTCAAGACCTTTAAGTATTCCGACGTAAGTTACATCACCTGATTTCTCAATCGTAAACTCCACTTCCATCTTTCCTTTGACGGAACGTCTCTGAGCCTCCTCGGGATATTGGAAATTGGTCGAGATGTACTCATACATCTTCTCTATTCCGCCTTTGAACTCAGGCTGGGTAATAACATCGGCTGTCTTTTTAACAGATGCAGCGGCTGAATCCTTCTCCGTCTGGGCTATAACCGGGCCGAAGAAGAGCGACAGGGCTAACAGCAGGGTAAGTTTTCGCATCGTGATTATCAGTTTTTCCGTATTGTTTGATATTCTACAAGGCTTTTGGTTAAATCCAAACGGGAAATCTTAACATTTTTTCTCAAGTGCGGTCACCACTTCAACATGCTGGGTATGAGGGAACATATCTACCGGCTGAACTGCAGTCACCCTGTAACCCTGGTCAAGCAGAGCCAGATCACGGGCTTGAGTAGCAGGATTGCAACTTACATAGACAATCCGTTTGGGAGCGGCTTTAAGTATCACATCAACCACATCAGGATGCATTCCGGCACGGGGAGGATCAGTTATGATGACATCGGGAGTACCGTGACGGGCAATGAAACTCTCATTCAGGACATCCTTCATGTCACCGGCAAAGAACTCGGTATTGTCAATATTATTCAGCGCCGCGTTGACCTTGGCATCCTCTATCGCCTCAGGTACATACTCGATACCTACCACCTTCTTTGCTCCAGCCGATATGAACTGTGCGATGGTGCCGGTTCCGGTATAGAGGTCATACACGACCTCATCCGGTTTGAGAGCAGCCAACTCACGGACCACAGAATAGAGCCGGTAAGCCTGACGGCTGTTTGTCTGGAAAAATGATTTGGGTCCGATCTTGAACCTGAGATTCTCCATTGTCTCGTAGATGAACTCATCACCGCGGAATACATGGACATCCAGATCACCGAAAGTATCGTTGCATTTGTTGTTTATGACATACAGCAGTGAAGTAATCTCAGGAAAACTGTCTGAGATAAACTGCATCAGCCCCATGAACTGCTCTTTTTCGGCAGGATCGGTCACCTTGGCCTGCAGAAGAACCATGATCTGTCCGGTTGTTACGACACGAACCATCATGTCACGCAGGATACCCTCCTGGGAACGCAGATTTATAAACGGAATTCCATGTTCCACGGCATAATCATACGCTGCGTTGCGGATTCGGTCCGATATCTCATCCTGAAGCCAGCATTCATTGATATGGAGCACCTTGTCAAAGGCACCCGGAATATGGAATCCAAGTCCCGGCTGCTTGCGCTGGGCGTTGTTTTCGGGGTTGTCAAGCTCCGTAAGTTCCTCCTCTGTGAGCCACCTCATGTTGCTGAACGAATACTCCAGTTTGTTGCGGTAGCGCACAGTTTCTTCGGACCCCATAATCGGACTGATTTCAGGTAGCTCTACCTTGGCTATTCTGGTCAGGTTGTCAACCACCTGCTGCTGCTTGTAACGGAGCTGTTCCTGATACGGAAGATTCTGCCATTTGCAGCCTCCGCAGATACCGAAATGACGACAGAACGGGACAGCGCGGACATCGGACAGTTTATGGAACTTAACGGCAACGGCCTCGGCGTAACTGTGTTTCTTCTTAAGAATCTTGAGATCAACAACATCACCGGGTACTACAAACGGCACAAAAACCACAAGGTCATTGATTCTGACGAGTGATTTGCCCTCGGCTGCCACTCCGGTTATGGTAACATTCTCAATTATGGGTTGCTCGCGTCTCTTTCTTGACATATTTCTTCCTTTTGGGCTGCAAAGGTAGCAAATTAGAATAAATGCGGGAAAAAATACAATACTTATAATAAAAATAAGTACCTTTGCACCCGCAAAAAGATAAAGGACTAAAAACTCCGTCTGAAACAAACAAAACTACATATTCAATTAATTTATGAGCGAAAAAAGAGTTTACAAGTTCGGAAACGGACAGGCTGAGGGAAATGCCCAGATGCGTAACCTGCTTGGTGGCAAGGGAGCGAACCTTGCTGAGATGAATCTGCTTGGTGTACCGGTACCTCCGGGTTTCACAATCACCACTGATGTTTGCAACGAGTATTATCAGATTGGCCGCGACAAGGTTGTTGCCATTCTCAAGAACGATGTTGAGGACGCTATCCGCCACATCGAGAAACTGATGAATTCAAAGTTCGGTGATGTTGAGAATCCCCTTCTCGTATCAGTACGTTCAGGTGCCCGCGCCTCAATGCCGGGTATGATGGATACCATCCTGAACCTGGGACTCAATGACGAGGTTGTAGAGGGTCTTTCACGCAAGACCAACAACCCCCACTTCGCTTGGGACAGCTACCGTCGCTTTGTACAGATGTACGGTGACGTAGTTCTGGGTATGAAGCCTCTGAACAAGACCGATGTTGACCCGTTCGAGGCAATCATCGAGAAGGTTAAGGAAGAGAGCGGCGTGGTTCTGGACAAGGACCTGAGCGTTGACGACCTGAAGAAACTGGTTAAGTTGTTCAAGGCTGCCGTTAAGGAGCGCACCGGTCACGACTTCCCGACCAGCGCAATGGATCAGCTCTGGGGCGCAATCTGCGCAGTATTCGGTTCATGGAACAACGAGCGCGCCATCCTTTATCGTAAGATGGAGGGTATACCCGATGAGTGGGGTACTGCCGTATCAGTTATGGCTATGGTATTCGGTAACATGGGTGACACATCTGCTACAGGTGTATGCTTCAGCCGTGACGCCGCTACCGGTGAGAACCTCTTCAACGGTGAGTATCTGGTTAACGCTCAGGGTGAGGACGTAGTTGCAGGTATCCGCACTCCGCAGCAGATCACAATTGAGGGTTCAAAGCGTTGGGCTGCTCTGGCAGGCGTATCCGAGGAGGAGCGCAAGGCCAAGTATCCTTCAATGGAAGAGGCAATGCCCGAGATCTACAAGCAGCTTGATGCC
>JAEEGJ010018704.1_pt1 | contig 15413 bp, 13 predicted proteins | sample 8958761 | NCBI WGS metagenome assembly JAEEGJ01 (sample SAMN16246546, study PRJNA631951) | gut metagenome | biome: gut microbiome; feature: rumen; material: RS-attached | host: Bos | place: Iran: Karaj | collected 2018-10 | reverse complement strand
TTAATTTTTACTTTTTCCTTCTTTCCATTATTATTATTGGGCCAGAACTCGGAACAGGTGCTTTTCCCAGAGGAAATAGAATGTACTATAATATCTAAAAGCGATACTGCTTATCTGACATTGTATTTTCCCCAAAGTAATCATTTTATTCTATTGGACACCCTATTTAAATATAACAAAAAGACCATGATTTCGATAAAAAACAATTCCATTTATGAGTATAGGGTGAAAAAAAAAGGACATTGTAGAATAGACAACTTCGACTTTGAGTATAAAATAAAGAGACTTAGAGTTTATGAAGGCAATATGATTTCTAGCACGAGTGTGTGTTTGGGAAGGATCATAATTAAAAACCCGAAAAGTAAGAAGACTCGACGTGCTTGGAGTCCCGTTGCGGCGGATCTGCGCTCCGACGCAAGACAATATTAGATTTTTATATCAGCATTGACAATCAGAATACAGCACAATCGCCACTACTCCATTGCGATAATAATAACCAGTTAATTGCGAATAAAACTAAACATATTGCCCTATTGGTCAAACGCTTCTAAACCTGTTCATAATGCAAGTTTGGTGGAATTGGAAATTGTTGATAATCAATACTCTTTAAACGGCTGTTTTACTTCATCTTCCACCGGCAAGGAGAAAGACTCAGAGACAGGCTATTACGCCTTCGGCGCCAGATACTACGACTGCGATTTATCGGGCATTTTTCTGAGCGTCGACCCAATGTCGGACAAGTACCCATCTTTCTCGCCGTATGCTTATTGTGCGTGGAATCCTATTATTTGCATAGATCCTGACGGAGAAAAAATATATATGCTTTTTTATACTGTAGGGAATAGCCGTGGAGATAATATGTTCCATGCTGCAGCGCTTACAAGACGCAGTGATATTATGAAAAGTAAATCATTTGATGCAAAAAATGACATTGTTGTCATGCGACCAATTCAAGATTTGGCATCAATAAAAGACGAAGTACAAAACATCAATAATGACTACGGGGAAAAATACGGAAAAACTGCGGAGTTTGATGTATGGTCACATGGGGGACTTGATGGTCCTACGGGAACCCAACCCACATCATCGAACGCTCTGGATTCAAAACAAATGAAACTTGAAGGATGGTCTGAAATTGATTTTAACTGGGACGAAAATGCTTCAGCTAATTTTTACGGTTGTCGTACTGGAAAAACAGAGAATGGAAAACCTTCTTTTGCTCAGGCTGTTTCTGAATTAAATAATTTTAAAGATGTCAAGGTATCGGGACAATCTAAAAGAGCCTATCCGTCCACATCCAAAACAAGAAGAAATGAGCCGAGCCATTATTTTGGCAAACTTGGTCTCTCTTATACAAAAACCTATATGGTTGGATGTGAAAGTAGCAGCGAAAGACTATGGATATCTCCAGGCAGAGATGTTTATCCTATGAATACGTTTATTAATGGAGAACAACAGTGATATGAAACGTAAATTAATTATAACAGGAACTATAATCATCGTTTTGGCCATTTGCGACGTCTTGTCATGCGTTAATTTTTATGGGAATGAATGGAAATGGGATACAGGGCCAAGAATAACTGATTTTATAGATTTTGGTTCTGATTATTATTATTCATATAAAACACACTCCATATTATATAAAGAGCAAACGCAAGGATATCTGATTTTTTCTTTTGGAAATCATGCTTTGTTATACATTACAAAAGGCAAGGATGAAGCAAACCCACGAGGATTGTCTATTTATATTAAATTGTAGCATACTTTTTTAAAACATTAAATCAATGTACAAAACAATCAAAAAAACCACAATGCTGCTCTTTGTGGCAGCCACAGAGACATAAACCAGGAACAATTGAATAGAGTTGCACATAAAACCGAAGAGATAAACCGCACTCAAAACGTACGGTTTCACCCCTTTGTTTTCAACGGCAAGGAAAAGGACTATGAATCCGGCTTCCACTACTACGGTGCACGCTACTACTGAAGCGAGGTGCTGACCGGCTGGTTGAGTGTCGACCCGATGGCGGATAAGTATCCGAGTATATCACCGTATGCTTATTGCGCTTGGAATCCTGTGAAACTGTTGGACCCTGACGGGAGAGAGATGTTTCCTACAGAATCAGCTGCTGCAAAAGTTAGGGCGAATGCTGTAGATATGTTTGGAGAATCACGTGTGGGGGAAATATACAATAAAGGAGATGAAAAACATCCTAATTATTCATTTCTTGTATATGATTATGGTAAAGATAAATATGAAAGGTCCTCATCCAAAGGAGTATGGGCATATAAACCAGATAAATGTGTTGACTCTAAATTCGATTTGTTTTTATATGCAACATTTAAAGCCGAGAAAGAATGGTCCTTTAATGGGTCATTCTCTATAGGAGGACAATGTGGAGTTGATGTAGGTTGTGTAAACCTTGGTATTAACATTAGTTCTATTGATTTGGTTGGAATAGATTGGGATTGGGGTAAAGGAAAGGTTGACACCTATCATTGTGAAGAAAATAATGCAAGAGGATCAAGAGGCGTGTCGTTGGGATTGTTTACTTTGGCTGGACAAACTTACGAAGGTGGAGATTATATTGATGAGGCTTCAAAGAGAACCAATGTATTGGGTGTAGGTGTCGGCCAAAGCAAAGGACAATGGAATATTACTTTGGGTGTTACTGCAATATTAGGAATTCAAATTAGTATTTCTTCAAAGATAAAAAAATGAAAAAAACAATAGAATGTGAGTGTACGTTTGAAAGACTCCGTCCGAGAATTAGATTTGTTCCGGGACAAGGAATAGAGGCTTCAGTACATTTGTTTCAAATAATAAACTGTCTCTGTAAAGGCCGCAAGATTGCCAGGAGAAAGACCATCCGACAATGCCAGAAGTGTGGAAAATACTCAGTAGAATGCCCCTACTGTCACCAAAACAGTGTGACGACACAACTGCCAGATATCATTCAATGTCCTCATTGCGGCAAAGTTTATCAGGTTCGACTTTTTGAACTATAGGGTATGGGAATTGAAGACAATAGTGCCAAAGGTGACCGAGACAAATATCTTCGTTGTGTCGGGCCAGACAAAGGTAGATTCTGGGAAGTTATTGTGAATTGATATTGATGAAAAACTTATGGTTATTCCGACAAACGGATAGGTAAGGTAACAATCCGAACAGCACCTTTGTGAGACTTGGTGCATGGTCGGAAGATTAGGCATTTGCCACTTTGGTGCCACTTTTTTATCTCAAAAGTGGCACCCCGTTTCTAGGCTTCTCGATATAAATAGACGGTCGACACATACGATGCTTCCGCTCTGCCTTCGCTCCTAAGGTGGAGGCTTAGTGAATCCAAGATGGAAGGAAAGAGCCCTCGTCATCACCAATCTGTTTGTCGGATGACCCGAAAAAATAGGCCTCGTCGTAAAGTCAACCAATAGTCGTTATTTAGGTGGGTTAAAAAATCCTAAAATGCAAGAAGTCAAAAAAAAGTTGTATTTTTGCATTTTCTTAGGCATCGGATTATGCTGCTGATATATGTGCCAAAACTGACTAACCGCGTAGGTTACACCATCAATGTGGTGATGCGCGACATACTCAAGACTGACTTCGCCATTACCACCAATGCCGAAGTTTTCGACAGTCATGAGGAGGCGCGTCTATGCTATGCGCCACAGCCCGTATTCTGCGCCAAGGACAACGCCGGAGAGCTGCCCTATCTCTACGTCAAGGCGGCACGGCTGCTGTTTGAGACCTCCATAGAGGAGCAAAACCCTCACTGCTTTGACTATGAGGGTACGGCAGCACTATTCCCCGTGTTCGGCCGCCATACGGCACTGCCATACGACCCCTTTGCGTCCATATTCTACATGCTGTCGCGCTACGAGGAATACCTGCCGCACCACCGCGACGAGCACGGCCGTTTCCTGGTGACGGAGAGCATCGCCTACCAAGAGGGATTCCTGCAGACTGCCGTGGTGGACCGCTGGGCACTGATGGTGAAGGAGGTGGTGCTGCAACGCTACCCCGACACGGCATTCGGCACGCGCAACTACGCCTTTGTGCAGACGGTGGACATCGACGCGGCCTACTGCTACCTGCACAAGGGGGTGTTTCGCACCACGCTGGGCATATTGCGAGACGGCATACGCCGCCACGACCCAGAGGAGGTGAAGCGGCGCATAAAGGTGCTACGCAAGCAGGAGACAGACCCTTTCGACACGTTCGACTACATATTGGAGCAGAGCCAACAGCTGGCACGGCACAGCAAGCTGCTGTTTTTTGCGCTGATGGGGGACTACGGCATTTACGACAAGCCCGCGTCGTTTCACAACAACGACTTCAGACAACTGTTGCAACACTTGGGCGACTATGCCAAGGTCGGGGTGCACGGATCGTACTACTCGTCGGAGGAACCCGAACGGCTGGAACGCGAGATAGAACGGCTGTCGGACATCTTGCACCGCACCATTGTGCGCAACAGATACCACTTCCTGCGTTTCTCGCTGCCAGCGGGCTACCGCAACCTTGTGCGCAATGGCATCGCACACGACTACTCGATGGGCTATGCCGAGCTGCCGGGGTTCCGCTGCGGTACCTGTTCCATTGTCCCCTTCTTCGACTTGAACAGCAACCAGGAATGCGACCTACGGCTGCACCCCTTTATGGCAATGGACACGACATTCCAAAAATACATGGGGCTGACTCCCGACCAGGCGATTGAGCAGTACCACGCCCTGATAGACGAGGTGAGGACACTGGGCGGAACGTTCAGCTGCATATTCCACAACCAAAACCTATGCGAGGACTTTGGGTGGGAAGGCTGGCGAAGGGTGTATGAGGATGTGCTACAATATGCCGGACAAAATTGAACTGAAAATGATTAATTACAAAGAGAAATTACACGATATCAAAGCCTTCGTATTTGATTTCGACGGCGTGATGACCAACGGCGACGTGTGGACCTACGGCGATGGTGAGACGGTGCGCTGCGGCAATATCAAGGACGGCTTCGCGATACAATATGCCGTGAAGCGGGGCTATATCATCGCCCTCATATCGGGTGCCACATCACTGAGCATCAACAACAGAATGAAGGCGTTGGGCGTGGAGAAATGCTATACGGGTTGCGGACACAAGATGGACCGATACACCCAATTCCTTGCCGAAAACGGGCTGAAGGAGTCGGAGGTGGTGTGCATGGGCGACGACATACCTGATTATGGCATGATGACACATTGTGGCGTAGCGGCGTGTCCGGCAGACGCTGCCACGGAGATTAAGGAGATAAGCGACTACGTGTCGCCTTTCGAGGGCGGCAAGGGCTGTGTGAGAGACATCATAGAGCAAGTGTTGCGTCTGCATGGGCAATGGTTTGACCCACAAGACAAGCAGCACGAGGCATTGAAATGGTAACAACATTATTAACCAAACATTATTAACCAAATCCATACTACTATTATTAAAAAGATAATATATATATTATTAATGCTCTTGGGTCCGCTAATGGTATGGGCCCAGGGAGAGAGGGATAGTTTGGACGAACTGACGGAGACACTAGGCGACGGGACGACCATGCTAGGTACCTATTATGCCGACCGGTTTGTGGGACGTAAGACCTCGTGTGGCGAAATATTCCGCCAAAACCAGTACACTGCCGCCCACAAGACCATACCGATGGGGACATACCTGCTAGTGACATACCCCGTCACTAACCAGCATGTGGTGGTGAGGGTGAACGACCGCTGCCCGAAGCCCGGAATACTGGACATGACCAAGCTGGCCGTGCACTCCATTGGAATCAGGGGCTCGGGAAGGGTGATTGTCAAAACTTTGGATCCAAACATGGGCTACTTCCTTTGGGTCAGCCAAGACACATTGGCGATGAGCGAGGCCGACTATATGGCATATCGCGACCGTAGTAGACCACGCCGCATATCGCCGTGGCCCATCAACTCAGGCACGACGACCAGCACACAATTGGCATCGGCCAATACACGTCCCACCCCACCGGCTAAGCAGAAGCAGAACAATGCAGAGAAACCAAAGAAACAACCTGAGGTGGAAAAGGACACCCAATCAGCACCCGCTCCTACGATTGTGGTGGACGAGCATGTGCCCAAGGGGAAACGGTATGATATAGAGCTATGTACGGTAGGGTCACAGCAGGCAGCCAACAATGAGGCGAAACGACTGCCATCGGATTTGCAAAGCAAGGTTGTCTTCGACCGTAACTTTCAAAACAGGCAGGTGAGAGTCATACTTGTCCTTGACGAAAGTCGCAGCCATGCCGTGCGGACTCAGGCGATGCTGATTGATGATTTTCCTAACAGCTATGTCATTACTCACGAACCATAAAAAAGGTGAAAAAGCCCACTTATAAGGGGGGTAAACAAGAAGAGAAAAAAGTGTGAAAAAAGAAAAAATGAAAAAAAAATGAAAAAAAAGCATCACATGTAAATAATTATTATTATCTTTGCAAGTCAAAATCTGGTTTGTCTTTTCTATGGAAAAGCGGGTTAGATATACACATATATTAAAGAATATTAAATAATTACATGATACCAAAATGAATGCTCACATGGGAATCAGACTAAGCAAGAAACTGTCACTTTTGGTGATGGCACTGGGATTTTCATGTGTTGTCATGGCCCAACAGGAGCCCCAATTTTCTCAATACATGTTTAACAGGATGTCCTACAATCCCGGTTATGCAGGCAGCTCTGGATCGATATGCCTTACGGCAATGTACCGCGACCAATGGATGGGATTCCAACTGGACAATCCCACCGGTGGTAGCAACCCAGGCTCTACACCCAAAGACATCCTCCTCACCTTCGACATGCCCGTCAAGTTCCTTCATGGCGGATGGGGTTTTACACTTGTATCTGACAAGATTGGATACCACAACAACGTAGAGGTATCTCTCGACTATGCGTTTCGCATGTTTTGGGGCGAGGGAAACCTTTCTGCCGGCGTTGAGGTGAATCTTCTGAACAGTTCGATTAATTTCGGCGACCTGCACGGCGAAGATGGACAGAACGACCCCTCGCTAGCAGGCCAAGAGGTTAGCGCAATGCTAATTGACGGAGCTGTTGGCATCTACTACCAAGTGCCCGGCAAATATTATATGGGGCTGTCGGTGAAGAACCTGTTAGGCGCACACAGCGACCAGATTAAGTTCACCAATGCCCGTACCGTATACGCAATAGGCGGATATGAGTATACGCCAGCCATGTCGCCTTCGGTCCGCATCAAGCCATCGGCCTTGTTGAAGACTGCAAACTTCAGCTACTTCCAAGCCGACCTATCGTGCCTTATTGACTATCGCAATGCATTCTGGGGCGGTTTGGGCTATCGTGTGCAGGATGCCATCTATGTCTTGGGTGGTTTCAACTGGAAGAAATTGCGCTTCGGTCTGTCGTACGACTTCACAACCAGCCGAATGGGAGGGTTTAAGCCTGGCCGCAGCTTTGGTTCGGTTGAAGCATACCTGCGATTCTGTTTCAAGATTAACGTGCCACCGAAGCCGCCAACGTCATACGGCAACTCAATATATCTATTGTAAAAGCGACTTGATAACAAAAACGTAAAAATATTTAAAAAAGAAACTTTTCTACACAAATAACGTATAAGAAACAATAATAACAGGCAACACCTATCTACGAATAACAAATAAAGTAATAATATGAAAAAATTGTTTTTCTTGCTAGCAACCACAGTGGCTCTTTGCATCGGTTGCTCCTCGAACTCCCAGAATGGCGAACTGACCGGTGTATTGAACCGCAACCAGTTTGAAGACATCGACCTGAAAGGCATGGTCTTTATCAACCAAGGTAACTTTAGTATGGGCGCCGGTGTGCAGAACAACACCTATGGTGTGACCAAGCAGCCCCGTACCATGCAGGTGGCCTCCTTCTTTATGGATGAGACCGAAGTCACCAATAACGAGTATCGCCAATTTGTCCATTGGGTAACGGACTCCATCGCACGCCGTATGCTGTCGGAAGGCGGTATTGATGGCTACCAGATTGAAGAGAACGAGTATGGCGAGCCGCTCGACCCCCCCATGCTGAACTACAAAACCAAAATACGCTGGAACGACCCCGAGACCCGCGAGGCCCTCAACGACCTGTACATTGCTGAGAAGGACCGCTATTTCGGTCGTCGCGAGGTGGATGCTTCCAAGCTGAACTATGAGTATTATTGGATTGACTATGCCGATGCTTCCCGCAAGGAACTGGGCGCACAGAACAAGCCCGAGCAGCGCGGCACGCTTTACACTGCACGTCCGAGAGGCTTGAACAACCGCACCGCATTCGTCCACAAAGAGAGAATCAACGTCTATCCCGACACACTGTGCTGGGTCCACGACTACAGCTACTCCATGAACGATGACTTCACCCGCAACTATTTCTGCTCCGCCGCATACGACAACTATCCCGTGGTGGGTGTGAGCTGGCTGCAGGCCAAGGCCTTCTGCATCTGGCGTAGCAAATTCCTCAACGACTACCTTGCCAGCATCAACTATGAGCATATGAACGACTTCCGTCTTCCCTCTGAGGCCGAGTGGGAGTTCGCAGCCCGTGGCGGCATTGCTGCTGAGACCTATCCTTGGGGCGGTCCGTACGTGCGCAACCCGAACGGCTGCTTCCTCGCCAACTACGAGCCCCTGCGCGGTGCCTATGACGATGATGGCGGTGTCCGTACCTTGATTGTGGGTCACTATGCTCCTAATGACTACGGTCTGTACGACATGGCCGGCAACGTGGCCGAATGGTGCGCCGACGCTTTCGACGACAACACCTATATCGTTGCCAATGCCCTATCGCCCTACTACAACTACAATGCTCAGGAAAGCGACCCGATTGCCATGAAACGTAAGGTGGTTCGCGGTGGCAGCTGGAAAGATCAGAAATACTATATCCAGGTCCAGACCCGTACCTTCGAGTTCCAAGACACGAGCAAGTGCTACATCGGCTTCCGCTGCATCCAGTCCTATCTGGGTCGCGTGAAGGGTGACAACCTGAAAACCGCATCTAACGTCTATTAATAGATATACTATTGGGTTCTAGACACAATGTAGTCTAGAACCCACCTTAAATCTAAAGTGCAATACATCATTAATAAGTAAAAATATACAATTATGAGTTGGTTAGACAATCTTGTCCGCAGCAAAGGATACAAAAACTTCATGTCGAAACTATATGGATGGGGCGCTGCCGTCGTTATTATTGGTGCCCTGTTCAAGATTAACCACTGGCCAGGCGGTACTATCATGCTTATTATCGGTATGGGTACTGAGACCGTGATCTTCTTCCTCTCAGCCTTTGAACCACCTCACGTGGAATTTGACTGGACACTTGTATATCCGCAGTTGGCCGGCATGGATGACACCGAAAGCCTGAACAAATTGAATGGCGAAGAGATCGACAACCTTGTCTCTGTTCCTGAAAGCAGCGACCCGCTCACTGCCCGACTAGACAAGATGCTTGAGGAGGCCAATATCACACCCGAACTGATTGAGCGTTTGGGCAGCGGCATGAACAACTTGGCCGATAGTGCCCAGGCAATGAACGGCATGGCACAGGCAGCCGCTTCGACCGACAAGTTCGTCAATAGCCTTGACGGTGCAGCCGAAGCTGTCTCCAACCTCCGTCAGGCTACCGAAGCCGTGAATACTCTCACTACTATCTATCAAGAAACAGCACAAGCCCTTACCAGTGGTGATGCATCTTATGCTGACGAGATGAAGAAACTTGCCAGCAGCCTCGCCTCTGTCAATGCCATGTACGAGATGCAGCTCCAGACCTCTACCAGCCAGCTTGAAGCCACTAAGGAGGTTGAGACTCGCATTCAGAATATGATGGCTAACTTCGCCGACTCGGCCGAAGGCGTGCTCAAGTACAAAGACCAAGTTGATGCTCTGACCCGCAAGGTGGCAGAACTCAACAATGTGTATGGCAACATGCTTGCCGCCATGCAGACCCGTCTGTAAATCCCTAACGACAGACCTCTTGACAACTAATTTTTAACTAACAATTAGCAAAGTATGAGTGCTTCAAACTGTCCAGAAACCCCGCGACAAAAAATGATTCAGATGATGTACCTTGTGTACACCGCCATGTTGGCACTTAACGTGTCGGCAGAGGTTGTCGAGGGATTCAAGACCGTGGGTAATGCTATGACCAAGTCCAACCAAAACATGGTTCTGAAGTTGGAAGACACCTACGAGAACTTTGAGTCCGCCCTCAAGAACAACCCTGCCAAAGTTAAAGACAAATATGACAAGGCTCAGGAGATTAAAAAACTCTCTGACGAACTTGTGTATTCACTTGATACGATTACCTATAGCTTTGTGGGCGAAATAGCCAGCAAGGCTGAAATCACCCTCATCGACCCCAACAATGCCGAAAAGACAATCAAACGCGTCATCTACCTGAAGAATGCAGATGGTTCAAAGAACTACGACAGTATTGCTGAGGCAATGAGAATTGGTGGGTTCAGCTGGATTCAGAAACTTGACGACAACCACGCTGGCACACGATATTTTATCGGTGATGCCGAAGGTGCCGAAGTTAAAGAAGGTGCTGCTGTTGAGGTAAAAAATAAGATTATTGAGTACAAAAAGAAAGTAAAGGAAAGCCTTGGTGCCGACTCAACCCATGTCAACCTGGGTTTGGACGTGGAAGAATACCGACTGAACAGCGAAGGCAAGCCAACCTCGTGGGAACAGCTTAACTTCAACAACACTGTTGCCGGTGCAGCCCTTGTGACGCTGACACGTATGAAAGCGGAAGTGATGAACGCCGAGTTCGATGCCGTCAATATGCTTTTCAAGCAGGTTAAATCCAACGACTTCTCATTCGATAAGGTGGCTGTCATCACTCGTGCCAACTCCTCATACATAATGCAAGGAGGCAAGTACGAAATGATTGTCAACGTCGGTGCCTACGACTCCAAGTCCAAATTCGAGGCTACCGTTGGCGGACAGAGATTTGTCGCAAACGACACTGGTGCGGTTGTCTACTCCACCATCTGCAACACTCCTGGCCCCAAGACTATATCGGGTACGGTATATGTCAAGAACGACAATGGTACTGAAAGCTATGACTTTAAGCAGAGCTACTATGTTACCGAGCCGATGGCTGTGTTCGAACTCACTGAGATGAACGTTGTTTACTCTGGTATAGACAATCCTATTAAGATTTCTGTGCCTGGAGCTGCAGCCCACAATGTCGTGGCCACATTGGCTGATCCCAATCAGGCCACATTGACCCCCGACCCCAAAGCTGGAGCCGGACACTACATCATCAAACCTAAGGTTAACAAAGGAACCATCAAGATAAACGCTTCCATCAAAGACGGCAACACCACTCGTTTCATGGGCTCCAACGAATTTCGTGCCCGTCCGCTGCCCGACCCCAAAATCTTCTTGGGCAAGGCTGAGGCAGGTAAGGGCATACCCATCAACGACCTCAAGAACATGAAAGGCCCCTCTGTCCGTTACGGACCGGAGTTCGCCTTCCACATGGAGACACCTAAGATTATCAAGCAGACCATCGATATCACCAAGGTAAATGGTGCTACCGACCTTGAGAACAGAGGTCCGCAATGGGGTGCCGATGTGATGAGCTACATCCAGAAAGCCAAACCTGGCTGCAAAATCACCCTCAGTATTGATGTCAACATGCCCGATGGGTCCAAGAGAAACATTAGCAGCACATTCCGTATAACTAGGTAAAACGAATAAATTTAACATACCATGAAAAAAGTATTGCTAGGCCTTAGCCTCATAATCTTCACATTCGGTGGCACTATTGTCCGTGCACAGAACATCATCGAAGCTGAAGATGAAAACAATCTGACCAATTTCTACACGCGTACCTTGAGTACCTCTAGAAAGGCCATTCCCTACCCCCATCTGCGTCAAAGCGATGTCATTTGGGAGACCTGTGTCTGGCGCACTATCGACTTCCGCGAGAAGTTCAACCAGTTCTTCTATTTCCCCAAGGGTGAGGACTCGTTGAACAACAATCAGGGCCGTATCAACCTTGCATACCTCATCTATCGCAACGCTGCTAATGGCGAGTTTGAAATCTTCGACGACGACGAGTTGAAGATTCCCGTTGATTGGGACAACATGTACCGCAAGTTGAACAAGGCCGACTCCACTACTACCGATCCCATTTATGATGACTACGGTGAGATGATTGACGAAGGTCACGACACCATTAAGTACAAGAATTTTACTTCCGACGACTATTACAAAATCCACATCAAGGAGTACTGGTATATCGACAAGCAGGATACCCGCATGAAGGTTCGCATTGTTGCCTTGGCCCTTGTTGATGAGAACTGCAAAGAACTCGACGGCGAGATGGAGTGCAACCCCACCACCCGTTTCTGGATTCCTATGAACGACATGCGTGTCCGCAACCTTTTTGCCCGTACCAATGCTTACGACATGTACAGCAACAATGCTGAGCGCAGTTATGACGAAGTTTTCGTCACGCGATATTTCGACAGCTTTGTCACTCGTGAGACCAACGTCTACAACCGCGAAATTCACGACTACCTGACTGGTGAGGACGCTCTGCTCGAAGCTGAGACCATCGAAGAGCGCATTTTCGACATTGAGTCTGACATGTGGGAATACTAAACACGCGAGTCTTTTCCACATAATCTAAACATAAAAGAGTTAAGGATAAGCTCGCTTATTCTTAACTCTTTTCGTTTCAACAGATAATACTCCACTATTCCATTGCGTCACTTAGGAACCATACTTAGCTTGATATTGCTACCATTGGGAGCTTTTGCACAATATGTCGAACCACAGCCAGAAGACTACTACAAGCGTAGCTTCATGTGGGAAAAGAAGCCCCAGCCGTTGGACTATGTGCGCGAAAGCGATGTCTATTGGGGTCGACTCGTATGGCGTATCATCGATGTGCGAGAGAAGGAAAACCAATACTTCTATTTCCCACAGAGTCCAGAAGGTGTGCGCGGACGCAAGAACCTCGCATACGTGCTATGGGATGCCATAAAGGCCGGCGAGATTGAGCTATTCGAAGATGACGAGATGAAAATACCTCTTGACTGCCAACGTGTAGTAGACCGTGCAACGCGGAGCGACACCGTGCAGATGGAGGTGTATGACGACTATGGAGAGGCCGACTACACCACCGTTTTTGTCCCTCACGAGTTCACGTCAGATGATATTTACCAATATGCAATTAAAGAGGCCGTATACCTCGACCGCTCGCGTAGCGGCATGCAAGTGCGTACATTGGGACTGGCACCCATGGAAGACCGCTATAAAGTGATTGATGGAGAGACTGAGTACATGGGTACCATCACCCTTTTCTGGATACCCATGCAGTCATATCAAGTACGGTGCCTCCTTGCCCGCAAGGAGACATACTACCGTGAAAATCTAGTCCAGCTACCCACTTGGGAGTATACATTCAATTCTTTCTTATACAGCTCATTCATCACTCGTATCGATAACGTGTACAACCGTTCTATCCACGACTATCTCACAGGTGAGGACGCACTGATTGAATCTGAGCGTATCGAAGAGGAAATCATGAATATCTCCTTCGACATGTGGGAATACTAAGGGGATACTATTCCCATCTCATAACGCTGGCCATACTATGGCTATAGTGCAGATTGAACATAACCGCGCCACTTGTTGAGAACCGCAGTCATGTCAGGGGGCAATGGGGATTCGAAATGTAAATGCCTGCCCAATGTAGGATGCTCGAATCCTAATACGAGCGCATGCAAAGCCTGACGAGACAAAAGTGTAAAACAGTTTTCGACAAACTGCCTGTATTTAGAGAATGTGGTACCCTTTAGAATACGGTCGCCACCATACGCAGCATCATTGAACAGCGGATGTCCTATATGCTGCATGTGGGCACGTATCTGATGCGTACGCCCCGTCTCAAGCACACACTCAACCAGAGTCACATAACCAAATCGCTCCAGCACACGCCAATGTGTCACAGCATGTTTCCCCCTTTCAGGGTCATCGGTGACGTGCATAACTCGACGATCCTGTGGGGAGCGTTCCAGATTGCCCACTATGGTACCTTGATCGTCATCAAAATTACCCCACACTAAGGCATTGTATTTTCGTTCAATGGTGTGGTCGAAAAATTGCTTAGCCAACACCACCTGCGACTCCTCGTTCTTGGCTATTAGCAAAAGACCCGATGTATCTTTGTCTATCCGGTGAACCAAATAAGGGACAATAGGCTTACCCGCACTGTCTTTTTTGTCTTGATAGTAATAAAGCAAACCATTGAGCAATGTGCCATTGAAATTGCCATAGCCCGGATGAACAACCAAACCAGGCCGTTTATCTACCACCAACACGTCTTCGTCTTCATAAACAATGTCGAAATCAACAGGTTCTGGCAGTACCTCAAAGTCGTGAGGCGGTTCTGGCAGTAATACAACCAACTCGTCACAGGGTTTAACCTTATAGTTCGACTTGGCCGTATTTCCATTCACCAACACACAGCCTGCTTTGACAGCAATCTGAATCTTGTTGCGTGACACACCTTCAAGACGCATTTGCAAGTATTTGTCGAGTCGGAGCATCGCCTGCCCTCTGTCAACAACAATACGATGATGCTCATAAAGCTCAGTTTCATCCTCTTGGACAGAGGGGGTGGCTATAGTGAAATCGTCGGTCATTCACATAAGTTTTAATACACAATGATTTTCTTTACTGCCTGCGAACCGACCCGAACCAAATAAAGGCCTCTAGACAGATTGGGAAGACGCATGACTGTTGCCCTATCACGGCTCGACACTAATACGCCAATGGAATTATAAACACGTATCACCTGAGGCGTATTCGTCTCCACTACAAGGGTGTTTCCGTTGACAAATGCCCTGAAATCGTGTTGCATTTCAGCACTGCCGACCTCTAGAGTAGCCCTATCTCCAAAGTATGGACGAATCATCAATGCGCCACGCAAAATACTTGTCTGCCAACTAGTACTAGAGAGATATAGTATCTCATTCGATGCATTGTGGTTACGGTCGAATCCTATATTTATAAAGTCTGGAGAATACTGTTCGAATCCCACATAAATCGTCCCACTGCAAACAACAGGTGATTCTAAAATGTACCGCACATACTGATTAAAGCCCGCAAATTGCGGATGGCGACGTTCTGCATCTTGATAGATAATATTTCCTGGCACGCCGTCAGCATCATCCCATACTGTGATAGAAAACCGGATGTCGGCATTCTCGTCACCCAAAGTGCGATTGAAATACATATATAGGGCTGTCAACGTATCTTCGACATTGAGATGAAAGCGGTAGGCTATCTTCACTCGCGAGCTAGTTGAGGTAATGCCATAGCCATTTTCGGCCACACCATCATCATAAGCATAGT
>JAEEGJ010018696.1_pt1 | contig 15419 bp, 17 predicted proteins | sample 8958761 | NCBI WGS metagenome assembly JAEEGJ01 (sample SAMN16246546, study PRJNA631951) | gut metagenome | biome: gut microbiome; feature: rumen; material: RS-attached | host: Bos | place: Iran: Karaj | collected 2018-10 | reverse complement strand
GGCGAGGCCACAGAATGGCGCAAATTCGCCAAAATGTCGATCAAAGAAAGAATCAACTTATATGAACAAAAAACTCCAAGCGCATAGCGCTATCTTTTTTGCCAACACCATTTTCGGACTTGGCGTACCTGTTACCAAACTTCTGCTCGACGAGTGGGTTACCCCCATGGGCTATATGGCTACCCGTTCTTTGGGTGCCTGTATCTTGTTCTGGGTGATTGCTGTCTTCTTGCCAAAAGAGAAAGTAGAGCGTAAGGACCTGATAACCATCCTGTTTGGCGGATTGCTGGGTTTTGTGATCTCACAGACGCTCACAGCTTGGGCACTCGATTATACCAGTCCTGTCTACTTCTCCCTCATCGCTACACTCACCCCCGTGGCCGTCATGCTTTGCGCTGCGTTGACCATCGGTGAGAAGATCACTCCGATGAAGTCTTTGGGAGTATTACTTGGTATCGCTGGTGCTGTCTTGATGGTGCTGATGAGTCAGTCGCTCGGTTCGGGCAAGAACGACCTGATAGGTATCTCGCTCGCCATCCTGAGTGTGCTCACGTGGGCTGTCTATCTGATTATCACCCGTAATGTCGCCAGCAAGTATTCTCCTGTCACACAGATGAAGTACGTGTTCCTTATCTCCGCCATCGTGACCGTTCCCATCGCTTTGCCCGAACTCTCACAGAATGCCCTCTATACAGCAGCGTGGGGTTGGGATGGTGTGCTCGAAATGGCCTTCATTGTCGTCTGTGCCACAGCCCTCGGCTATTTCCTCATCCCCTTCGCAATGAAATACCTGCAGGCCACGACGGTCTCTATCTACACAAACCTGCAACCCGTCATAGCCTCCCTCGTAGCCATCATGCTTGGTCAGGACATCCTCACTTGGGATAAACCAGTAGCCGGAATCTTAGTCCTCTTAAGTGCCTATATCGTGACGGTTGTTACTGCAAATGAAAAATGTCAATGAAAAGTTTTGTTCTTTCGGCTTTTTTGTCTAATTTTGCAGCATAAAATCAAATAAAGAATCATTATGGGTATTATTGGATCGATTATTATTGGATGTCTGGCAGGCTTCTGCGCAGGCAAGTTGATGAAAGGCGGTGGTATGGGATTTGTGATGAATCTGGTACTCGGTCTCTTTGGTGGTGTACTTGGTGGTTGGCTGTTTGGCCAGCTGGGCATACAGTGGGGAGGTATCTTAGGACAGCTTGGTACTGCCATTGTTGGTGCTGTTGCCATTCTCTGGATAGCATCACTCATCAAGAAGTAAATACAACAGGTAAAGAGGGCCTTCGGTCCTCTCTGCTATCAAACTTGCTATCAAAAAGGGCTTTGGATTGTGCTCCAAAGTCCTTTGTCTATGTTGATGACTGCGTAAAATTAGTCTGCAGCTTCGAATTCTTCGAGGAAACGGGTGTCGTTTTCGGAGAACATGCGGAGGTCGCTGACACGATACTTCAGGTTGGTGATGCGCTCGACACCCATGCCGAAGGCGTAGCCAGAGTATGTATTTGAGTCGATGCCGCAGAGCTCAAGCACGTTGGGATCAACCATTCCGCAGCCAAGGATCTCTACCCAACCAGTATGCTTGCAGAAGCCGCAGCCCTCACCACCGCAGATGAAACAGCTGATGTCCATCTCGGCAGAAGGCTCTGTGAACGGGAAGTAAGAGGGGCGCAGACGGATCTTCGTATCAGCTCCGAACATCTCCTTGGCAAATGAGAGCAGCACCTGCTTGAGGTCGGTAAACGAGACATCCTTGTCGATATAGAGTCCTTCCACCTGATGGAAGAAACAGTGGGCACGGGCGGTGATGGCCTCGTTGCGATAGACGCGACCCGGACAAATCACACGGATAGGAGCCGTCAGCTGACCATGCTCGTCGTGCATGTGCTCCATCACACGAGCCTGGACGCTCGAGGTGTGAGAGCGGAGCAGGATGTTCTTGGTGACATCGTTGGGATGCTGGCTGACGAAGAAGGTGTCCTGCATATCACGGGCTGGATGGTCAGCGGCAAAGTTCATCTTCGTGAACACGTGGAGATCGTCTTCTACCTCAGGACCGTCTGCCAGAACAAAGCCCATACGCGAGAAGATATCGATGATCTCGTTGGTGACGATGGTGAGCGGATGGCGTGTGCCGAGCTGGATGGGGTAGGGTGTGCGCGTCAGGTCGATGGCCTCGTCGCCAGTCTCCTGTGTCTCGCACTCCTCGCGCAGCAGATTGATGCGCTCTGTAGCCATTGTCTTCAGTTCGTTGATCTTCATGCCGACAGTTTTCTTCTGGTCGGCAGCCACATTGCGGAAGTCGTTCATCAAGGCCGTAATCTCACCTTTTTTACTGAGATATTTGAGACGGAGCTGTTCAACTTCCTCTGCGTTTTTCGCACTTAAATTCTGTACTTCTTTTAGAAGTTCATCTATCTTATCAAGTATCATAAATCGTAAAAATTGCAATTTTGCGTGCAAAGGTACTTATTTTTTTAGACAAAAGCACAAAAGAAACAAAAAAAATTCCTTTCTTGTGTGCATATATCTAAAAATATTTGTAATTTTGCCGAAATTTGAGAGAACTATTATAATAGATAAGGTATTACCTCAGTAGATGAAAAGGTTATTGATAGTGTTTTTCGCAGGTCTCATGCTGGTATTCTCCTGTACAGGGAATAAGGCTGGCCAGACTGGAGACGGGCTCTCAGACTCGACGGTCATCGACTCGTCGGAGTTAGCTGAGCCGATAGACTCGATGGAGCTGCTGATAACAGAGACACCGATGCCAAGAGCTGCTGATGCCATGTTTGATGACTTCCTGTTCAACTTCCTGGCCAACAAGAAGCTCCAGAAGGAGCGTATCATCTTCCCACTCAAGCTGGTTGAGGGGGAGAAGACTGAGCTGATGGAAAAGAGCAAGTGGAAGATGGAGCATCTCTTCATGCGTCAGGGTTTCTACACGTTGTTGTTCAACAACGACAAGCAGATGTCGCTGATGAAGGACACTGCAGTGAGTGAGGCTGTCGTAGAGCGGATTCTGTTGAGGAAAGCCAAGGTGAAAGAGTATCATTTCCTGCGTATCAAAGGCGCCTGGATGTTGACTGAGGTAAGGACAACGCCGTTGAAGGATAATGCGAATGCTTCATTTCTCTCATTCTATAAGCAGTTTGCCAGCGACAGTCTGTTCCAGCTGAAGAGCCTGAATGAGACCGTTCAGTTCGTAGGTCCTGATCCTGATGATGATTTCAACGTGATGGAAGGTGTGATCACGGCTGATACCTGGGAGGCTTTTGCGCCCAAGTTGCCTGCCAAGTCGATTTATAATGTTGTCTATGGGAAATCGGAGCCGGAGGGGGATACCAAGATCTTCCTGCTGCGAGGCGTTGCCAACGGTCTTGAGATGGAACTGCGCTTCAAGAAGGTGGGTGGCAAATGGCTGCTGATGAAAATGACTACGTAGAAATGAAGGATTTTAGGAATTATAGTCTGAAGAATCATAATACATTTGGCATTGATGCCAAGTGTAGTCGTTATTTGGAGTTTGAGGATGATTTCGAGGCGATGGATGTGGCTGAGATCCTGAGAAAGTCGAAAAAGCCCTATATAATAATAGGTGGTGGCAGTAATCTGCTGCTGACTCAGGATTTTGATGGCATCGTGGTGCGCTCAGGCATCAAAGGTTACGAATTCGAGGAGGATTACTTCGGTTGTATGAGAATGACCTGCGGCAGTGGTGAGACGTGGGATGATATGGTGGCTCTCAGCTTGAACAAAGGCTACTATGGTATGGAGAATCTCTCGCTGATCCCTGGCGATGTGGGCGCTTCGGCTGTTCAGAATATCGGTGCCTACGGAGTGGAAGCAAAAGACCTGATACTCTGTGTATGGATGATTGAGATTGCCAACGGCGAGAGGCATATCTGGGGCAATGAGGAATTCGAATACGGCTACAGACAGAGCCGATTGAAGACGGACTGGAAGAACCGGTTCCTGATTACTCGCGTGACATACGCCCTGTCGAAGACCTTCAAGCCCCATCTCGATTATGGCAATATACGTTCGGAACTGGAACGGAAGGGTATCAAGGAGCCAACGGCACAGCAATTGCGCGACACCATCATCGAGATCCGTCAGGCCAAACTGCCTGATCCGAAGGTGATGGGTAATGCCGGCAGCTTCTTTATGAATCCCATCGTGACCAAGAACAGGTATGAGAAATTGGCTGTTTCTTATCCAAATATGCCTCATTACAAGGTAGATTCCCGCCATGTGAAGATTCCTGCTGGCTGGATGATAGAGCAGTGTGGCTGGAAAGGGAAATCACTGGGGCGTGCAGGCGTTCACGACAAACAGGCGCTGGTGCTTGTGAATCGTGGTGGCGCGACGGGGGCTGAAGTCGTCGCTCTCTGCCAGCAGATCCAGCTTGATGTGAAGGCGAAATTCGGCATAGAGATTCATCCGGAAGTAAACATTATATGAAACTGACTTTTTTGGGAACGGGAACTTCGTGTGGTGTGCCTGTGATTGGCTGCCAGTGTGAGGTCTGCCAGAGTGCAGATCCCAGGGATAAGCGCACACGTTGTTCAGTGCTGGTAGAGACGGATCAGACTCGCCTGCTCATTGATTGCGGTCCGGATTTCCGTCAACAGATCCTGCCACAGCCTTTCCGCAAGATTGATGGTATCCTGATTACCCATTCGCATTACGATCACATGGGGGGAATGGATGATATCCGTCCTTATTGTCAGTTTGGCGAGATTAATGTCTATGCCGATCCAAAAGCAAAGGAGTCGATGCTGCAGATGTTGCCTTACTGTTTTGCAGCCAACCGTTATCCCGGTGTTCCGGCTATTGGACTGCACGAGATTCTTCCCCACGAGCCCCTGCAGATTGGCGACTTGCAGATTATGCCTATCGAGGTGATGCATGGCAAGCTGCCTATTCTGGGCTATCGGATTGGGCCGTTGACCTATATTACGGATATGAAGACCATCGGGGAGCAGGAGATGCCCTACCTGGAAGGGACTGAAGTGTTCGTGGTGAATGCCCTGCGCTTCGACAAGCCCCATCACTCCCATCAGTTAGTCGATGATGCCATAGCTTTCTCGCGTAGGGTAGGAGCTAAGCGAACTTTGTTGATTCATGTTTGCCATGATATCGGCTTGCATGAGAAGGTGAACAGGATTCTGCCCGAAGGTTTTGAATTGGCCTATGATGGTCAAGAAATCGAGCTCAATTATTAAAAAAGGAGCCCAAATCGGTGCTATCTGTTAAAATAGTTTAAGGAAACGTGATTTTTTAGCAAATTCTCTTGCAGGTTAAAAAAAAAGGCGTATCTTTGCATCGTGTTTTTCATAGTATTAGATTTAAGGTTAACAAAGGTTTGGGTCACAGCGGTGACCCTTTTTTTATTTCTTTCTCTTTTTATTCCCGAATAGATACCCATAGCCTTTTATGAGCTTACGGATGAGCAGGAATGTGTCGACAGCAACGAAACCGTTGCTGACGAGTGCAGCGATGTAATCGCCTTTGGAGTTACCCTCTTTCTTCACAAATACCTGATCCCAGAGTGTCGTGAACTTCGTGTTGTCCTTCTGGAGTTGTTCCAAAAGTTCGTCCTTACGCTGACGGATATCCTCAAGCGTACGATAGTCTTTTGTGGGTTTCTTCACTGGAAGCATACCTTATATATTATTTACTGAGTAAGAGACTGGCCAAGAAGTGCACAAGTGGCCTTTCGATCCACGGCTTCCTGAAATAGAGGAAGAGTATGAAGATCAGCACATGTAGCAGCGCCACCAAGAGGAAAGACAGAGCCGTTCCGATGTAGGAAGAGAGCCAGAAGGCTAAGGCAAAAGAGAAATAAAAGAATACCGCAATGATAATCATAAAGAAAATGATTGCCAAGGCGGCAGCCGTTAACAGGCTCACCACCTTGTCAATCAAGTCGAGCTTCACGTATTCAGTCTGGAGCCCGAGGTAATGTTTCAATACCTCGATCAGTTGCGCGATCGACTCAACATTCTTGTCGCTTGAAAGCATTACTTCTTACTCCTTTACGTGTTTATTCCTCTTCTGAAGCATCCTGGATGTCGTCTACCAAGTCAACCACTTCCTTGCGGCTGAGCTTGATGTTATGCTTCTTCAAGAAGTCCTCTACTGCATCAGTGATTTTAACACGAGTGTCCTGTCCCTTCTCTGGAGCCATGAGGATGCCCAGAGCAGCGCCGGCGATTGCACCACCGAGGAATGCGCCAATGTAACCTAAACTTTTCATAATTCTATTAGTTTTAATAATTGTAGTAATTGAAATGATGTGCAAATATACAAAACTTTTCCATTGTAACGCAAAAATCATACGATTTTTTAATAAAAAAGATGTGAATTTGTCGATTTAACAAACTTTATGCCCCTTTTTCGCTTGCATTTGCTCAATATTTTGTAATTTCGCAGCAAATATTGAAAATAATACATTAATTAATAAACAATAGAAATGAAGAAGTACACTCTTTTGTGCGTAGGTTTATGCGCCGCAATGGCTTTTACAAGCTGTAAGTCAAGTGAAAGTGCCTATAAGAAGGCTTATGAGAAAGCAAAGCAGGCAGAGCCCGCAGCTCAGCCCCAGACTGAGGCTGCTCCCGTGGTTGCCCCTGTTGAGGCAAAGCCAGCTGATGAGGGCCGTGTCTATGACAATCTCGACAACGTCTCTGTCCGTCAGGAGAATGTATCGCTGATTAGCGGTAGTGGCCTGAAGGCTTACAGTGTTGTAGTAGGATCTTTCGGCGTGCGTGCTAATGCCGACGGTCTGCAGCAGCGTCTCAGAGATGCAGGCTATGATGCACAGATTGTGAAGAACGAGGATAAGAATATGTACCGTGTCGTTGCTTCAACCTACAGCGACAAGGGTTCTGCAGCAGCCAGCCGCGATCAGCTCCGTGCTACCTATCCCGATGCATGGTTGCTCTATTTCGGACAATAATTCGACAGTTTGGCTCGGATATTATCTATCGATTACGGTAAGAAACGTACCGGCATAGCAGTCACCGACCCTTTGCAGATTATTGCTGGAGGGTTGGCGACTGTTTCTACATCAGAGTTGTTCGACTGGCTGAAAGCCTATCTGGCGAAAGAGCCCGTTGAGCGTATTGTCATCGGAGAGCCGCGCCAGCCTAATGGTCAGCCCAGTGAGAATCTGCAGCGTGTGCAGCAGTTTGTCAACCGTTGGCGCAAGGCTGTTCCAGATGTTCCCATTGAATTCTTCGACGAGCGTTTTACTTCTGTCCTGGCTCATCAGGCCATGCTCGACGGAGGCTTGAAGAAGAAAGCCCGTCAGGATAAAGCCCTCGTTGATGAGATTTCAGCCACAATCATCCTTGAAGATTATTTAAGAAGTAAGAAATGATATTACCTATTTATATATATGGTCAGCCCGTCCTTCGCAAGGTGGCTGAAGATATCACCCCCGACTATCCGCAGTTGAAGGATCTGATAGCCGACATGTGGGAAACGCTGGCTGATTCGGAGGGAATCGGACTGGCAGCGCCACAGATTGGCAAGCCCATCCGTCTGTCTGTCATCGATCTCGATGTCCTTTCCGAGGATCTGCCAGAGTATAAGGGATTTAAGAAAGTGTTTATCAATCCTCATATCATTGAGTACGATGACGCCCAGACAGACTCTTCTGAGGAGGGCTGCCTGTCGTTGCCTGCCATCCATGAGAAGGTGGTGCGCCCCACACGTATTCATGTGGAGTGGGACGATGAGGAGTTCCAGCACCACGATGAGTGGATAGAGGGTTATCTGGCTCGTGTCATGCAGCATGAGTTTGATCACCTCGATGGCAAGATGTTTATCGATCGCATCTCTCCACTCCGTAAACAGCTGATCAAGAGCAAATTGCGTGCTCTGCTCCAAGGACGCTATCGTTGTGGATATCGTACAAAATGCGTGAGGAAATAATAAAATGCGCCGCATTTTATTATTTCTCGCATTTTTGCCGATTGTCTGTTTTGCACAGTTCAATACCGACCGTCTGGTGATGATAGGGCGCTCCGCACTCTATTATGAGGATTATGTCCTCTCTATCCAGTACTTTAATCAGGCTATCAGCCAGAAACCTTGGCTTTATGAACCTTGGTTCTTCCGTGGCGTAGCCAAATATTATCTCGATGACTTCCGTGGCGCAGAGACTGATTGTTCGGAGGCCATCGAGCGCAATCCTTATGTTGTCAGCGCTTACGAACTTCGTGGCCTTTGTCGTATCAACCAGAAGAAGTTCGCCGAGGCTGTGAAGGATTATGACCGTGCGCTTCGTTATGATCCTGAGAATCAGTCACTTTGGCATAACAGAGTTCTCTGTCTGATTCAAGAAAAGGATTATGACCGTGCATTGGCGGAGATTGATACGATGAAGACTCGTTGGTCAAAATATGCCCGTGCTTATTCGATGCAGGCAGAGGTCTATCTGCTGCAGAAGGACACGACGGAAGCCGTGAAGTCGCTCGACAAAAGCCTTGAGCTTGATCCATACGATGGTGGCATCTGGGCAGAGCGGGCTGTCATCAGTCTGGCCCGACAGGAATGGAAGGATGGCGAGGAGTTCCTGAGCAAGAGTATCCATTTGTTGCCGAAACATCCTGGCAACTATATCAACCGTGCGTTGGCACGTTATAATCAGAACAATCTCAGAGGGGCGATGGCCGACTATGATACGGCCCTCGACCTCGATCCCAATAATTTCCTTGGTCATTACAACCGTGGACTGCTGCGTGCACAGGTGGGTGATGATAACAGAGGTATCGAAGATTTCGACTTCGTGCTGAAACTGGAGCCCAATAACCTCATGGCACTTTTCAATCGTGCCTTGTTGCTGGAGCAGACAGGCAACCTGCGTGCTGCCATCCGCGATTATTCGAAGGTGATTGAGGAATATCCGAACTTCTGGTTCGGTCTTCAGCATCGTGCCTCGTGTTATCGGCGCTTAGGCAATACCAAGCAGGCAGAACTCGACGAGTTCCGCATCCTGAAGGCACAGATGGACAAGCGATACGGCAATCAGCCACGTCTGTCCAAGAAGCAGATGCGTAAGCGTAGTGATGAAGACCTGGAGAAATACAACCAGATCGTTGTTGCCGATGAACAGGAAGTGGAGCACGACTATAAGAGCGATTATCGCGGCAAGGTGCAGAATCGCAAGGCTGATCTGGCTTTCCTCCCGATGTATGGACTGACCTTCACCCGTCCGCATGACGAGGTGAAGACCGAGATCCCCTTCGAGGATACAGTCGAGGCCTTTAACAATTCCTCTCGCTCACGTACCGTCTATCTCTCCTGTGATAATACGAAACTCAATGAGGACCGTATGCAGCAGACATTCGCCTATATCGACTCGCTCAGCACGGCTATTGATGCTACCAAGCGCATGGTCGATGTGAAGCCTTTGCTCTTCATGAGGGCTATCGCCTATAGCACCATTCAGAATTTTGATAATGCCATCGACGACCTGAGCATCTATCTGCAGATTGATTCTGGTTCGTCGTTAGCCTACTGGCAAAGGGCTGTCTGTCAGGCAAAGATCAATGAGTTTAATGCCTCGCAGGGTACGAATATCGACCTGAAGTCGGCAAACGTACTTGGCGACCTCTCAGATGCACTCCAGCGGTCGCCTCGTAACGCTTATCTTTATTACAATAGGGGTAATCTCTATGCCCAGCGGCAGGATTATCAGCGTGCTATCGACGACTATACGCAGGCCATCTCGCTTGAGGAACGTCTGGCTGAGGCTTACTATAATCGAGGTCTGGCCCGCATCTATGCCAAGAAGGTTTCCGAAGGCATCGAGGATCTGTCGAAAGCTGGCGAACTCGGCCTTTATCAGGCTTATAGTGTGATTAAGAAATATCGTGAGAAGTGATGAGAAGATTATCTATAGTTCTTTCATGCCTGATGGCACTATGGGTGACGGTTGCCCATGCTGATGACAAGCTGACGGGTACAGAGATCAGTGACAATAACAACGTCTGGATTGGCCTTGACCTGGGCAGTCCTCATGTCATCACGAAGGTGGGATGGGCGCCCAGTGTTGAAAGTCAGGTTCTTAGTAGGGTGGTGCTGGGTGTGTTCGAAGGTGCCAACCGTCCTGATTTTATGGATGCCCTGCCGCTATATATGATAGAGGAAAAGGCCATGAACAACAAGATGACCTATGCTGATGTCAGTTGTTCACGAGGCTTTCGCTATGTTCGTTTCGTCAAGCCTGCGGGTGCCTATCAGAATCTGGCGGGGTTGGAGTTCTATGGCCATCGGGGCGAGGGAAACGACTCGCACTTCTATCAGATTACCAATCTGCCTACCGTCAGTATCCATACCCTCAATGACGAGATACCTTACGATAAGGAGCATGAGATCGTTTCGCAGTTGACCATTATTTCTGAGAATGGCACGAAGCTGCTTTCTGAGCCAGGCTCCATCCGCGAAAGAGGCAACTATTCACGTAATTTCGATAAGAAGCCCTATCGCATCAAGTTTGATGAGAAGCAGCATGTGCTCGATGCACCTGCCAAGGCCAAGAAATGGACGCTCATCAATAACTATGGTGACAAGACGCTGATGCGTAATCTGCTGGCCTTCGAACTGAGTCGCCGCCTGGGGATGCCCTATACGCCCTATGGTACGGCTGTCGATGTGCTGCTCAATGGTGAGTATAAAGGTTGTTATCAGCTCTGTGACCAGATACAGGTACACAAGAATAGGGTGAACATCACCGAGATGACCATCCACGATAATGAGGGCAGTGCTTTGACGGGGGGCTATTTTATCGAGATCGACGCCTATGCCGATCAGGAGAAGTCGTGGTTCAAGTCTGTCAAAGGCAATCCCGTCACCATCAAATCACCCGATGAGGATTCCATCACGACGAATCAGCGGAACTATATCCGCTCGCATTTCAACAAGATGGAAGACGATCCCCACCAGTATATCGACAAGAACACATTCCTGCGGCATTTCCTCGTGGGCGAGCTCTCTGGTAATACGGATACCTACTGGAGTGTGTATATGTATAAGCAGCGTGATGATGACACGATGTTTACAGGGCCAGTATGGGATTTCGACCTCGCCTTCGATAATGATAACCGTACTTACCCCGTTTGTAACAAGAAAGACTTTATCTATCGCAGTGGAGGCAGTTGCACAGGAAATCTGAAGAAGATAGTTGATGAATTTGTGATTCGCAGCGATGAATCCCAGTCGCTGATGCTCGATATCTGGGACAAAGCCCGTCATGCAGATCTGACAGAAGAGAGCCTTGTGGCCTATATCGACCAGATGGAGGCTGAGCTTGACCACTCGCAGCGGCTCAATTTCCTTCGCTGGCCTATCCTCAACAAGAAGGTGCATCAGAATCCTCAGGCATTGGGCAGTTTTCAGGCAGAGGTAGAGAATGTCCGCAGGTTTATGAAAGAGCGCCTGAAGTGGATGGACAAGCGGCTTGGCTATACATTTGTGCCCACAGGCATCACAGAGGTCGCCGTTGAATCCTCAGAATCTTCAATCGATCTCACCCAGCCTTACGATGTCTACTCCGTCTCAGGCCAGCCTTCTGGCCACAGCCTCGAAGGTCTCCGCCCAGGCATCTATATCCTCCGCCAAGGACACGCCACCAGAAAGATGATCATCAGATAGTTTTTGATAATGATCCTGCTATCCCAGCTATGATTTCAGTCGGAGGTAGTAGCCTTTAAGACCGTCGATGCCACCACGAGGCCATTTGAGTTTCTTGATGGTCTCGCCAAGGACTCTCAGATTGGGCACATCGCTGGCTTTCAGATGTTTGGAAAGTTCCTCCTGGATGTTATGAACCTGCCAGAAACATTCCTTCTTGTGTATCTTCGAGGGCTGGAAGAAATTCTGGAGAACCTGCTCGAGCGAAGATGTGTCCTGATACTGACTGTTATGCTGCTGAATCTCATACTCATCCTCCGACGTGAACCAGTAGATGCAGTCAGGGTTGCGCAACTCTGTCACTGCCTGCGCGAACATCTGTTTATAGGGGATGCGGCCACTCATGTCCACCTGTCCCTTGACCTCCACGCAGAGGTAACGCCTTGAGCCGTCGCCACTTGGCAGAGGCATCGGGTCGTTGGTGGTGGCGATGAACGAGCATAGACGGGGCTTCATCGTGTACTGGTCTGAGCGCATCTTGCGCACCTGGACATCCTTCTCCGTCAGGATGCGCTTGATTTTTGCCTGTTCACGGCTTGTCTTCGCATTATACTCATCAATGCAGACGAGCCACATGCGGCTCAGCACGCGCTCCACCTGCTCGGCATTGTCCATCTTGATGTCGTCCATATAGTATTCGCGCATGCTCTGAGGCAGGATATTCTTGCAGAAGTTCGACTTCTTGAATCCCTGATCGCCAATGAGCATCGGCACCATCGAGTTGCCAAAGTCACGGTTGATATTGAGCGCCTGAGCTACCATTGCGAGAAACCAGCGATGGAAATACTTGGGCCAGTGTGCGTAGTCAGTAGGCAGACGACGGGCAAAGTCCTCGATATAGTCGTGCTTGCGGTCCCAGTCGCCACAGCCGGCAAGAAATTCGTGGATGGGATTGTGCTCAGGTATGTGCGCACTCTCGATGTAGGTACGCACGTCGCTCATCCAGCTCTCTCCACCTTCCTTCATCTCCTCCACGACGATGCTCTTCAACTCTCTGTCTGTCAGCGGCTCCCAAGGCTTGAACCGCAGGTCGTTGGTTCGGAATTCCGTCACCTGCTTCACTGTGTTATAGCGCATTTCATAACGGCGCAAGAGAAATTCCTCGATACTGCGCATGATGCGCTCCTTCTCGTTCATCTGCGAGACGGGCTTGCCTTTGTAGTCCTTCTTATACGAATTGCGGAAGGTCTTGCGGATGAGGTCGATGCCAAGCGTCTTGAGCATGCTGTTCCATGAGGTCCGCACCACGCAGCCCTCCTCCGACAGATGGGCCATCGCACAATAATCTGCCAACAGCTGCAGGCAATGCTCTGCCTGACCTTCGCACTCGTCGATAGCCTTCGAAAGACAGGTCTGAAACTCAAGGTCGATACGTTTCAGGTCCTCGAAGTCAGGATACCAGACGACGGTGCCGTTATCATCGGTCTTCGTACCCTCGTATGGCTGAAGCGGATCTGCCGCCTCGCGGACTACAGGCAGGGGATGTGCATCAGGGTTATAATACAGCTGAGGGTCATGGCTCATCCTGCAACCCCTGACGAGAGTCTGCTCGCCAACCAGCAAATCGCACCTGATAAGCGACGTGTAGAGCCGGGCGGCACTCTCGTGAGCCTCCTTCAGAAACTCCTGATAATCATCGGCATCCGCCCCGTTGTAGTCACATTTCACGATAACTTTCAGCGTCATGCCACTCACGCCGGCAAAGGCCAGCAGCGTGAACTGTATCTGCTGCACACGGCGCTTCATCTCCTGCACCTGTCGCAATCCTTCGGGACAAGGGATGTTCAGCATCACCAGGCCCGTGAACGACTTCGGATGGTCGAGACCAGCCTTGCCGAAGGTGGCTCCGAACATCAGGTAAGGCAGTTTGTCTGAGTCCGTCAGATAATAGCGCGCCATGCCCTGAGCCATTGCCAGACGTGATAGGAGGCAGCCTCGGGCGATAAGGTCGGCAGCAGCCTTGGTGTCATCTGAACGCATACGCTCCACGATGGCGCTGAGCTCCGCAGATACAGGCGAGCCAAACTCTCCCGCCTTCGTCTTGATCTTTGTTATCTTCATGCGATTGTGATGTTTTCAAACAGCATGCAAAGATACGAAAAATTATTGGGATTTCCAAGACAATCAACAACTATTTTGTCTGTTTTAATAGGCTTTGAGGGGGCAGAAGAGTAGGGGAGAAGGGACGGATAGCCTGGGTAACAGGGACGGAAGTACTACTTTGCAACCTTGCGCGCCTACGCAAAATGCTTTACGCGCCTACGCAAAACACTTTGTGCGTATACGCAAAATAGGCAGCCGTTTTTCTCGAGTCATGAGTATCATAGCACTATCATAGTACTATCATAGTAGGATTCATAGCAGGGTTGACTTCTCGAAATTGTCTTGTAATCAGCAGGTTGCGAGAAATCATAGCAGGGATAGCATATTTAGATTAAATTTCCGTGTATATATACTCCTGTCCTCGCTTGGTCTTCAGCAGTTTGGCCTGCTGTCCCAGCGTCCACTGATTAAGCTGTTTCTTGGCAGAATAGTACGTCAGCCCCGTATGGATACTGAAGAGACGGACCGTGACATAACCATGATACCTCTCAAGACACTCGTGGAGTTTCGCCTCCAGCTTCTCTTGATCAGCCAGCACCTCCTGCGTATTCGTATTCTGGACACGACGGAAACCTTCGAGCCACTTCTCCACCGACTCATGCCAGAGCTTGCCCGAGTTGTATTCCACCCCGTCAAACCTCACGTCGCGGCCCTGCACATCGTCAGGATCCGTAATCTCTCGAATCACTCTCAGCCTTGGGGCAAAAGAGCCGATGGGCGTATCAATCCTATAGCCCTCCGACAGCCAGTATCCCGTTGCCTGGATAAAGGCATCGAAGGCCCTCGTCAGTTCAAAGGGCCTCAGCCCATAGTGTTTGGCACAATATTCGTCGAGTCCCCTCATCGAAATCTTCTGTCCGCTGCGCGGTCGTGGGTAATACAGAATCTTCCCGTCCTTCCCTTTGGCAGGTGTGGGAAACATCTCAAACGGCATCCCGTCTTTCTTTCTTGGCATATCGCGTTCCTTATTTTTTAAAATTGCCTGCAAAAGTACGAAAAAAAGTTGTAGTAACGAAGCGCTTTTGGAAGAATTAACGCAGAAAGCGAGTAAATATAGTATTAGGCTACACCGCGAGGATGGTGGCCATCATCCAAAGCTTTATTTGTTTCATTTATATTTGTATTGAAGTTGCAAAGGTACAGACTTTTCAAGTTCCCTCCAAATCTTTTGCTGTTTTTTTGCAATTAAGAGATGTTTGGACAGCCAGACTTCATGGTTGGAACCGTAATTTTTGGCTGAATTGCGTTAATTCTCTAAAATCCGTTGCTCTTTACAAGTTTTTTTGTATCTTTGCAGCCGAGATAAAGTCAAACAAAGCATTGATTCTATGGATGTAAAAACCAATCCCAAGAAATGGCTGCGACCTGTGCTCATCGTCGCGCTGGCGGTTGCGGTAGCGCTGCTGGCGGTAGCATTGAACTACACGGTTCGGGCGGAGCGTAACGTGCGCTATGTCGGCATGATGAACCTGGTGGCGGAGAATCTGTCGAAGACTGTCAGGGGCGTGGAGATGAACGCGGAGAATGTGTTTGACGAGGTGGCGAAGAACATGGATTCGCCGCAGAACGTCATCGAGGCCCTGGGAAGCAAGACTAGCTTGAACCCC
>JAEEGJ010018695.1_pt1 | contig 15420 bp, 17 predicted proteins | sample 8958761 | NCBI WGS metagenome assembly JAEEGJ01 (sample SAMN16246546, study PRJNA631951) | gut metagenome | biome: gut microbiome; feature: rumen; material: RS-attached | host: Bos | place: Iran: Karaj | collected 2018-10 | reverse complement strand
GGCTTACGTTCGGTGAGACGCTCGCGTGGTCGCTGAACAAGCGGTTTATAGCTGTGAACCACATGCTCGGCCACTTGTATGCTTCGAACCTTGTGCTTCCCGGTGCGGACGACATCATGGCTGGCGTGGAGTATCCGTATTTGGGACTTCTCGTTTCAGGCGGTCACAGTATCATCTGCAAAGTCAACAATTTCGACGATATCGAGGTTATGGGAACGACGATTGATGATGCCGTCGGCGAAGCGTTCGATAAAGTTGCAAAGTTCTACGGGCTCGGCTATCCGGGTGGCGTGAAGATCGATAATCTTGCGAAAAACGGAAATCCTGCCGCCGCAAAGTTCCCGATGCCGGTGCTTAACAAAGGCGACTCGGACGAGCATCGCTACGACGTGTCTTATTCCGGATTGAAAACGGCGGTTATCAATCAGCTCGACCAGTTCTGGTGCGACGGCTACGAAAAAACGAACGAAAACATTTGCGCGGCGTTCCAGGAAACGGCGGTAAAGATTCTGCTTAGAAAACTTTTTAAGGCTGTTGATGACACTGGTATAAAAACGGTTGTCGCTGGTGGTGGTGTTGCCGCGAACTCAAGGCTCCGCTCAATGCTTGCCGAAAGAAGCGATATCCGCTGCATTTTCCCGCCGCTTAAGCTTTGTACCGACAACGGTGCGATGATTGCCGGGGTAGGGTATCATTTCCTGAAGCGTGGCGACAGAAGTCCGTGGACAACGACGGCATGTGCCCGCATCGTGGAGTTCAAGCGTGGTCTTAAACGGTAGTAAGCCGCATTCCGATATATCTGCGTTTGAATCCAACGTGCTCATAGAATCGGATTGCGCTTTCATTCCACTGTATTACTTCTAGGTCGATTTCTTTTAATCGGTATTCTGCCATCACTTTTTCCAGCAGTAGTTTTCCGTATCCGTTGTTCCTGAAAATGCTTTTCACGAACAATTGACGTAAATAGTATGGATTGCGTGTTATGTCCAGGACACAATAGCCGATTATCTCTTTTTCTTGATTTTCTAGAACATGAACTTTATAGACTTGCCCGGTTATGAAGAATTCCATTCTTTGGGTGATTTCTTCATCAGTCATTTTGTTGTCGATTTTTTCGTCTTCGCGTAACTGCTTGTTGAGCACTGATAATTGTGCAAGATCGTGTATTGTGGCTAATCTAAAAAGTGGATCCATCTTTTCTATTATTTCACGATTATCCAGAAAACACCAGTATAAACAAGCTCTTGTCGTGCGAAATTGCCACAAAAGTTGCAGTAGCGTAGGAGCAAAAATGCAGCTTTTGTGGCAAAGGTGAACAGTTTTGAAAGCCGGCATCCCTGCTTTTTAGGCGAGGTATGCCGTTTTGTGTTTTTAATTAATTCTTTACTTCTTCGGCAATTAAATCAACTGTCCAGTCCGACTGGAGGAAATGGCCGCGGTCGATTTCGTAAGAGAATTTATATTTTTTGCCTTTTTCAAAGGTGAATGTCTTTACCTGATGTTCCCAAATTCCGCCTGCCACAAATGGATTTCCGCTGTCGATGATTGTGAACATAATAGTCACTTCCTGATCGGCAGGTACGTAGAAACCGTCTTCTGTGCTGTTGTCATCCATGTATGCATAAGCATTTATACCGTTGACTCTTTCGAACATGATGTTTGTCGTCTTATATGCGAGCTGAGCCGCCGCATCTTTATCAACGAATTCATGGTCCATGCTCCACTTCTTTGATTCTGCCCTGTAACCAAGAGTTTTTCCGTTAGGAAGCGTTATATCGAAGCTCCAGTGAAGATAACCGTAAATGTTATCGATGCTGAACACTACCCATACAGTCTGATTTGAGTCGGACGCTTTTTTGTTGCTGAAATATTTAACATCCTGATTATCCCATGAGATTGAATCTTCAACGAAGTTCGCGTAGTCATTCTCATTGTATAAATCGAAGCTCAGTTCATATCCATATTTATTGAAGAAAGATTCTTTCATAGCATCGAACGGAAGATTCGCATAAACGTCTTCGATGTTGTAGGACTTCATCTCCATTGCGTCATAGAGTGACATGGCTGTGTAGGAAATCTGAGTGACTTCAAATACGTCGCTTTCAAGAACAGATGCATCAATTGTATTTGATGCGCAGGAACAGAATAAGATAAGGACTGCTGCAAGTCCTAATACCAATTTACTGTTAAACTTCATTTTAACTCCTTGTGTCCGGATTGGCGTCCGTTTGCCGATAGTTCTTTGTTTCAACCTAAAAGTTTTGTAGCGCAAAAAAAGTGTCAGTGTAAACTTTATGAGTTGAACTTATATTAAATGATAACGACAAACAAGCAGAGTACACAATAATAGTTTTTCCTGAATTTGTGTAAATAAGTAACTTTTAGGGAGGCGTATGGTTGCGGATGTTATGGAATAACTGGTTGTTTATATTTCAAGCTCTAGAAGGATTTGAAATTCTTTATCTTCCATGCCCTCTGTATTCAGATAGTACATTACATCAAATTCATATCTTTTTGTTATATGATTTTCCATCGATTCGATATTTTGATTCCTGTGAAAAAATAAAAGAAATTGCAAATAATAAAGTGAATACTACAAATGCTTTTTTCATTTTGTAACTCCATCGATAATACACCCAGCGCGGGGGTGATACCAGATGTTAAGTGCTGGTTGCTCTATCTCTTGTTTTCCTCTTCAAGTATTAATTCTATATTCTTCTTTTCAACATCAGATAATGAGTTTTCTGAAAAACCGTTTTTAACTCTTTCCTGATATGCAGGATACCAGTTTTCTCCATTGGTTTCAAAAAAGAGTCTTAAATCTTCAGATTTAAATGAATATCCATGTAAAGCATATATTGCATTTCTTATTATTCGTAATTGATTTTTTTTATACCATGATAATTCATGAGTATTTGTAATTGTTTTGTCAAACGTGAAATATGCAGGAAAGCATTTAGGTCCTGTATCATTTAGTATATTTTCAAAATAAATATAGAAAATATCGGTATAATCGGGTTCTATGTTTTCCATTACAAGTTCATATGTTTTTTCATCTTTTTGGATAAGTTTTTCTTTTATACTTTTTCCCCAGATGTTTTTACCCATTTTCAATTGAGAAAGATATCCATATTGTAAATTATTAACAATAATTAATGTGATTTTTCCTATTTCGTTTTTCCAGCTTGACCCTGTACCAAATAAATAATAACCATCCCAATGAGCATGAGACATTGTAATTCCATTATTATATACTGGGTATGTGGCTTTATAGGTTATTTTTGTTTTTGTTACCGTTTCTTTAGGAAATAAAATACTTCTGACATATGCATTTTCCAGTTTATTACTATCACTTGATTTTATAGTTCTTTTTATAGGGAAATCTTCGAAAGAAGTTTCTACACCATTTGTCCAGCATTTAAAATCAAATATTTCACTATTAACGCAATAATTTCCAGGGCAAAAGAACGGAAAACCCACTAAAAGTTCTTTTTGGTTTTCTTCATTATAGAAGGTAAAATCAACTGTTACTTCATAGAAATCTTCATTGAAGTTCAGTGTTATTACTTCTTCTTTCATTTCTATTGATACGGATTCTTCATTTACTGGAATTAGATTTCCACCGCTCAACGAGAAAAAAGTATCATTAGAAAAGACAAAATACGGTAATAAAAAAACTATAACTATTATTATGCTTTTTCTCATTCTTTAGTTCCTGAGCAAACCAATGTTAAGTGGTCTTTTTACGCAGAAATGAGTTGTTTGTATTCAATAATTGCTACTTCTTGACCGGATGTAAAACAATATTCTGCTCGGTTATAAATGTCTTTTGCTGTTTCTTCGTCTAAATAATATTCTCCGCAGTCATCACAAATTTGTGCCGGTACATTACGGAAAATAACAGTGGCATTAGCTCTTGTTAAAACAACCTGAGTAAAACCGTCTTTCATTTCTCCAAATCTACAAATGGGACATTTCATCTAATTCATCTCCTTTCCGTAAAGTTATTAGACCATTTTTGTATGTCTGGCTCATAAACTGTGATAACATATTCAGTATCATTTTCGGGATTAAATGCAGAAACAACATGAATTGGACGATTTCCATCAAATCCCAAAATAAGTCTACTTGGATATGGGGTATCAGAAGGATAATCATTGATAATTGTTTCATTTTCTATGACTGTTTTTATAGTTTCTGGCGAAAATCCACGTTATGCCATTCTCTTAAATACATGTCCTGAAAAAGAATAATTCTACATGTCCTCCGTAGAACTCTATTATACTACTTTTTTTGAGTTTGAACAAAAAGAAGATAAAAATCTTTGTCAAAAAAAGTGCAACATGGCAGGTTGCTGTCATGTTGCACTCGGTGTTTTTGAGGTGCGACGAAACGCGTGTTTTGTGCGCGAAGCAAAGATTCTGCGCAGTTCCGCCTACAGTGTGGCGATGAACCGCATGAATGCCGCTTTTCCGTCAGCAGTGCGCTTGTAAACGCCTGCGTCTTCAAGGACGTGGCTGAAAACAATGCCAGTCTCTTCTTTGAGGATAGCGTCCGCGTTGGCTGCGCAGAAATCGGGGTGTGCCTTTCTGATTTCGTCAGCCCAGTCCGCATGCTTTGAAAGCAGTTCGTCCTTGCGGATGTCGTTTCCAGCGAGCATCGCGTCTTTCAAAAGCGAAAGCTCGTTTTTAAGGCGGCTTGGCAGGACGGCAAGACCCATAACCTCGATAAGACCGATGTTCTCTTTTTTGATGTGGTGCAGGTTCGCATGCGGATGGTAAACGCCGAGCGGATGCTCTTCTGTCGTGATGTTGTTGCGAAGAACAAGATCAAGCTCGTAAAGGTCTCCACGGCGGCGAGCAATTGGCGTAATCGTGTTGTGCGGTTCTCCGTCTGTCTCCGCGAAAATAAACGCGTCTTTGTCTGTGTATGAACGCCATTTTTCAAGGATGTGCGCAGCTGCTTCCGTAAGCTCATCGCGGTTCGCGGAGTCTATGCGGATGAGCGACATCGGCCATTTTACGATGCCAGCCTTTACGCCGAAGCCCGGCAGGGAAAACTCCGTTTCAACAGGAGCTTTTGCCATTGGGAAAGTGTACCGCCCGCCCTGGAAATGGTTGTGCGTCAGGATAGAGCCGCCTACAATCGGGATGTCGGCGTTGCTTCCGAGCGTGTAGTGCGGAAACTGCGTAATGAAGTCCAAAAGACGCACGAAAGTGTCGCGGTCTATTTTCATTGGAACATGCTCGGCGCTCAGGATGATGCAGTGCTCGTTGTAGTATACGTAAGGCGAATACTGGAAATACCAATTTTCGCCGTTCAGTGTTATCGGGATGATGCGGTGGTTCTGGCGGGCGGCGTGGTTGAGCCTGCCTGCGTAGCCTTCGTTTTCTTTGCACAAAAGGCATGCCGGATATCCGCCCTGTTTGGCGTTGCGAGCCGCCGCAATAGCTTTGGGGTCTTTTTCCGGTTTTGAAAGGTTTATCGTGATGTCAAGGTCGCCGTATTCCGTGGATGTCTGCCACTTAACGTCTTTTACGATGCGGTAGCGGCGGATATAGTCGGTGTCGCGGCTGAACTTGTAAAACCAGTCCGTTGCCTTTTCCGCCGATTTTTCGTAAAGCTTGTTGAAAGTTTCTATGACTGTTGAAGGCGGCGGCACAAGAAGCCCCATTATCTTCGTGTCAAAAAGGTCGCGGCTTACGATGCCCTGGTCATCGAAAAGCTCTTTTTCTGCCGCGTAATCGAGCATTTCCTGTAAGATGCTCTCCAAATCTTCTGTTTTTACGGCTGGAAGTTCCGGAGCGACAGGCGTTTCAAAGCCGTCAAGCGCGAACAGTTCCAGCAGTTTGTTCTGCGTGTAGATTACATCCTCTTCCTTTATAAGAGCGCACGTCAGCGCGTAGGACGTAAGCCGCATTATGTTCTGGTAGATTGTCATTTTCGTTTTCCCCTGATAAAAGCCCGCAGAATTGTGCCGATCCCGCAGGCATTGTTATCGTAGGCTATAATAGCGGATTTCTTTATTTTGGGAAACACCATAAAAAAAGGGAAGCCGTTTGTGGCTTCCCTGAAAGTCAGTTTTTAAAAAATTAGTCGAGTTTCTTGAGATAGTGTAGGGTAGTATTATAGTGAACCAATTTCACGAGATATCGTGTTCCCGCTTCATTCTTTTTTGTAGTAAATGTGGAATAAGAAGATTGTTCGAACATATTATTAAGATAACCATTATCAGCAGGCAGTGTTTTCGTAATTTTGACAGTATTACCATTCCATGTTAAAGGCTGGTTATGGCTAGCAGCAAAATTAATCAGTTTTGCTTTATTTTCATCATCCATTGTGTATTCATTTGTTTCGCTTTGTGATAGATAGGTAGCAATTCCTCCAGAAATAGAAAATCGTAGAGAAATTATGTTTGTATATGTTGATATGATATTACAAGTTTCATGACTCCAATCTTGCATATAGATGTTGATTTCAAAAGGATTGCTATAAACAGTGGTATAGACTCTCTTGTATTCCCATGTACCATCTGATAATTGAGCAAAGGTTAGTGAATTATTCATTGTAACAGACGTTTCCGATTCATCAAAAAGAGGTGTCGTGTCTAAATGGGAAATTTCATTAGTGTTACCATCTGTCGCATGACCGCAACTTACGAAGAATGCCAACGTAAGCATTAAAAGAATTGAAATATTGAAGATTTTTTTCATGTTTTACTCCATGATTGAAAATTTGTTAATTGAATTATACCCCCCCCCGTTCAAAAGTTGTCAAGGTAAAAATAATTCTTTATATTGCAGAAAATTAAAGGTGATAAAATAGTAAGATGGTGTGATGTTGTAAAAAATCGATAAGTCAGTTTTTTTTGCGCGAGGGGGTGTAGGGGTGCGCGAGTGGAACGAGCGCAAACACGCATCCGCGTGGTCGGAGGCGAAAGCCGTAGCCCCGAAACACCCGGTCTGGCGGTTGCGGAAGGGAGTCTTGACGACCGTCGCAACCGCCGGACGCGCCCGACGAATAGGCAAAGTCAATGCTGCATGACTTTACCGGGTTTTTCGCACGTCCTGTGCACGGTGAAGTTTCTATATTTTTTGCAGAATTTGGGTTATCTCGCCGATGTACATGCGGTGGTAGCCTTCTTTGTTGTACACGTTGTCGATGATGTGCTGGACAAAGAAATTTTCCGGTTTCAGGTTGTCAGCGTATGTTTTGCGGCATTCAAGTATGAGTGATGCTTCCTCGAACGAAACGGTGCCGTTCGGCAGGAATTTTGGCGTGAGCCCGGCTTCTTTTGGCTTGTCGGTGTTTTTCCCCGATTTTGAGCCGCAAAGTTTGAGCGCGTCTTTGTAGGCTTCGCTGAAAAACGAGAGTGTGTAGTTGTCAGCGCGCTCCATGAAGCTGTATGTGTACCGCTCCGGTCTTACGAAGCAGATAGCCGACGGTCTGTTCCACATGAATCCTGCGAAACCCCAGCTTGCCGTCATCGTGTTGAACTTTTCGCGGTTTCCTGCGGTGATGAGCATCCAGTCGGAGCCGATCATCTTTATGAGGTTTTCCGAAATATCTTCGGCTCTAATCACTGTAAAATCTGACATTTTTGTTTTCTCCTTATAAAGCCTTCGCGGCAGGCTTTTTGCAAGCGGCTGACGCGCCTCTTTCGTTCATCGTGCGGTTTTCTATTGCCGCCTGATAATTTTGTTAGCAGGCGGCAAAAAAGTTGAGTCAAGGCTTTAAGATAGCCGTAAGGCGTACGTGCCTTGACCAACCTTATTCTATAGAACTTCGCAGGGTTGATGCAAGTTCTTTCCAAACAACCTTGTCTTCCGGCGGCAGGGCTTCGAACTGTTTTTGTTTGCCCCATGCGGAAAAATCGATGAACCGGTTCGTGCGCTCAAGAAGCGTCTTGTATTTGTTTTCCTGAAACTCGACAAACCATTTGGGAATGCGGCGTTTTCTAAGCTCGACCATGCGCGCGTAGTGCGGTATGCAAAGCCCTGCGCCAGAGGTGAGCAGTTCGCGCAGTTCGTTTTCGTCTTCGCTCGCAAGTTTTGCAGCCTCCGCGATGAACGTAAGAAACTCGTCTTCTATGCGCTGCTGTTCGGCGCAGGCGGGGCAGATCATTTTGTAGCGGCGCATCTTTTTTTTGCGGAAATCTTCTATTTTTTCGGAAAGCTCGCCTTGTCCAAGAATCGCGACAGCAAGACCGTCTCTGTAGGAAAGAAGCGCTTCCGCGTGGTTACGGCAGAATCCGCCTGCTTCTCGGTACTGCGCCCGGAAAGTGCGGTCTGAAATATGCTCGAAAAGCATTCCGTCTATGTAGCGGTCGATGCGCTCGTTCACGATTGTGCAGAGCGGACATCCCGGTTTTTCGCACGCTTTTTGAAGCGCGAAGAAGTTAACGTGTTTGTCATTAGCCATACGAACAGTATATATGATTTTTTCCGTAATGATAAGTCTGCGAAAAATCCTGTAATACATCTATTGCGTAAATGACAGATTTACGCTAGTATCGTTGTGTTGCGATTTTTATTATTGGAGAAAAAATATGGGCGTTATTGGTATTATCTTGTTGGTTGCATTCGTAATCATCAGTATTCTTCTGGTGTGCATCATCCTTATTCAGAACGAGGAAGGTGAAGGTTTCGGCGGACTTTTCGGCGGAACAAACTCACAGGCTTTTGGTGCACGCTCTGGAAATGTCCTTACTAGAACAACGTATATTCTTGTTACGCTTTTCTTCCTTACAAGCTTTGGTCTTGCCCTTGTAAACAGAACATCATCAGTTGAGTCACTTGATTCCGCAGTTCAGCAGAATGCAGAAATTACAGGCGGCTCATGGGTAGATGCGGCTGAAGCTGCGGAATCTTCTGCCGAGTAAGCGGAGCCCTGATGATTTTAGGTCAGGTTTTCAGTCTGGAGTCAATAAAGGTTGACCTTCAGAGCGACAGCAAGGACGAGGTGTTCGAAGAGCTCGTTGAAAAACTGCTCGAAGTATGCCCCGGCCTTGACAGAAATAAGGTTCTTGATGCGCTTATCGAGCGCGAACAGAAGATGTCTACTGGTATTTTCCCAGGAATTGCTGTACCGCATGCAAGAACCGACATGGTGGACAGAGTTCACGGCGTAATCGGTATTTCAAAGAAAGGAATAGACTACGATTCGTTAGACAAAAAGCCTGTTCATCTGTTTTTCCTGCTTCTCTCCCCCGTCGGTGACTGTGAATATCATCTTAGAGTGATTACCCAGCTTTCTCAGCTTCTTAAGACACCGGGTTTCTGTGAGGAGATGCTTGCTCAGAATAGTGAGGCGGGCGTTTATTCTGTTATGTGCAGATATGAGGAGAATTTCGCTTAACACGCGCATCTCCTGTTATGTTTTGGTGGTGCTTTTATGGGTGAAACTGACGTAATTGGTCATCTTATTGATATTGAGCGCGAGGCTTCCGAAGTCCTTTTTGACGCGCAGGAGCAGTCCGATGCAACGGTATCCGCTGCAAAGAGCGAAGCAGAAGCAGAATATAAATCCGGTTATGAATCAATCGTAAAAGAGCTTGAAAGCAATTACGAGCAGAATCAGAAAAAAATCACCGGAGAATACAGCGATTTGCTGCAAAAATTCGAAGAAAAAATAAAATCTGCGCCGAAAGATGTTTCCGGTTTCAACAGTCTCCTTGATGATTTGCTTTTCGGTAACTGATATATGGATAAAGCGAGTGCTTCTTCCTTCGTATATGCAAAAGCAAGTGGAATGCTTGCCCGGTCTTTTACGGGTCCGCGCGCGGCATCTCTTTTCGAGGTAAAAAAACTTTCAGAGCTCTGGACGCTCGTTTTCAGCGACGATGTTCCTGTTATTCCGGAAGAAATGCTTGCTGAAAAAATAGAGCGCAAGGCAGAGCTTAATTTCGTTTCTGATTTCACGAATCTTCTTGAATGCTACTCTAAGCCGGAGCCGGTTTCGCTCGCGCTCCTGCAATCATACGACTACAGCAATTTAAAAGACGTTTCGCACGCGCTTCAGAACGGCGACAAGGAACTTCCGCCAATAGTGGACATAGGCGGATTCAGTATGCTTCACTACGAACAGTGGCCTTCGCTCGCAAAAATAACGGAGAATTCTCCGCTCGCGTGGTACAATGAAGTGCCTACACGCGCGAATCAAAAGGATTTTGACCTGAAACTCGATACGCAGTATATGCTTTCGCTGTGGAAATCTGTTGATAAAGTGCCGGTTTCTGAGCGGAAATCCGTCGCGGAGCTTGTTCACGAAAAACTTAGGCTCCAGAACTGCATTTGGGCTTTACGGCTTAAGGTTTACTACAATATGGCGGACGACGAGATTCTTAAGAACCTCGTGTTTTTGGGCGACAACAAAGACGCTACCGATCCGCTTGCGGGAGAAGCCGTTACTGTGCTTTCTTTTGCGACAGACACTTACTCCGACTGGAGCGGATGGAAATATGCGTATCTCCTTAATCCGCATACAGAAGGCGAGGTTTGGACTGTAGATCCGCGTTGGATTGAGCAGTCGATGATTCTTGATATTAACAAAAAAGCTATGAAACATTTCAGAAGGAATCCGTTTACAGCGGATGTTCTTGTGTCCTGGTTTATGATAAAACAGTATGAGCTTGACTGTATCCGCACCGCTGCGGAAGGACTTAGGCTTTCTGTTGACGAGAGCCACATGAAAGAATTTGCAGGAATTGAGAGGTAATATATATGGCAAAAACAACAGCGATGAAACTTATAGAACTCATGATCCTGAAAGAAGATATAGACAGAGTTCTGGAATTTCTTGGGAAACGCGGGAATTTCCAGTTTCAGACAGAGCTGGGCGACAATCCTTCCGCAAGCGGAACGAACGCCGTCAATGCCTCCAAAGAGATTTTTGACAAACTCCAGCTTGTAAGGTCATATCTTGGAATAGAAGATTCTGTTGACTACGAGGACGGCTGTACGCTCCCCGTTGACGATGACTTTGAGAAAGCTGGTCAGATACTGCAGGCTGTTGATGAACTTAAAGAGCGCGAGATAAAGCTTGGCGAGGAAAAACAGCGCGTAACGGAAGCTTATGATGAGGCAAAGGCATTCGCAAACCTTAAAGTTGAGTACAAAGAACTTGATCATCTTTCTTTCCTTTCGCTCAGAATAGGACGAATTGACCCGGCTATGATAGACGAGCTTAAGTTCGCTGTCGGCGGCAGGGCTGTTATCGTTCCGCTCGGGGACGACAAAACACGCATCCTTGCTGCTTCTTCAAAGAAAGGCAGGTTCGCGCTTGATTCCGAGCTGAAACGCTTTGGCTTTGTCGGCATGGAAGTTCCAAAAGACTTTAAGGGCATTCCGGACGACGTTCTTGAAAGCCTTAAAACCCAAAAAGAAAAAGCTGACAAAGACTGCGATGACATAAAGGCAGAGCGCACGAACTACGCGGAAGCTCATACCGTTATGATTAGGTCTTTGCTGCAGAAATTCTCTATGGGAATGCAGGTTCAGGCTGTGCGTGACCGTCTGGAAGCGACACAGCTTGTATACAGGATTACAGGTTGGATTACCGCCGATGACAGCGACCTTATGATGAAAGAGCTCGACGAGCTTACGGAAGGCCGCATCGCAATCCGTTCGTACAATCCTGACGAAGTTCCTTCCGTTAAGGACGGTCACGAGAAAGTGCCTGTTAAACTGACGCACGGAAAGCTTGTTTCAAGTTTTGAGCGCATGATTTTCAGCTACGGCGCGCCGCTTTATGGCACGATAGACCCGACACCGTTCGTCGCGTTCTTTTTCACGCTTTTGTTCGGCATTATGTTCGGCGACGCGGGGCAGGGGCTTGTGTTCCTTATCGTGGGAATCCTTCTTACGACGCACGCAATTCCGTGGTTCAAAAGCTGGCACAAATTCGGCCCCGTATTCATATCAATAGGCAGCAGCAGTTTTATAATGGGCTTGCTTACGGGCGAGTTTTTCTGCAACGAGCACATACTGGAACCGTTCGGAAAATTCGTGACAGGGCTTTTCGTTGGCAAAGAAAACGCGTTCGCGCCTATTCTTCACATGATGCCTTCGTCTTCTACCGTGGACAAGATGTTTATGTTCTTCCTGTTCACAATAGGCGTTGGTTTTATCATCAACTCGATCGGACTTGTAATAAATATTTCGAACAATTTCATAATGCACCGCAAAGGTAAGGCGATTTTCGGCAAAACGGGAATATGCGGAACTGTTTTCTTCTGGTACGTGGTTTCTATGGTAATACGCATTTTTGCGTTCGACAGCTCCATTCAAGTTTACGACTGGATTATTATCGCTCTTTCTCTTCTTGGCGTTTTCTTTGCTGAGCCGTTGGCGCGCCTTGTAGACGGTGAGCGTCCTGTCCTTGAAAACGGACTTTTCGCCGCCATCATCGAAGGCATTGTTGAGCTTCTGGAAGTAGTTTCGAGCTACCTTTCAAACTCGGTAAGCTTCCTTCGTGTCGGTGCGTTCGCGCTCGCCCATGCCGTACTCGGTTATATAATCTTCACGCTGAGCGAGCTTATACCGGTTTCTGCCGGCGGCATTGCGGTAAGCATCATCGGCAATGCGGTTGTTATTGTGCTTGAGGGTATGATTGTAGCGATACAGGTCATACGTCTGCAATACTACGAGTTTTTCTCGAAATTCTTTACGGAGACCGGCAAAGAGTTCAAGCCTTTCCGTTTTTCGTATAAATAATTAGATGTGCGCGGAGCAATAAAGCTTCCGGGCAACTCGAATACGTATATTAAGGAGATTCAGATGAAATCTAAGAAAATTATTATTGCCGTCCTTATGATTTGTTTCGCGACGGCGGCTGTATTTGCGGAAGGCACTGATGGTGCTGCCGTGGACTACACAGGAATCGCAAGATATGTAGCAGCTGCTGTGGCTGTAGGTATCGGTTGTATCGCAGGTGGTATGGCTGTTGGTAGAATCGGAGCCGCCGCTATGGGCGCAATGAGCGAGAACGCCGAGCTTTCCGGTAAGGCACTGCCTTTCGTAGGTCTTGCAGAAGGTATCTGTCTTTGGGGATTCCTTGTCGCTCTTCTTATGATTATCCTTTAATTGCTTCGGATTAAACGGTGAAATACTTTCTGATAGGCGAGCGGGAGCTTGTCATAGCTTTTGCTCTTGCAGGTGTTGAAGGTGCTGTTGCGGTCAACAGGGGCGAGGCTCTTGAAGCCTTTAACCGCGTTACCGGTCATGCATCTGTTTCCGCAGGAGAAAGCGTGGCGGCAATTCCTGCGGACGAACGCCCCAAGGTGCTTATCATAACAGAAGACGTGGCTGTCTGGCTGGAGGACGAGATTCTTCAGTGGCAGCTTGAAGGCTGCTATCCTCTTATTGTGGAGATTCCCGGAATACACGGGCATCTTGTAGGCAAAAAAACGCTTACTGACTCCATAAGAGAAGCAGTCGGTATTCATGTATAGGGTAACTGTCGGAAGTGGCGGCGGAGTTTTCGTGAATAATACGGAAAGCCGCTGTTTCTGAAAAATCCTACTATAACCAAGGTTGAATGGACAATGGAAGAACTTCGTTCTACAGAAATTCTCGACAGGGAAATTCAGGAAGATGCACGAAAAAAAGCCGCGCGTATAATTGCCGATGCCGAAAAGCAGGCGGAAAATATACGCAGCGAGGTTAAAGAGCGCATTCAAAAAGCAAGGGAAGAAAGGCAAAGTGTCTATGCGGCAAAAGAAGCTGCGTTCAAGGCAGATGCACAGGCTGCTGTTCCTCTTAAAAAAGAGCGTTTCCTTGCGGCATACGAGGATAGTGCTGTTACAGACGCGATAAATGAATATATTGCGGGGCTTAATCCTGCGAAAAAACTGGAGCTTATTAAAAAACTTCTTGCCAAATATGCTCCGGCTTTTAAGAACAAGAAGATAAACGCCGTCGTAAACGGATTTGATATAAAAACAATAAAAGATGCCTTGGAGGCAGAGGCAGGGAAGGGAAATGTCCTTTCTTGCGAGAAGGCTCCTAAAGGCGAGAATTTTGAAGGCTGCATCATAGAGACCGAGGACAAATCGGTTAAATGCAGGGCCACAATTTCCGAGCTTGTGAACAGAATTGTAGATACAGACAGATACGAGCTTGCCGCGGCTCTTTTTGGCGGGAGGTTGCCTGAATGAGTGAAGTAACTGGAAGAATAACAAGGATTTCAGGACCTATCGTTTACGCAGAAGGCTTGGAAAGCTGCGGTCTGTATGATGTTGTCGACGTAGGCGAGAAAAAGCTTATCGGCGAGATTATCAGGCAGAAAAAAGGCATAGCGACCGTTCAGGTTTACGAGGACGATACGGGTATGCGTATCGGCGAGCCGGTTGTTTGTAACAAAAGACCGCTTTCCGTGCGGCTTGGTCCGGGACTGGTCGGAACAATCTATGACGGAATCCAGCGTCCGCTTGCGTCCATGTTCAACGACGCAGGGGCGTTCCTGGAACCGGGCCAAAGAACAGAGCCGCTTGAAACAAAGCGGAAATGGAAGTTTACGCCGCTCAAGAAAGAAGGCGAGGCTATCGCGCCGGGAATGGTGATTGGCTCTGTTCCTGAAACTTCTTCAATTACGCACAAAATAATGGTTCCGCCAACCATAAAAGGACGCGTGCTTGCTTCTGTTGAGCCGGCGGGCGAATACACTGTCGATGATGCCATAGCGGAAACTGAGCTTGGCGAAAAGATATATCTTTCCCAGTACTGGCCGGTACGTAAGCCGCGCCCTTATGGACGCAAGCTTACAGTTACGGAGCCGCTTGTAACGGGTCAGCGCGTAATAGACGTTTTCTTCCCGCTTTCAAAAGGCGGTACGGCGGCAATCCCAGGCGGATTCGGTACCGGTAAGACAATGACGCAGCACGCCGTCGCTAAGTGGTGCGATGCTGACCTTATCGTCTACATAGGATGCGGTGAGCGCGGAAACGAGATGACGGACGTTCTTACAGAATTCCCTTCTCTTATTGACCCACGTACCGGACGCTCCTTGATGGAGCGCACAATCCTTATTGCGAACACGTCTAACATGCCTGTCGCCGCCCGCGAGGTTTCGCTTTATTCGGGCATTACGCTCGCGGAATACTACCGCGATATGGGCATGGCAGTCGCAATTATGGCAGACAGTACTTCACGCTGGGCAGAAGCTCTTCGCGAGCTTTCCGGCCGTATGGAGGAAATGCCCGCCGAAGAAGGCTTCCCGGCTTATCTTCCGACCCGCCTTGCAGAGTTCTACGAGCGTGCCGGAAGAATCATATCTCTTAGCGGGCAGGAAGGCTCCGTTTCTATCATCGGGGCTGTTTCACCGCCGGGCGGCGACTTCTCGGAGCCGGTCACACAGCACACAAAACGCTTTATCCGCTGTTTCTGGGCACTTGACCGTGACTTGGCGAACGCGCGTCATTAT
>JAEEGJ010018693.1_pt1 | contig 15421 bp, 7 predicted proteins | sample 8958761 | NCBI WGS metagenome assembly JAEEGJ01 (sample SAMN16246546, study PRJNA631951) | gut metagenome | biome: gut microbiome; feature: rumen; material: RS-attached | host: Bos | place: Iran: Karaj | collected 2018-10 | reverse complement strand
GCGATTCGGCGACGCAAAACTACAGGGTCTTTAAGAGATAGCCAGCAACCTCAATTGTGAATAAAAGCAGTTGAGGTTTTATATTTCTAAGAGATTGCCAGCTGCCTTCCGGAAAGTCACCGGCCATTTATTAGTATAGGCAACTGGCTTTTAATTTATGAAGGTATTAGGAAAGAAACTTACAAAACGATTAAAACTCGTTGGTTTAACAGCCGCGTCAATCTTTTCTTTGGCTTCTGTCTTTACCGCCACAATGGCGTGGTTCTCTGCCAATATGTCTGTTGAAGCAACTGGCATGCAAATCTCTGCTTTAAACATCAGTGGTTCTTCAGTTGATTCAGTCAAACTCATTAAATTTGACTTTGCGAAAGATACTTATGTTATTAATGGACAAACCATTACAATCGTTGACTATATCAATCCAAGTCGTGGTTCCGTTAATGGTTACATGTACGATAAAGAAGAAAAAGCATATGGTTATGATCAAGAAGCGTCTCCTTGTGAGGCGGTTTTAACTTCTGATCGCAATATTGTTGAAGGCAAAGTTTACTTCACAAAGAGTGCTGAAGCCGATAGTGAAAAAGTCGGTGTTGGTGGTTACCTTGTTGATAATAATGGCTATTCATATACAGCAGTTGAAACTCCAAGCGCTGGTTCTTTAGGTTCTTATTATGAACTTAGCTCTCTTGGTAATGACAGTGGTTGGGTCGCTGTTGATGCAATGAACGTCTATGATCCAATCGAAAAACTCATTAGAGGTAATTCTTTTAACTTAAGCGAATTACATTGCAACGCTATTTATGAAGTTACTCTTTCTTCTCCAGAGTTAACCAACAACTGCAACCTTTCTGTGACTGCTAAAACATTTACACCAGTCGGTATGACAGAAGATGATGTTTTGCTTTCTGATGTCGTTGACTTTGATATTTTCTTTGAATCTGATCTACAAGCTGGTGATGATACCGATGAAGAAATCTATGAAAGAATATCCACTTTAGCAGATAATATCGATCCACACCGCAACTTCTATTCAGCAGCGGAAAAGCCAGCTAATTTAGAATTACTAACTACCGCTCAAAAAGCACAAACATATACATCGAACGAAAATACACTCAAAGTGTATGTTAATATAAATTATGCCCCAGATGAAATTGATAAATATGCCAAAAGGATTCAATCTTTCTCAGCGAATATCCAGGCATTATATGACTTTACTATCGACTTTGATGTCGTACCGGCCGAATAAGGAGAATAACAAGTTATGAAAAAAGGTCTTCTCGGTCGTATCGTAGGAATTGGCATGGTGTCGTTATCCGCTCTTGCAGTAGCGGTTGCCTCTATTGCGTGGTTTGCTATGCCTGATAAATCTAGTGAAAAGTCACTAAATGGTGAAATTGGTCTCCGTGGCTATTTCTATGATGGTGATGGTAGTGAAGAAAAACCATTTGAAATCGTTAATCCAATCCACTTCTATAACCTTTGCCGTTTACAAAATCTTGGTTTATTCCCAGAAAAGAAACACTTCCAAATCGGCCATAACTTTGACGATGTTTTAAAAGATCCTAACGATCCAAGTAAAGGCTATGTCGGTTTAGCATGTATTAATACATATGAAGATGGTGAACCAGTTTATGACTATTTCCTTGACATGGAAGACATGTCTAACAGTTCCCGCATCTTACCAATTGGTAGTGAAGGCACCCCATTCGTTGGTAACTTTAATGGATATGGTATGCCTATTAAGAAATTAAAAGTTTCTGGTAACCCAGAAGACGTTGGTGTCTTTGGCTATGTTTCCTATGAAGGCAAAGTTGAAGGTCTAGTTTGTGAAGATTTAGAAGTTCATTCTTTGGGCTACACTAATTCTCCAGCAGACAATAGCACTGACTTATTCGGTCGTGATATCGACGATATCTTTAGCAATGCTTCCGATAACATCACTAAAGCGATGAATTTAACATTCTACGACAATAATGCCGCGGGCAATGAACAAGATCCAACCGCTACCCAGTTAAAAGCGCCTAATGGTTTAAAAGGTAAATTTATTAATTATATTAATAGCCATGGTAATGAGATTAATGGTGATACTTATGAAAAAGTCGCCTATTCTACAGATGGTAATGCTAAAACATATAGCACTTATTACAATGGTTATTTCTTACCAACTTTCCCAACTGCTAGTGATGTTACTACACCAGATGGCAAACAATTCGAATACCGCTGGAAAACATCTTCCTCCACTTTGAAACAATGCACCGTTGAACATAAAGAAGCGGGTTTAGATATCGCCGACTCTGATATCAAGAACGCTATCGTTATCGATATGGCGGACTTAGAAGCTTCTAGCAGTGATAGTTCCGAAAGAGGATTTAACTGTGGTCAAGATATGCAAGTTGATGCACGTCTTTCCTTAATTGCCTCTATTGATATTGATGGTTTTACCTATTCTAGAGTTATTCAATCTTACAAAGTCGAGTTCTATTCCAATAGCACAACCTATGAAGAAGGTCGTTATTCTTTATCCATTTTCTGTGACTATGTTGATCAAGGTACCGCAAACGATAAAGCCACTAACTATCACCATGGCAATAACGTTGGCTTCCTCGCGGGACACGTTGATGGAACTATTACTCAATCTTATGTTTATAAAGGTAAATTATATTTAAATGATGGTGCAGGTTGCCAAGCCATTAAGAGTGAATCTGAATCAGGCTTAATTGGTGAAATTGGTACTAACGTCATTAACATGCTAGACCCAGACTTCAACAAGACTGTCCATAGTGATACCGGTGTTATGAACTTCACTAAGATTTATAACAACATTAGACGTGACTTTACTTTAGACGACTTCCATACCGAAACAGGTGTTTGGGGTGGCTATTATGACTCTGTCGGTAAGAGCTATGTCAGCTATCATTATCAAAGAGCGGCCACCTTCGATTTATTTAGTGACTATTTAAGACATATGAATACCGCTGAAGGTGAATACATTACTAAAGTCGCGGGTACAATGGGTTATGGTACAGGTCAAGATAGATTGTGGCACAAACTCATCGGTAGCCAAATTCCAAGTAATAGTGTTCCAGATTCCTATAACTCTGTTGACTTTATCTTTAACTCCGTTATTCAAGATGAAGAAGACAAAGATCGTGGTTTAGGTGTCTTTAAGATTGTTTCTACTTATAACCAAGCGGCTATTCGTGATGGTTATTCATCTCACTTATATGACAATATGGGTGAATGTTATATCGTTAACTCTTCTATTGCGAAGAGTAAAGTTTATTTCTCCACCGCAGAATATCGTTATAAGAAAATGAACGAATCTGGCCAATGGGTTGATATGCCAACTCAGCCAGCTTGGGGTAGAGATACTGGTTTAATCGATCCACTCATGCCAACAACTTTACCAAGTTATTCCACAGATACTTCCTTTGAGTATCCATTCTCTCGTGACTACAACTATTTATTCGAACTTGATTTAACGCAAGAAACAGGTGGTAAGAACTATATGAGCAATACTGATAGTGAATTCCTTACCAACTACTTAGAATCAGTGTTAATTGATAAATATGGTGGTTCCATTGCTTGGGGTAATCCAAGATTTGGTTTCATGTTTAGATCTTCAGAAAACGATTTACTCAATGCATTATCTTCATATATGCCTTTAGGCGCTCCTGGTTCTAAACATAACTTTGGTACTGAACAAGAGCCACTTTACTATCCAGAAAAATCTATCACTTTCAAAATTGAAAACGAAAATGGCGCTAACGTTTCTGTTGTTGCTAATAACGCTGATGTTTCCATTTATAGTTTTGATTCATCAACAAGTAGTGGTGGCACCACTAAGATTTGCACCATGATGTCAGGTAACCGCAATAGTTCAGAACCTGATGGTACTATTGGCAACTTACCAGAAGATATCGATCACCATCGTTATTTCACCTATAATGCTTTAACTGGTGAAACAGGCACTGAATCTGTTATTTATGGTGCAGGTGAAGATGAAACAAGTTACATGTTGGATAATAACGCCTTATATGCTCACATCTTTAAATTGCCTAAAGGCGAATATGCTATTGGCTCTTCTAGTGGTAACACAACTGCTAACATCTATTTCTTAGCGGTTCAAGGTCAAACAGAAGGTACAATCGGTGACGCAGAAAAAGCTAACGTTGGTAATGCGGTTACCGATGTTGACTTCTTGCTCGCCGAACCAACCTTAGCGGATTATCCGTCCACATTAAGCGCGGCTTTATTCAGCTTTAAGAGCGAATTTAATAGTTCGGTTAATAAAGTGTTCCAAGTCGATGTTAAGACCATCGATTCTCATAAATATGTTTCTTTGATATTCGAAGATAATCCACAATACGTTACTTATCTTTTGACTTTGTCGAGAGACCATAACCATATTTATTACATAAATAACGTAGAAATCGATAGGGCACAATATGTCGTGCCGCGTAATTAGAATAGGAGGCTTAAAAGATGAATAGTTTAAAGAAATTAAAGTTTACTAGATCTTTACCAATTGTTGGTACATCACTTTTAATGCTCCTCTCTTTTAGTGCGATTACTATTGGTACTTTAAGCGCTGCAGTCATCGAATTTAGTGAAGATGAATACTTTGAGTTTACCGACACTAATAACGGCGGTTATATATATAAGTGCTTTACTGTGGATGCAGAAAACCATACCGTCGCGGTTAAGTGGTCTGATAAAAATACATCATTCCCATCTACTTTAAATATTCCTTCTACTGTTACTAATGATGAAGATCAAAGTGCTGTTAAGCAACAGTACACTGTTGTAGCTATCGCTAAAGCGGGCTTTAGATATGCGACATCTAGTTCCATTATCGTTCCTAATACAGTGGAAGATATTAAAGAAGAAGCTTTCGCGTTCTGTCAAAATATCACCGAATTTATTATTCCTTATCAAGTAACTGAAATCGCCCCAAGCACATTCTTAGATTGTCGTGAACTAACTAGCATTTTCTACTACGCAGAAAACGGCGATAGAGTTTTAGGTAACTCCACAATTACAAAGATTGGTGACCACGCCTTTGATTCTTGCGTGAAACTCACTAACTTCTTATGTCCAAGTTCTGCGACACTATTTGAAAAGAGCTGTTTCCAAAAGTGTGAAAGTTTATTAAAAATTTCTTTCCCAAGTGAAAAAGGTAAAACCACTAACCCAAGTACAGGTGCAGTGACATTCTCTAACCCAATCACCATTGAACCTTACGCGTTCGCGGACTGTAAATCTTTATTAAGTGTATATTTTGAAGAAAACATGATGTCCATCGGTCATCACGCTTTCGCTAACTGTAGTTATAACTTAGAATTTTCTTACGCAAAAGATACAAATACTCCAGCGGCGGATTTAGATACTTTATTCCAAGAAAATAGTGCCTATAACAACTGGAGAGATAAATTTATTACTACAAGTAATACCGCTAAATATAATGTCATTTCTACTTCTAAGAAAAATGAACATATTACATATCCTGGTTTATTCTATTCCATTGAAAGCGGTTCTATGAAACTTGACTCTGCGATTAATAACACCACACAAGTTTATTTTGATGCGGGTGAAGGTGATTATTTAACCATCTCTGACTTTGACCAACCATTTGAAACTCAAACTGGTTATTTTGAATACTATAACGGCGTTGATGCTACAGAAGGCTATACCTTAATCATTCCAGATTCTATTAATGGTTTAACCGTTAGATCAATTAGTCCATCTGCTTTCTTAAATCAAACAATTATTAGTAAAGTTGTCTTTAATGAGCATTTGATTCAAATTAGACATAACGCTTTCCTTAACTGTGTTAACATCGCAGAATTAGACTTCTCTGATTGTACTTGTTTAAAAGAAATCAGTTATGACGTCTTCCAACAACCAATCAAACCACATACTGATGAAGTATATAATAGAGCGCTTCATAACATCGATCTTCCAGCTTGCTTAGAATATATCGGTGAATTCGCTTTCTATAACTTCTTAAACCTCGATGGTGAGATTACCTTTGGTGGTGCTGATTCTCAACTTAAAGTTATCGGTGCTTACGCTTTCTCAATCAATAGAAACGTTAATGTTAATGATTTAAATAACAACGCTAATGTTAACCTAGTCTTACCTTGGACATTATCTGACCAAGCCGCTATCGCTGCTAACTATAAACACTTACATAACGGCATGGATTCATCTCGTTATATTGATATTAACTACGCCAGTGGTAGAGGCTATGCCATTGGTACACACGCTTTCGATAATATGACCACTCTTAACTCTGTGACTTTAGAGCAAAGATATGTCTTAGATGGAAGCGGTAATCCAACAGCTACACCTTTAACTACTAACTACACAACATCATTTGCCTCTAACGTTTTCGTTAGATGTAAGAACATGATTAGATTAAAAACTAACTCTAATCTTTGCTTAATTGGTAAAGACGCCTTCAAAGGCTTAACTCAATTAAGAGAAATCTTCTTATATTCTGAAAAAGCTGATACTGAAAGTAACGTCAGTTATCCTTGGGGTGTGAGAGATAACAACACCGAATATGGTGGTTCTTTATTCACCATTAACGGTAACGACTGGGCTGATAACGTTGTCATTTACGTCAGTGGTTCTAAAGCGCCTAAGAATAATGATACTTCTCCAAAATCAGGTGAAAACTCTTGGAACCTTTCTTCTGGTGAAGGTGGTAAATCCGCTAAGTCAACTTATCAAAACCAATTAGCGTGGGATGTTGAAGAAGGTGAAAGAACTTGTATTCCTACATTCTATAACATCAACTTCCTTAAGGAAGGTGATATCCTTTACTATAACCCAACCACTAATGCATTTATTGACGCTCCTGTTTCTAAGAGCGATTACGATCAAGGTCCAAGCGACACAGGTGTTATTTCATTTGCGAAAGACTCTAATGGTGACTACACAGTTGCTAGATACTACTGTAATGACAGTTACTTTAAAGAAGAAATCAATTTAACAAATCTTACTTATACACCAAGTGGTGGTTCCGCTATCAATGTTTCTCAACACTTAAAACGTATTGGTAGCCAATCCTTTGCCACTAACTCTAATAAAGTTAAACCAGGTAGATTCTTTGTCCTTCCTGATAATGTCATCGAAATTGGTGAACGTGCTTTCTATCGTAATGGTGCTGCCAATACTTATGGTGTTAAGACTATTACTTATAAGAGTGGTAATAATAATTACGCTCCTACTGGTATGAGCTATAGCACAAGTGGTAGTGCTAATGGTTACTGTGCTTTACCAAGCAATGTCACAAAGATTGGTAGAAACGCTTTCTATAACAACCAGTTCACTAAAGTGGAATTAAATGGTGCTGTTAATTTCTTTGGTGCCAGTGCATTCCTTACTTATACATCAGGCAAATCATTAATTGCCTCTATTACAGGTACAACTGGTGATAGCAAATTACAAGTTATTGGTAATGGTATTTATTATGATGATTCCACTAATAAGATTTTGGTCCAACAAGCAACAGGTATTACTGGCACATTCACTATTGATAGTGGTACAACCGCCATTGCTCTTCGTGCTTGTGCCAATTCTAAATATACTGATTTAGTTTTACCAAGTGGCTTGAAGATTATTTATGGCCAAGCCTTTAAAAACAGCGCTTCATTATTAACTGTTAGTGGCGCGGGCTTAGCCTCACTAGAATATATTTCCACAATTGTGCCAAGTAACGACATCTTTAATGCCAACACCATGGGTGCTTATTTTGAAGACTATGACATCCATAACAATAACAATGCCACACTAAAGAAAAATCAAAGCCGTCATAGTGCTTTTGCTGGTTGCTCTGCTTTGACAACTTTCGATTTTACACAATTAAGCAGTATTAAGATTATTGGTAAGGGTGCTTTCAAAAACTGCGCTAACTTAGTCAACATGACTAATCCAAATGTGAATTATAACTTCTATACTTGCGATCATACTGGTGGAGATACTACTGGTGGCACAACCACAATTAAAGCCACAGGTACCACAAAGAATAGTGGGGTCTTAGACTTAAGCGGTCTCAGCACGCTTCAAAGAATTGGTAACAGTGCTTTCCAAGGTGATAAGGGCATGAAAATTGAATATGCCATTTTACCAAACACAAATGCCACAGTGACAAGAAACCCAACTGCTACAGAAGGTTGGCCAAAAGGTATTGTGACAACTGCCTCTAAACTTGACCTTGGCAACGATGGTGCTGGAAACGGTAATGTCTTCTCAAAATATAATAATAGTACCAACGTTAAAGTTTTAGTGGGTGAAACATTCCATCAAGCCAACTACAACAGTGGTAACTCTTATGGCACAAATATTACATCTCACTATAGATTCAACATGAATAATGCGAATAGCTGTCAAGCTTACTATTATTGCGAATATAAATGCGATGTTTATCATAATGACTATACCACTAACTATAAGTACTGGACTAAAGTAGGTGACAAGTACGTTATGTTCAATTCTGGCTTTGAAGCATATGATTATTTGCCAGATTATCCATATTAGTTTTTGAATTAATCATAATAAAATTCTTTTTATCGTGATTAATGCATGTAAAATAGAAGTGGAACTATTTTAGTGAGGTTTTAAGAATGAAAACAAAAAGACTTTTATTTGGAGTATTACTTCCAGTACTGGTATTAACCTTATCAGCATGTGATTTTTTACCAACTGATCTTTTTGGTGGCAAAAGTAGTTCTGAACAATCATCCTCACGTCGTATTAGATCCGGTAGTTCCTCTAGTAGAAGTACCTATGCTAGCGGTCACGTCCATAAATTCAGTGAAGACTGGTCATATAATTCACAATATCACTGGCACGATTCAACGTGTGGTCATGATGTCAAAAGCGATGTTACTCCTCATACTATTCAATCGCATACTATTAAAGAAGCCACTTGTATAGAAACAGGCTTAAAAACCGATTTTTGCCCTGTTTGTAATTATGAAGAAACCGTTGTTATTCCAACAACTGGTCATGATTGGGTCGAGTATGAACGCAAAGACGCTACTTGTACCGAAGCTGGTTATTCTAAAAAGCATTGCGCTCTCTGTGGCGTTTATACACAAGAAGTACTGCCTGCTCAAGGCCATGAATTTGAAGAAGAAATAATTCAAGACACCACATGTACACAAGATGGCATCATCAGAAGACGTTGCACTAAGTGTGAATATGTTGACCAAATAACTGTTCCTACTTCTGGTCATGAATTTACTCCAGTTTATCGTCAAGAACCAACATGTACTTCCTCTGGCTTTGAAAAATATCAATGCACAAAATGTGGCGAAGTGCTTGAGTATGTTATTCCTACTTCTGGTCATGAATGGTCTGGTAACGAACAAATAGTTGAAACAGGTAAAGGTATTACTTATTACACTGATACATGTTTGAACTGCGGTGCGAAAAAGATCGCTCTTCCTACAACTGCTGGCAATATCAACGGTACTATCAAAGAGAGCGTTGCTAATAGCTATGGCTATATTAAATTAAATAGCAATGGTGATTCCATTAGCATTGATTTCTATTATCCAGAAAGTACATATGTTCGTGTTTACCAACACGCCGTTTATGATTATTGGCAAAAGAGCAATTATAGTACTTTCACCTATCGTACCACTAGTTCAAGTGGCTCATCTAATGGTGACTATAACTTCTCATTATCCGTTAATAGTCAACTCGTAGATTTAACTGAAGCTAGTAATTATACTTACCAAGATTTCTTTGGCTCAAGTCCTAGATATATTGAAGAATTGCTTAATCAAGGTTTCTCTCCAATGGCGGATTGTTTAATTGGTGACGCTCAGCTTAAAGAAGGTATGAACAATCTCACCTATACAAGATTAGCCGCTTATACATTCAATATTGATTGCTTTGTGTTAGTCATTTCTAATGGCGCTCATGAGCATACTTTGTCTCCTACAATTTATTCCGATGATAATTATCACTGGCGTCAATGTACTGATCCAAACTGTCCACTTTATAATGGCATAGTTGATAAAACTCAACATAATTATTATGAATATTCTGTTGGACAGCGCGAAAGCTGTTCCGATTTAGCGGAAATCACTTATGCCTGTTCTGTTTGTGGCTATAAAACATATTCCTACGCAACTTCTGAACACGTCTATGATCCTAGCGCTGTTTCATATGTCACTAATAGTGATAGTTATCAGCAGTCTATTAATCACTGCGATATATGTCATAAAACAGTGCAAGCCTATCAATTTAGCGTTGGCTATGTCACTAATGGTGCTTATGAAAGCGGCAGATTAAAAGCGGGTAGCACAATTAATTGGCGATTCCCTGTTTCTCAAACTGGAAAAGTATCTTTATATCTACCGATGTATATCCAATCTGCCACTTCTCTCACACAACCATTTGATCCAAGTTTATATAATGTGAACTTTAATGGCACAAGTGCAGAAATACTTGTTCCATACGGCTCATATCAAGAACTCGGTCTCAAACAATATGAACCAATGTATTTTAAGTTTGCGACTTATGAAGTCACACAAAATGATTTGATGACTGGTGAAATAGCTATCGCCTTTACATCTAATCAACAAAACTATCGTCCATATTTTAATGGCGAAGTCAGACTTGAATATTAATTATTTTCTTCAAACTCATCAATAGCCTCTAATAAGCCATAGTAACATGGCTTTTTTCCATAGCTGTTATTGAAAAGTAGTGGGTTTTGATATGATTTCCAAGAAGAATTATCAGTGATACCCCAAACGATAACGCCATTAATTTCTGTTTCACCAGAGGCGTTATTTTCTAATATCTTGCTCATCAAGCGTTTATAAGCGGCTTTTTGTTTGTTCCACGCTGCATCATCTGAACCACTGACAGTGATATCTAGTTCAGTAATTTGACACTTAAGTCCTTTTTCTTTAATCATCTTAGCGTCGCTAATTAAGACGTCCATGCTTTGATCGGAATCGACGTGGCCTTGAATACCAACACCATCCACTAAGCCTTCTCTAATGGCTTGACCTAAGATATCATCGCTTAAGGCTTTTTGGCAGTTATTGACATTATAGTCATAATCGTAGTCGTTATAATATAAGTCTTGATCTGGGTCTTTATATTTATATGCGCATTTAAAGGCTTGATAGACAAAGTCTTCACCAATGGTATCAAACCATTTGTTGTTCTTATTAAAACCAGCGCCACCGTTACCAACGGCTTCGTTAACGACGTCAATCGCATAAACTAAACCAGGCCATCTATCATTAAAGCCTTCAATCATTTCTTTCATGAAGCTATCCATTCTCTTAAGCATTAATTCGCGGCTTGCTTGTTTGCCACCGTTATAATCTTCAGTGAAGAACCAACTTGGTGTTTGTGAATACCAAACAAAGGTGTGGTGTCTAACACCAATATGATTAGCTTCGGCGAAATTATATAGTTTTTCAAATGGCTTCATAGTAATAGCCACTTGGCTCTTATCAGAAAGTTCTCTACAGGCATTTTGGTCTAAGACATGTTCTGGCTTAGCCTCATTTTCTGCGGTTACGGAATTGAAATTATCTTTTGTGATTTTACGCATCTCGGTATTTCTTAAGCCATTAGCCGCCATACAAGTACCGATTTTGATATCGTAATCTTCGTAAGCTTGATATAAGCTTTCATCGTTAAATTCATATTCAGTTTTTACTGTTTCTTCGCCTAGTACGATATTGATATCGTCAACAAAGAAAGTGACATCTTTACTATCGTCAACTGCTTTAAAGACGACTCTAATAGAACCAAGGGTTTCTAATGTATCAAAAGAGATAACGGATCTGATCCATTTTTCTTCGTTTTCTTCTGTGATAGTTATTTCATCACCCAAGATAGCGTTATTACCAGAACTTGGCATAACTTGTAATTGTAATGAGGCTACATTGCTATTCGCAGGTGCATATAAATATAAAGATATAATGTCACCGTTTTTCGCATCATCTTCAGTAAAATAAGGTTCATCTAATGCATCACTAGAAATATAACCTTGTTGATTGTTACCAACTTTAACGACATATTTCAAAGAATATTTATCGCCATTACCAAAGTCTTCCATAATAGTGCCTTCACCTGAACCCGCTGTAGAGTTAGGAATAGCTAGTGGTACTTTTTCATAGTCGGCAATATGTCCCCATTCTTTAACAATATCGCCAATTTCTAATGGTCTAGGCTCATCGTATGTTAAAGGAATTGGAGTTGAACTATCTGCGGCAGCAGGAGTGGAGCTACTTTGCTTATTATTACAGCCCGCTAATAATGAAACTGCTAAGCTAGATAAAACGGCAGTCAAAAACACTTTGTTTGATTTCATAATATGTTCCTCGTACGCTTTTATTTTATAAATCTTTCTTCTTAAAAGCAAAGCATCATATATTTTTTGATGCTTTATTTAAACACATAGTCTCATCGAAACAATAAAAACAATTTTGAATAATTCTAGACTATTTTTTATATACACGTCCTTAACATTTTTATTTAATTTAGTCATCATATTTACTAAGAAAAATCAATATAGCAATAATGATGTATAATAGAAATATGAACATTGCCTTAATCGTTGCTGCGGGAAGTGGTTCTCGCATGAAAAATGCTGATCGTCCAAAACAGTTCATTCTTGTGAAGGACAAACCTTTGATGCTATATTCCGTCAAAGCTTTTCAAATGCATGAAAATATCGATGCAATTGTTATCGTCACTAACGCTACTTCTATAGAACAAGTTAAAGATTGGTGCAAAGAATACCAATTAGATAAAGTGAGACTAGTGGTTCCAGGTGGTTTTACTCGTCAAGAATCTGTTTATCTTGGCTTACAAGCTGTTAAATCAATTTCTTTAGATATTGATAATGATATTGTTCTAATTCATGACGCCGCTAGACCACTTGTAGATAAGAACATTATTTCCGCTAATATCCAAGCGTGCTCTCAATATGGTGCTACTTGTACCGCTATTAAAGTAAAAGATACCATTGCTAGATCCGCTAATTCTCAAACAATTAATGGTGTTGCTAATCGCCAAGAATTATATCAATGTCAAACTCCCCAGGCATTTAAACTATCTTTAATTATCCAAGCTCATAATCAAAGTAAAGATATCTCGACCGCAACAGATGATGCCCAATTAGTGCTCGCCTTAGGTAAAGACGTCTATCTAGTGGATGGTAGTTCTTTGAACTTTAAAATCACTACGGATGCTGACTTGCTCTTACTAAATGCTTTATTAAAACAATAGTGAAGGAACTTGGTTCCTTTTCTTTTTATTTATTGGTTTGACCATAAAATAGTCAATTAATATAATTAAGATAATCAAACGAAAAATATTGATTAATCTATATATTGATTAAGTTAGGAGAAAAACTTATGAAAAAAACTAATAGTTTTCTAATCATTTCAACGACAGTTCTTCTTGCTGCAGGTGTTTTATCTTTTAAGACAGTTAAATTTCACACAGTTAAAGCCGCGGCGGAAGACTTCTCTATTACCACAGATTTAGAAACCGAAAAACAAATCCATACTGATCGTCAAGCTGCTTATCTTGCTTACGATGGTGACTTTGAAACAATTCCAGAAGATAATTATCCAGATGGCCAACAACATCTTTCTGATCCTGAACCAGTTAATTTAGCGTGGAACTATAATGTTCCAAATGGCAAAACCCTTTCTAGATATGATGTCATTATTGGTAAAGAAGCTGACTTAAGTGATGGCTATACCGTTAAAGGCACAACCGCTGCTAGCTTAGATGTTTATAACTCATATTTAGGTGATAACTATTTCCAAGTCGTCGCTAATTTTAGCGATGGTTCAAAAGATAGTTCTGCCATCAAGAAATATAAAGTTGAAAACGTATATCCACGTAACTTAAAAATTGATGGTATGACTAACTGCCGTGATATGGGTGGTGCTAGAGAACTTGAAGATGGTGGTTACATCAGACAAGGTCTCATCTACCGTACAAGTGGCACTAATAGTTGGGGCAATGGTAGAGCCGTTGTCACTGACACAATTACCACTGCTGGTAAAGAAGAATTATTAGGCCATTTAGGTTGCAAAACTGAAATCAATGTTAATAATAATGGTTCTAACCAAGTTGGTGTTGAAAACTTTGTTGATGCATATATGTACTATGATAACGGCAAACACCACATGTTCCGTAATACCGAACCATTAAAGAGAGTATTCCACGCTTTAGCGGATCCAAACAATTATCCAGTTTTCTATCACTGCCGTATTGGTACAGATAGAACTGGCTTTGTTGCCATTATGCTTTCCGCCTTATTAGGCGTTTCCGAAAATGATATCTATCAAGATTATTTATTCTCTAACTTTGGTAATATCCAAGAAAAGAGATATATCGGTGATAAAGCTGGTAGAGACAACATCTTAAAATACATGGATGACCTTAAGACTTATCCAGGTGAAAAATTACAAAATAAAACTTATAACTTCCTTCTTTCCATTGGTATTCCAGCGGAAGAACTCGATAGCATTATCGATATCTTAACCGATGGTCAAAAAGCCACTGGAAACAAAAACCATCAAGAAGTAATCTTAGCGAAAGACTTTGACGCTGATGGTACAGAGATGAAAGAGATTTCTGCTACTGCGACAGGCAATGCCTCTCGCGCTCATCCAAAACAATACTATACATTAGGTGCAGAACAATCTATCGAAGCAGGATTTGAACCTGATTATAACGGTGAGGCCAAGTTAATTGCCTACTTAGGTTCTACCGATAGCAGTACTTCTAAATTTATTGCCGATTCAATCGCTGTTGAATTTGATAGTGATGAATTAGAAATCGATGAAATCTCATTTGCTAATGCTGGCTTTGGTCAAGGTGAAGGTAGAACTTACTACGCTCCAGTTATGTTAGCGACAGTACAAGTATTTGAAGGCTATACTCCAATTACTATTACTGGTCTTGCTAATAATCTAAACATTGGTGCGGTTGCTCTTATTCCAACTAGTGTTGTTGGAAAGATTATTGAACCAGTTGTTCCAGATACATCAGAACAACCATCTGGCAGTGAACCAAGTAAAGAAGCAAGCAAAGGTTGTGGTGGTTCTATTATTGCCGTTTCTTCCTTAGCCTCAATGCTCGCTATTGGTGGTCTTGCTCTTATCTCTACCAAAAGAAGAAAAGAAGACTAGCATTAACTAATTAAATAAATGTGGCCACGAATGAAGTGAACCCCAAAATGGACACACTTCAAAAAAAGACCTAAAGACAGGAATCAGTTATGGTTCCTGTTTTTTATTCTTGTTGAGTTGTAAAAAGAAATCCATTCTTCTACTAGTTGAATATAATGGTCTAATGATGTGATATTATTATTGTACAAAGTCTCCTTTTTAAGGATTCCGTGCCAGCT
>JAEEGJ010018689.1_pt1 | contig 15424 bp, 13 predicted proteins | sample 8958761 | NCBI WGS metagenome assembly JAEEGJ01 (sample SAMN16246546, study PRJNA631951) | gut metagenome | biome: gut microbiome; feature: rumen; material: RS-attached | host: Bos | place: Iran: Karaj | collected 2018-10 | reverse complement strand
TTTGTGCGGCGATTTTCGTGTTGATTGAGGCGTCGCTTGTTGCTGAGATTTTTTGCACATGCCATAGCGGACGAATTTTTGCAACGGCATAGGCGGCGGGTTTAGAATCTACGTTTACGATGTTGATGATGCATGCGTTTTCCGTTTCGACGGTACTTGCGCCTGCAATTTCTTTGTCGGTGGAGCAAGCGAATAGTAAAATGCAGAAGAGGAATGCTAATGATTTTTTCATGATTCCCTCGCGTTTTCTTTTGACGTTTTTTTGTCTGAAATATCTGCAACAGGATACAACGAAAAAATGAACTGGATCACTTTCTGGGGCTCAGCAACTTCGGCGACCCGTTTCTGAACTTGTCTGCGAAATTCTTGAGTCATTTCGACGAGGTCTTCGAGGCATTCGTCATCGACGCAGGCAAGAACCGAAGAAATATTGCGTTCTTCGGGCGGAATATTGACCAGTGCGTTTTGCGCAAGCGTCAGCAATTGATTTTGGTAACTGCGAATTGCGGTAATTTTGGTGGCTCCGGCAGATGTGAAATTGACGGTCGTGACGGCGTAACGCTCTGAGGCGAGAGGCGTAATCATTTTGAGTTCTTTCAGGACTCGGATTGCTTCTTTTACTTGGTCTTCAGAAATTGCGGGCGTGATTTGCTTTGCCAGTGTTTGGATGTCTGCCTTGCCGTCGTTGATTTCGATGATGGCTCGAACAACGGGAATCCACCAGCGGCTGAGGAAAAGTATTTCGTTAGAGTTTAGTTTGCGCAGGCTGACGTCTTGCAGTGCAAGAGCCATTTTGTATAGTTTGTCCTTTTTTGATTTGGATTTAGTTCTTGATGCCGCCACTAAAATTTCGAAAAGTTCTCCGTCTCGACCTTTGAGTCCGAGTAATTTTTTGGACAAGGGAATGCTTTGCGCGGGGAGGTGCGATTCTTTGTTGAGAACGCGAAAAACTTGGCTTGTTTCGAGTCCGAGTTTTTGCCCCATCATTTTATAAGAAAATAGCGGAAATTCCAATTTTTTCTGAACGAAAAAATTTTTTAGAAGGTCTCTGTAATCGCCAATTTCATCAATGTTCAACATGAGCAAACCTCTATAATGAAATAGATTTTTTACATACGCAGTGCTCAATTTTTTTTCAATTAGTATTGACGAAATGACAATATGACGAAAATCACTTTTGAATCGGGTGAAATTGTTGTTTTTCTTACATCCATAGGTATTTTGGCTTTAAATTCGTATTTTATAATTCGGAAAACGAAAAGGTGAACCATATGCAAAAAGATGATATCTCTATTCTCAAACAGGTGGTGCTTTTTGCATTACTTGCTCTTGTTCTTGGTTTTGCTTATGGCTAAGCCTTAAGTTTTTTTGGTGTATATGTAAAAAGTCGGTGCAGTTCACGCTGTGCCGACTTTTTTTGTTACAAAAGATGTTATATTGTTCTTTGCTTGAAAAAGATTAAAAAGGGATTGTAAAAAATGCCAGCTGAAATTAAAATTCTTGAAAGAGCTGAAATGTATTTGAGATCGCTTTCTAGTGGCGTGAATCCATTGACCGAGGAATCGCTGCCAGAAGGAGACGTGTGCCGACAGGAACGTATTAGCAAGTGCCTTGCCTATGTAGCTGATTATTTAAAGCTGAAGGTGATGCCGGCCATGGAACGTAGCGAGAAAAAGGTTGCTCCTAAGCCAGCAAAAGTTTTGAAACCTCGCCCTGTCCGTGAATCAGCGACAAATGAACTCGTTTTAACTCCAGAGACTCTTTCTAAGTTTGAAGTTTCAGAAGAACCGATTTCCCTTTCGGGTTTTGTGCGTCGATTGAATTTCCTTGTTCCGCAGGGTAGCGGCATGATTCCGCTCGTGTATGCGGATGTTGCTGAGGTTCTTTCTAGAGAAGGCGTTCTTTTGAAGGAAGAAAATGAAAAGGGAAAGGATTTGAATTTGCCGACTCCGCATGGCGAAGAACTTGGTTTTGCCCGTGTAGAAGCGGATATTCGCGGGCATCATTCAGTTTATACGAAGTGCAATGTCGATGCCCAAAAGTTCATTTTGAACAACATTGATAAGTGCGTGGCTCAGGCGAATGAACGCTTGGCAAAGCGTAAAGAGCGTGCAGAATCAGGTGAATCGGGTCGCTCGGGCAAAGAAAAATTCCATGTGACGGATGACCAGCTCAAGAATTATCCGACGGATGAATCTCCGGTGCCGGTAAGCGAAATTGCAAGGCGCTTGAACGATTTGCTTCCGCAAGATTCCAATGTCGAAAAGATTTATTTCAAGACGATTCGCGACTGGTTTGTTTCGCAGAATTACCTTGAAGAAAAGAAGAACGCATTGGGAAAGATTTTCTTTGTGCCGACGGAATCGGGTGCACAAAACGGTATCGTGACGCAGTCTCGCGTGGGCAAGAACGGTGAAAATTATGATGCGGTCTTGTACAATGGCGTGGCACAAAAGCTTGTGCTCGACCATGTGAACGAACTTGCGTAAGTGATATCCTCGCTCCGGAACGGAGACTGGGATATAAACTTCGGTGAAAATCAAAAAATCGGCCCTATTGGACCGATTTTTTGCATAAAAACAGAGCTTTAAAACGTGAAACAATAGCTCCAACTACGGCTTCAGTGCGAGAAGTTCTTCTTCAGGAACGTTCAGTTTTTTGGCGATGCGTTTGACGAAAAGCTTCATTTTTTTTTCGCTGTTGGCTTGTTCTTCTTCACGTCCTTTTTTCATGCCTTTGCGAAAGCCTGATGCTTCGGCCTTCATTTCCACATCGGCAATGCTTACGAAGCCCATTCGCTGTCCAATGCTTTTGAATGCCATAATCATCTCCTTTACAAGATTCCGGTCGATGTACCATTTTAAAAAAACTTCAAGCCCAGTCCATTTTCATGTCCTTGTGTTGCCTCTTTCAAAGAAATAAAAATGCGGCTTTGCTTAAGAATATACACTATTGGAAATGGGAAATCAAGGTTCGGCTTTGTTTCTGTTTTAATCTATTTTACACTTTCAAAAAAAGAAACAATCGACCTCAAGACCGATTGTTTTCTGTAATTAATGTAGATTCACGAATCTACGGTTTCAGCGCAAGCAGTTCTTCTTCGGGAACTTTAAACTTCTTAGCGATGCGTTTCACCAAAAGGTTCATGTTTTTTTCACTGTTTGCCTGTTCCTTTTTTATTCCTTTTTGCACTCCCTGTGCAAGACCTTCTTCCTTGCCTTCTTTCTTGCCTTTACGAAAGCCTGATGCTTCTGCCTTCATTTCAGCATCGGCAATGCTTACGAAGCCCATCCGCTGTCCAATGCTCTTGAATGCCATAATCATCTCCTTTACAAGGTCTTGGTCAATGTACCATTTTAAATATAATTCAATTTTCTTGGCGAGGGTAGTCCTTGCGTTGTTGTCAAGTTTATTGAGGAGTTCCTTGATGATTTCTCCCGCATTGCGGAGTCCGTCCGGGTCGTAGGCGTGCTTCATGACGAGAGCGCCGATTGCCGCCTCGGGATTTTCCGAACCTTTGCAATCCGAGTCAAGGATGTTTGCGAGGTTCACCATCACGCATTCAAACGGGAGGTTGTTGCCGTTGAACAAGGCGTATCCTTTCTTCTTGAAATCTGCGATTGGGTCCCAGTCTGTTTTTCCGTTGTAGATGATGATTGCTTTGGTGGGGAGCCTTGGCCATGATATGTTGGATTTGGCGTTCTTGTTCAGCATCACCTCGAAAACGTAGTGGTAGATTTGCGAAAGGACGTCGTTTTCCTTGACGGACTTGTGTTCGAGCAATATTCCGACGAATGCATCCGGGCCGCCTGTAAGCGATTTTGCCTTGAATGCGAGGTCCGCTTCGCCGCGTTCGCCTACGGTGCTGAAAGTGCCGGGGATGGGTTCGAGGGTGTCCATATCCACATCCGAAAGCATTTTGCGAAGTGCCGGAGTTCTGCGTTGCGCAAGCAGCAAAAGAGTGCGCGTATTCTTTGGAACGGAGTAGATGTATTTGAGGAACGGGTCGTGCTTCCGACGTTTTGTATTTTTCTTGGTCATAGAAAATATCTGTTTTAAATGCCTATGGTCTAGGCTTGCAAGCAGTGCTACACATCAAAAAGCTTAGAATTTATAAGAATTTTCGCAGAGCACCATTGAATACGCTGTAAGTGCGTGTTCGTTTGCAAACCTGTTGCGACAAGGTTTAACGTCCGCAAGGAGTGTTGCTTGGCAGACGGTGCTCTACGTTGATCGCCAGGGGGCCAGTTTCCCCATAGGGTGTATGCTGCCTCGAATTGTTCGCCTGTCTCGTGAACAAAGGGAGGTCGGCGTCAAGCAGATAGTTGAACAACCTGCCCGGAACGAATGCCGAGTCGGCAGGACGAATGCTATCGTGAATGAATATACAATAGTTTTTGGCGGAGTGCAACAGGGGGCGGTTTATGCGTTATGAAACAACTGGCCCCGGCACTGAGGCCGGGGCGACAGCGTTTCATTTCGTAAGGACTGCGTTTTTGTTATGCTCGACACCGATTGACTTTTTTTTCAAGTCATCCCGGCCTTAGTGCCGGGATCGGTTTACACATCTCGAAACGCATCTCCTTATCTCAACCGTCTCAGACCCTTCGGCATCGGGACTTCCTTGCCGTCTTCGCCGAGCAGGTAGATATTGTCGAGGCTGATGTAGCCTTTGCCGCTGTGGCGTGCGCGGAACGCGAAATTCTTGATTTTGGTCGGGTCGAGCTGCGGAATCGTTTTGCCCCAGCCTTCTTGCTTCATGTTTTCCCAGATGAGCGTATCGCGAACCCAGTTGCCGTGCGTGTTCTTGAGGCGGACCATGAATTCGTCGTAGTCTTCGACCTGGCTCGACATGATTTGCAGTTCGATATAGCCTTGCGGATTGTTATGCGTTGTGGCGTAATCGAAAACGATACCGACGGATTTCTTGACTTCTTCGGGGATGTTGTAGTATGCGCCGGAGTAGTTCGGCCAACCGAGATTAGGCGGTTGTTCGACGATGAAGTCGTGACGGATGTAGCCTCCGAGCGGAGGATTCCCGTTATACACCTTGGCGTCCATGGAGGTGGCGTTGTCGCCGTTGACGACTGGGAACCACGATACGTTGTCTAGACCGTTGTCGAAATTCTCCATCACGCTTGTGGTGCGGTAAGCGCCACGGACGCGGAACGGAATGATGAGCGTGTCTGGGACGCCGAACTTAAACCCGTTCGAGACGCTGAGCTTGATTTCTTTATTCCCGATTTTGACTTTATTTGTAACAGGAACTTGAATGTGGAAACTTTCGATGGAAGAATTCCACTTGCCGTCATCAGGTGTAGCACGGACGGTAAGCGTCCCTTTATTATCCCATTTTTTGATTTGAATGTTGGCTCCGGTGATCGGTATTGAAGAACGCTCCTCTGCGGTTACGAAGAGGTCTAGCGTGTCGCCGACGGTCATCACTTTCTTTTCGAGTGCTGCGGCTAGAATATTTGGGCGGTTGGGTTTCATATGGTTGAATGCATTCATACGGACAACGACAGTTCCGAATGGCGGAATTTCGATATCGCGGTTTTTGCCTTCGAGTAAACGACCGCTTGGCCCCATTTTGGGGTACGGGTATGCGTCTTTCTGGTCGCCAATCCACTTGAATTGTTCTGCTCCGAATACGTCAACTTCGGTGCGGTAGTTGCCCGGCTTCTTTTTTTCGCTCTTGCGGTCAACTTGCACAATTTGCTTGGTGTCGGTGAGGTTTATTAGTAAAACGTGACAGCGACGATTACTTTCGTCCCGTTCGCCATCATAGCAAACGGCGTATGGCACGACGGATTCGGTTGTGCTTTTGACGGGAACGACTGCATAACCTAATCCCGGATCGAGGAAACGCTTGTACGCCATATAGACTCCGTAATATTCGGCGGTGGGTTCAAGGCTTCCCCAGAGGTTCCAGGAACCTTCCTTGACGAGAGCGGTCATGCTGATAGTTCCCCACGTGTGGTCCGGACCTTCAAAGACGTTGCCGAATGCATCCCACGGGAGAGCCTGGAATCGGTCGCCAAAGCGGACGAGGTATTGTGCGAAAATGTTTGCGATGCCGGCGGCTTGCGGGTAGTCCATCCAGATTTGGCTCCCTTGCACAGACGTGCTGAATTCCGAGAGAAACACGCCACGCTTGCCTTCGAGATACTTGTTCATCCAGGCGTTCAGCGTATCGGCGTTGTGGCCGACATCCATCGTTGCCTTGAGCATGTCTTTGGCGTTCAGGTTGTTCGGTGCCCAGTACGGATAAGTGTGCAAGTCAACGACATCGAGATAGCGTTTGCCGTCAGCCTTTTCGGCTTCACCGACGATGCGCAAGAACTCTGCCATCCAGTATTTTCCATCGTTGAGGCCTGCACCCTTCTGTTGCATTTTGTGCGTGCTGAAGAGCGGACCGTGCAAAATGATGCTCGAATCAACAGCCTTCATTGCGCGGGCGTACTCGATGAAACGTGCGGCATATTGCCTTGCCGAAAGCGGACCGGATTCTTCCCATTCACCGTCAAGTTCGTTGCCGATTTGCCATTGCTTGATGTTGTATTTTTTGACTTTATTGGCATAGTGGACCCAAGCGGCGGCTTCCTTGGCCGTGCCTGTACCTGCGTTTACGCAAATAACGGCGTTCTGTCCCTTTTCCGAGAACTTTTTGATGTAGGTCATGAACTCTTCGAAATGCCACTTGATGCCTGTCCAGTCGGTGCGTGGCTTGTCGCCATTGCGGGTGGACATCGCGAAGAATTTGTAATCGTTCCCGGCGAGTAAATCGTCTGAACCGCTATAGAGTTTCATTTCCCGAATTTGTACGCCCTTGGACGGCAAGTCGGTCGTTTTGAAGCGGACTGCCACATAGCGTGCACGAGTCGTTGCGAACTTGTATTTAGTTTGGTTGCCCGTGACTTTGACGGTGCCCCATCTTTTTAGCTTGTTTTCAAGATTCTGGTGGACGCCCGGGTATTCGGCGTAGTCATCGGTCCAGTACGAGAGTTCGAAAGATTTCGGGCGTAGGCTGCCCCAGTCAATGATGATGGAGTCGAGGTCTTTCTTTTCAGGGAACTCAATGACGACCCAAGGCGGATCCTTCGGGTCGAGTATTTCGCCCCACCACATCGTGTTCATGTCGCCATCGGCAAGGTGGCTCCTGCGGATAAATCCCCAGTTGTCTTTTGTCGTGCCGCGGTAAATCGTTTCGCCGAGGAATCCCGGTGCCCAGCTTGTATCGCTTGGGATCCAAAGTCCGGTGCTATCGTATTTGCCGGCTCCGTTCCAGTGGTAGTCATTGCTCAAGCTTCCGTTCGGAAAACGGAAAATCGAGTAACCGCCATCGACGAGCGCGGGCGCCATGTCGTAATAGCGGCTGGGCGGGTTCCAAATGGCAAGGTCGGCGGCTAGCATGTTATCCGTGTTGATGACAATGCCCGGATGCGTGTCGTCAACCTCGATGACGTTCTGTGCGGCGAGAGCAGACGTTGCGGAGAGTGCGAATGCAGTCCCGTACAAAAATTTCTTGATATCAAATTTCATAAAAGCTCCTCAAAAATGGGGTAGGGCTTGATTCTTAAATTTAATGAATTTTAATTTCGCTATAAGATTCGTAATGGTTTGCGGTGTAGTAAATTGTACAGCCGCCTTGATACATAAGTCGCTTTGTTCCACGATTGTTTGCGGAGTAATCGACATCGGCTTCGTGGTAAGAGCCTTTCGGCAAAAGCCCTTCGCTATTGCTGTAGGTATCGCCGCCAATCATCACACCGATTGTTGTCCACGGGTTGAAATTCCACTTTTCGAAGGTCTTGCCGGTCTTGGATTCGTAAAGCTTTTGGCCTTCGCTTTTGCCGACATAATTAGAGGGCAATTTGTCGAACTTGCAAAGATATGCCGCGACGGAATCGCGTGTGGTATATTTGCCGGACTCTTGGACCGCTTCGTAGATGTCTTCTATTTTTGCAGAAGAATTTTTTCCGGTGTTATTTGAAGACTGTTTTTCGAGCGCGTCTTCATAAATATCTCCTGATGCTGTGCAGGCGACCGTGAAAATGGAAATGGCAACAACGAAAAATAAGGTCAGGGACTTTTTGATTTTCATATTCTAAAATGTAATAAAAGCGATTGAATAGAAAAAAGAAATTGAAAAAAACAATAATGGCTTATTGGATAGTGTTTTTTTAATGTCTGAAACAAGTCGGAAAAATTACATAAACAGAGCGAGATAAGTAGTTGTAAAATTTAAGGATAACGGTTAATCGTCGTGAGAATGGAGGCGTCGGCCACAACCTTAAAAGGCGAACGCAGCGGGGCTGCTTGCAGACCCATTGCTGAGCCGTAGGGTTGGCGCTTGCGCCAGGATGGGTAAAAAACTCTGAGCTGGGGCCCCGCCCGCATGATTTATTTATTGCAATAAAAATCATTGGCGGTGAGCCGAAACTAAGGCCTAATCCTAATGTTCGTTCTTCTTGTCAAGATTTTTTTATTGACGAGATATAATGCGTATGCCGCGAAAAATGAAATGAGCATGGTCAAAAAGTTCGATGAATCTTTATCAAGGAAGTCTATAAATTCGTAGAATAATTTGTATATGAAAATATGGCACAGGTATAATTCCAAAGACATCAGCCCCATGATAGTGAAAATTTTATCAATAGTTTTGCATTTTTCAAAAAGCATTGCAAGGAGCATGCACAGAACAGGGGTTATGACGATGTAGGGAATATATGCTAGTGAACATGTTTGTAATTTGCTGTGTAGAAAATTCGTAAAGCAAATTAAAATGATGAATGCAATGATCGCAGAACTTAATCCAACCTTTTTTAATTTATTTGTCAATTCGATGTCGCAACCATCTTTAGCCCAATGGCCAAATATCGCACCAATAAAAAATATCGGAATCCTTGCGTATGTCAGTATAATAAATCCGCCGTAGTTTTTGTTGTTGTAACAGAGAATACAAGTTAACGCATAGATTAACATTAAAGAAAATCCTGCTCCGATGAAACAAAAGGACGTTTTTATCCCGTTTTTTTTGAACAGCCTAAAATAGATAGGGTATATTGCATACAAAAAAACTATGCACGAAATAAACCAGGATTCGTCGCGGTAGCCAATCCAATAGCCTAATGTTGTCGCTCTGCATATCAAGGAATAAAAACTTCTGAGGCTAAAATCCATTTGAGCCAAGAACACAACGCTTAGCACGACCCAAAATTCAGGGAGAATACGGAAAAAACGGCTTTTGTAATATTTCTTTATATCAAAGTTTTTCCTAGATAGGGAATAATAGAGGCCAAAACCGGATAGGAATAAAAAGATATCTACGCCGCCGTAACCGATAGACCTAAAAAAATCCACTGCGGCTAAATCTGTGGGAACTCGCAAATGAAACAGCATGACCCATAATATGGCAAAGCCCATTATGGCGCTTCTGTGCTTTGAAACTAATTGAAGCATGTCGTTCATTTGACGGTTCCCGTACTGTTACAAATAAATCTAATAGCAAAAAAGAAAAATGTTATGATAATTGCGTGTAAAAAAGTTCTACATTGCTGCAAAAAAGGTTCATCAAGTAGGTTTTTATGGAAGAAACATTCAAGACGAAAGGCACATGCGCCACGACCATCCAGTTTACCCGCGATGGCGATAAAATCCGCAACATCCGTTTCACGGGCGGTTGCAACGGGAATCTCAAGGCTATTGCCAAACTTTGCGAAGGCATGACTGCCGAAGATATTGCTGCAAAATTGCTTGGCAACACTTGTGGCGGTAAACCGACATCCTGCGCGGACCAGCTGGCAAGAGCAGTTCTCGGTCGCGAACCGTAAAAGCCAAAAGTAACATCTTATGAAAAAGCCAATCCCGGCACTCCGTCCCCGTGAGCATTGTGGACACATAAGCAATAAAATTGCAAGTTTCCACTAACAACTAGTGCGGGGATGGTCCCGCCGGGGTGACAAACGCAAAATGAAACGCCGTCACAAAAAACGCACACCCATGAACCGCTCGCAAATGATGCAGGCGGTCCATTCGGAAGATACAAAGCCCGAACTCCTGGTTCGTCGGGAACTTTTCCATGCGGGATTTCGTTACAAGCTGCACCGTCGCGATTTGCCGGGATCGCCTGATTTGTTTATCCTCAAGTACGGTGTGGTCGTTTTTATCAACGGGTGCTTTTGGCACCAGCATGGCTGCAAGTTTACGAGCCGCCCTAAAAGCAATTCTGAATTCTGGAACAATAAGTTTACGAATAACATAGTTCGCGATGTCAAAACGAATTGGGAGCTGTCGTTGCAGGGTTATCGCGTTGCGACCATTTGGGAATGTTCCATCACGAACGATTTTGATCGGTCTATGGAGCGGCTCAAGGCATTTATTGTAAGCGATGAAGAAACTATTGAAATTTAGCCATGCAATAACGAAATAAAATATTTATTTTTTATTCCAAAAAAGGTAGTTGAGGAATTATTTATGCAAATAAGTTATGCCGAATGGATTTGCCCAGAATGTAAAACAAAGAATCGTGAATCATGCAACACCTGGATGTACGGGAGCCCGATTCGCGAATGCCAAGCATGCCGTGCCGAATATTTGGACAGGCGTTGGCGTGAGGTGGCAATTGACGGATTCGACCCGCGAAGCAACAATGCGAAAGTATATGCGAAGGGAACTCTGTTCCTTTTGGCTATAGCCGCCATTTGCGGAATTCTAATTTATTTTCAATACGCCAAAGGATATTATTCTATGAAAATAATTATTGCCGGAGCTTTGAGTGCTTTGGCTGGCGTTGCTTGCGGTATTAACGCACTCCGCATCAAGCTCGGATTCCAGAACAAGGACAACGACAAGTTCATGGCAGAATCCAAGGCCCGCCTGAGCGACCCGCAGTACGTCGAAAAATTGCGGAAGTACGGGTACAAGGTTTGATGATCTTTTCGCTCTAGAGGCTTTTCAAACCGAGTAAGCTAGGAAACTAGTTTTACGATGGATTTTTTTGTTATAATCCAATACATGATTTTGGGGAGTTGTTGCACTCCGTTTTTTAAAGACGAACCCTTCGTGTGTGAAGGGCTTCAGCATTCTATCCCCCGTCTTTATAATTTTTACGAAATGATTGCGGCCTTGTGTCAGGGCCGTTCCTTTTTTTATAAAAAGAGGTCAAAAATGAAAAAGTCTTTTCGCCTGTCATCCTGAAGAGGCGTAGCCTCGATAGAATCCATAGCATTGTTCTTCGCGGCCTGCGGCGACGATGTGACAACTCAGGTTATACAAGACAACAACATGTCTATTGTATTCACGTCCAAAGAACTCCCCAAATGCACGAAGGACAATGAGGGCGAGCAAGCTTTTGTCAAGGGCGAAACTGCTCCGCGTGTTTGTATGGACGGAAAGTGGTTTGCGACATCTTCGGGCGACAAGGATACTGTTCTTGTAAAAGATACCGTTGTCATGAAAGACACCATCGTTGTTAAAGACACTGTTGTATTAAAAGAAAATTCGGGTTGCACGACGAAGGAACTCAAGGACAAGAGCGGTGTGAAAATTATTTGTGGCGGCGATTCCGTGGGCGTTGTGCTGAACGGCAAAAACGGTGAAAAAGGCGACAAAGGTGATGCTGGTGCGGCTGGCAAGGACGGAACATGGGATAGTGCCCAAGTCAAGGCGGAAATAGCGGATTCTGTATTGAGCAAGGATGCACAGAAATTGTTGCCCAAGTATCGTGCCAATGTGAAGGGCTGGGGCCTTTCGACGACTGAGCCCGCCTTTGAAAAGTACATCCGCCGGTTTGCAAGTATCGAAAATGGACTTGGCGTGAGCGGCAAGTGTAGCCTTCCGCTGGGGTGTGTCTGCGAACGCTGCGGGGCTCATCAACGAGCCAATGCACGTTTTCCACTCGGTTCGTTGCATCAAGGATTCGGAAGAATAGCTTTTAAACAAGCAAAAAAACAGTCAACAAAAGAATTGAATTCATTATGCTTTATTACAAATTCATAAAACCCGATATTGATAACCTGAAAAGATGGATTGATGGAAAAATCTTGTTTTCTAAGATTCCTGATTTAAATGATGATTCCGAAAAATGATTGCATTGCAATAATCAAGAAAACGTGGCCAAATATTAAAGTGACTCAAGCACGAGTGAATGATTTTGGTAATATTGAAATAAAAGACTAGAGAGAAATTTACTTCACGAACTTCTCGATGACACACTTGTGTTCTTTAGTTTGTTCATCGTAGTTTACGCCGACAAACAGGAGGTCGCCAGAATATTTTTCAAGCGCGGCTCCGTAATTTTTCGCACGGATTTGATCCAAAGCTGTTTTTTCGCACTTGTTCCGCTTGAGTTCGATAATCAGGGCGGGAGTGTTCGGCACGTAGGGAATCATCACCACGTCGGCGACACCTTTGCCTGCTGGCATCTCTTTGATAATCGTGTACTTCAAGTTGGCGTAGAAGTACGCGAGGCAAATCACCGCCTGGAAAGTTCCTTCGTTATTGTAGTTCAGGTTGTTGCAAATCTGTTCGTGGGCTTTGTCGAGTGCTGTTGCCACGGCATCGGCTTCACCTTCGATGGTGCTTTCTACCAGTTGCTTGCTGGAGTTCACCAGTTCCATGACGCCCCTGTAATCGGGGGATTGCTGCACCGAAAGAATCCACTGGTCGCGCACTTCGCGGTTCGGAATGTAGCATTTTTGCTCTTTACGATCGTATGCTAGATAACCGAGATGAACCAGATAGGTAAAGACGTCGTCCTTGTTGTGGAAATCCGTCATCGTGTTCAGGTAGCTGTTCACGTTCACAGCGACCCTTCCGCCGCCTATCATCGTCTTGACATCGTCCAGAATGCCTTCAAAATTCATCAAGATGTAATTTTTGAGAGCCTCGTAGGAGCCAGTCTGCGTCCAGTAACTTTCGATTTCGCCATTATCAACCGCTGAAACGATTGATTTCGGGTTGTAAGTTTCCACATTGTTGATGTTGTAGCCGTCGTACCAGCGTCTGCATTCCTCGAAGTCAAGCCCGCTGTCCTTGCATAGTTCCTGTACTTCTTCCGCGGTAAATCCGACAAATTTAGCTAAGCGACCCGCGCCTGCCATAGTGTATTCGTCGAACACGTTCAACTTCGACTGCACCTTGTCGCGCACGACCGGCAGAATCCCTGTAATGTAGGCGAGCGCTATGGCCGGGGCCAAGTTGTCGTTCTTGAACATGGCGTTCAAAAAATTAAGGTAAGATTTGAAAACCTGTTCCGAAACACGTTCGCGAATGAGCACGTCGTATTCGTCCAGAATTACCACGAACTGTTCGCCCGTCTTGGCGTATATTTTGAGGAGTGCGTCGGCGATGCTGTCATCTTCGGTAATGTCGCAATTAGGGAAAGCGGGAATCAGTTCCTTTACGACTGCCCCGTTGAAAATTGGCGTTATGTCTCTGGTCTTCCGGTCAACCTTTTCTTCCTGTTCTTTTTTTGACAGGTTCGAGTAGAACGAGTTTATGTCCAGCTTTATTACGTTGAACTTGTTCAGGTGTTTCTCGAAACTTGGATCCTTCGCAATCTTCAGGCTTGCAAACAGTTTGCGGCTGTCGCTGCCCTTGGTAAAATAGGCGCTGAGCATGTTGCCAGCCATCGTCTTTCCAAATCTGCGCGAGCGTGAAACGCACACGAATTTCTTGTTGGTGCGCACGAGACGATTGATTTCGGCGATAAGCATGGACTTGTCCACATAGATGGGCGAGTTCAAGGCTTCTTCAAAATTCGCTGTATTCGGATTGACGTAGATTCCCATGCCCTTAATATAACAATTTGACGGATAAAGGGGTAGTGTGTTGATTTATCAAGGATATATCGCCATTGAAAGTTCCATTTATAATTTGCGTCACAGAAACTTGAAATTTTTTTTATTCCAATACATGATTTTTGGGAGTTGTTGCACCCCGTTTTTTAAAGCCGCCCCCTTCGCATGCGAAGGGCATCGGTTTTCTATTACTCATCTTTATAATTTCTACGAAATGATTGCGGCCTTGTGTCAGGGCCGTTCCTTTTTTTATAAAAAGAGGTCAAAATGAAAAGGTTTTCCAACTTCCTGTCATTTTGGAGTCGCTCTCTCCGCCAGTCATTCTGGAGCCTGTCATCCTCGAAGCGAAGCGGAGGGGAACCATTATTTCTTGGATTGCATTTGGCGATAGGATCCATAGCATTCCTCCTCGCGGCCTGTGGCGACGAGGTGACAACTCAGGTTATACAAGTGTCTTGAAATGATCAGTCATGCCGGCAAGCAAGGTTGTTGACATGACGCTCGCCTTGAGTTATATGGCACTCCTTCGGAGTGCATATAGGGCGGCTCGGTCATGCCAACAAGTAAACTTGTTGACACGACGCTCGCCTTGAGTTATATTAAAGCTATGGCTCGTAAATTCCCTATAGGCATACAGACATTCGCGAAAATTCGCGAAGATAATGCAATTTACATTGACAAGACCGACTTGATTTACAAGTTGGCTAACGACGGTAGTGTCTATTTCCTGTCGCGTCCGCGTAGGTTCGGTAAGTCTTTGCTTATAGATACGCTTGCCGAATATTTTTCGGGAAATAGGGAGCTGTTCACGGAGCTTGCCATCGACAAACTGGAAACGGAATGGAAAAAGCATCCCGTATTGAGGTTTGACTTTAGCAACACCAAGTTCGAAAAATTGGAAGACCTAAAAGAGCTTATCGACGTTCAGCTAGAGGAATACGAGTCGAAGTTTGGAATTTCTGGACTTACACCATCTGGCAAAAAAAGAAAAAACAGCATCCGCCTAAAAAACATTATACTAGCCGCAGAGCAAAAGACTGGTCAGAAGGTCGTTTTCCTTGTCGATGAATATGATGCCCCCTTGCTTGACACTTTGGTTGACAATGCATCGTTTGAAAAAATGCGTCAGACGCTCCGTGACTTTTATAGCCCGCTCAAGGCAAATGATGCGCACATCAAGTTTATCTTCATTACAGGTATCACCAAGTTTAGCCAGCTTAGCATATTCAGCGAACTGAACAACTTGAAGAACATCTCCATGCTTGACGAGTATGCTTCGATCTGCGGCATCACCGAAGACGAAATGAAGACGCAGATGAAGCCTGAGATAGAGGTGTTTGCCTATGCCGTTGAAAAAAATTTTGAGCAGGCTTGCGTTGCACTCAAACAAAAATACGACGGCTACCATTTTTCTCCAAAATCTCCAGACATATACAATCCGTATAGCTTGTTGAACGCCCTTCAAGACAGGACTCTCAAAAATTACTGGTTCGAAACGGGAACACCAACATTCCTAGTTGAACAAATTAAGAAATTTAATTTGTTGCCCGAGTCGTTCTCCAACGGTTTTGACGCCATTGAGAATATGTTCAATGTTCCGGCTGAAAATGCGACCGATCCCT
>JAEEGJ010018688.1_pt1 | contig 15425 bp, 10 predicted proteins | sample 8958761 | NCBI WGS metagenome assembly JAEEGJ01 (sample SAMN16246546, study PRJNA631951) | gut metagenome | biome: gut microbiome; feature: rumen; material: RS-attached | host: Bos | place: Iran: Karaj | collected 2018-10 | reverse complement strand
GGCGGGGCCCGCTGCAGTGCGATCCTGTTCAGCCTGATCGAGACCGCGAAGGAGAACGGACTTGATCCGTACCGCTATCTCACCTGGGTCCTTACCGAATCCCCAAAGCGGGCTGCGGCAGGGTCAGTCTGGGCCGCAGAGCTTACCCCTCAGCATGCTCCGTCACTGTGCGGAGCTACTTCAAATACTTGACTCTTTTTTTGTGGGGCCTGCCGTCGGCGGGCCCTATTTCTTTGCTCGTTTTACGCTTACTGCTGATCAGCGCAGAAGAGATTAGCGCAGTCAGAGGGATTGCAAGTACCATGCCGATGCTTGCGGAGATGCCGGAGATCGTTTCCAGCGAGATGAAAGCCGTGGAAAACATGTGATAAAAAGTCAGCTCCCGCGCATACAGGAAAATCATCAGGGTGAACTCACTGCCAAGAAAAGCGAGGATCAGAGTGTTGGTCATGGTCCCCACCATATCCCTGCCGATATTCATTCCGGATCTGAAAAGCATTTTCCTGGTTAGCGATGGATTTGCGGCATATACTTCTTCCAAAGATGAGGAGATACTCATCGCAACGTCCATGACCGCCCCCAGTGCACTGATAATGATGCCGGCGACGAGCAGCCCCCGTACCCGGATAGCAGCGCCTACGTACTTCAATTGGAGCAACGGCTCGGAATCCTCCAGGCGGAGACCGTCGATCTTTGCCAGACGCTGTACGACCAGCGCAAAGACCATGGCAAAAACCATCCCGGACAGGGTCCCCAGAAAAGCACTGATTGTTTTTCTGTGTATGCCGCCCAGAATGGTAAAACTAGCTAGAGCGATATATGCGCAGACCGTGAATGTGGTCAGGATGGTCGGCGCCCCTTTCAGCAGCAGTGGGATCAGGATCACAAACATGCAAACGAAGGTCAGGAGCAGACCGACCATGGATTTCAGCCCTGTCAGGCGACCAACGAGGACCACGACGAGGAAGAACAGCAACAGGAAGCCGGCGAGGATCGGGATCCTGTTGAACTCATATACGGAGGCATAGGTCGAACCGTCGGTGTGTGTCTTGATCGTGACAGTAACACCGTCGTTCATCTCAACGGGAACGCCGTAATACGGTCCGAAATAATTGTATGCTGTCATGGGTTCCCCTTTATACCGGCCGCTCTTGATGATGACGTTCAGCTCCTGACTGCCCACAAACGCTTTATCCGCCACGTCATCAACGCTTATTTCCTCATCAGAAATCCCCACGACCTTTGCCTTTTCGAATTCTACTGTCTCATCGCCATATGGATTGAAAATCTCGTTTTCGCCGTGGAAGATGTCTTCTGAGTGGACCCAGAGGGCTGCCGCGGCAAATACCATAAACAGAATGGCCAAAATGATTATGGTATACCTGTCGGGCTTTTCGAGTTTCCCCTTTTTCAGCCTATCGGACGATCCGCGATCCGTCGGTGATTGTGCCTGTTTCCCGTTGGAATTCTTCATTACCGCCCTCCAAAGATACTAAAAAAGTATAACAATCCCGATCTCGGTTGTCAATTCCCTCTGCATGTTTTCAGTTTACATTTTTTTTCCTAAAAGAAATGAAAACACTTGATTTTTTGGATGCATTAAGTTATCATTAAGCATCTAAGAAAAGGGGGAACCAGAGTGAAAAAACGAATCATTAGCCTATTGATCGCTCTCATCATGTTAATAGGCTTACTGCCCATGTCGGCGCTTGCAGAAGGCACCGACCCCGATATCCCCTTCGTTTATTCGTATGGGGTATCGGATCGCAGAGCGTACGTTCTGGCGTATAACAACGGAAAGGGATATGACGTTGTGGCAAACAATGGCGGCACCCTTGCCGTTGAACCGCTGACGGAACTGACGAAAGCCACAGTGACGGAGTCGATGCTGTGGACGGTGTCCGTCGACAGTGGCTATGCCTTGGAAAACAGCGGCATGTATCTGACGGCGAAAGGCGGCTCGATCGCCCTGACCGACACGCGTACCGACGCCTGGAATTACGATGGATGGGAAGGCGACGTCTACTATGCGACGCCGTCCGAAGTCCATCTCCTTACCGTTGCGAACAGCGGCGTATACGCCTATGACGGCGATTACTACGCAGCGGACGGTCGGGTCGCGTTCTATGCGCGCCAGGGTGAGGAAGTCAGCAGTCTCCCGCCTGCCATAGCGCCTTCTCTGGATGCGGAGAGCGGTGCGGCCAAAGAAGCTGCGGATGACGGTCTCACCGTTCTGGCCTTTACCTCAGATACCCATAATAAAGAGGGAAACGTAGCTGCAACCCGTCTGGGTACATGGCTTGACAAGATGGAAGGCATTTATGGCAAAAAAGTCGACGTCATGGCATTTGGCGGCGATATGGCCAACGCCAGTGCAAGCGAATCTGCATTCTGGACGCTGACGCAGGCGGATATGAATCAGCTGGCGAATAAAGGAGTTACCGGAGTCTATACCACCGGCAACCATGAGTACAGTCCAGGCAGCTACACCCACGACAAAAACGACACCACCAAAAAGTACATTGAAAATGCCGAAGGTAAAGTCGGTGACAACTATCGCATTTACTGCCTCGGTTCAAGTGCATATGCGGAATCCTCCGGCGGCGGAAGCTGGTGGGGAGTAGGTGGCGGCTGGAATGAGTATTCCTCTTCCCAGATCTCCACGCTTTCAGAATATTTGGAAAGTGTTGATAATAGCAAGCCTATAATCATTATCACGCATTATCCGCTTCATTACACATCCAGCAGAACGATCAGCGGTGCGGGTGATGTGATCGATGCTCTGAATTTAGCTGCTGATTCCGGCAAAAAGATTGTTTATCTGTGGGGACATAATCATACCGATGCTCCTAGAACAGAGACGAATTATGACAAAATCTTTAAGCCGGGAGATACCATTACTTACAGCAATGGCAGTTCAAAGACAATACAGTTCTATTATGGTGCAGCCGGATGTATGAGTGACAGCGAATACGGCACAGGCAGCGGTTCTGTTAAGGGCAAAGGCCTTGTCATCACCATCAACAGCGAGAATAAGCTGTCATTCACGTATTATAATGAGATTGGAACCAATGTCACCGAAGGCGGCACGTTTACGGAGCGGGATCCGGTTGCCATTGAAAATGTTACTATTAACGAAGTGCCCGGAACTGGAAGCGGCGAGCTGCCAACTATTGAAGTTCGTAAAACGCTTCAGCTTCGCTATACAGTTCAACCTGCTGATGCGACTGTTAAAACTGTGACTTGGAAAAGTAGTGACACAACTGTTGCCACTGTAGACAGTACCGGCAAGGTGAAAGGCGTTTCCGCTGGAAGAGCTACGATCACGGCGACCGTCTCTGATGGGATTACAAGAGGCACCGCTGATGCGAGCATTGAGATCACCGTAAATCCGCGCTCCGCAGGGGGGACTTTGTATGTGCTGACGGATGCACTTGAGGACGGCGAATCCTATCTTATCGTCAGCGCGAAAACCGAAGGCGACGCTTTTGCGTTGACCAACAACGGGTCAAGTTCCAGCGGAACCGCCATGGGAAGCACCGCGGTCGAGATCCTCAGCGGCGATTTGGACGGCGATGGAGTTGCTGAGCTTTACATTGATACTGATGAAGAGAATATCGTCTGGGAAACGACCGCGAACGGGAGCGGGTACAACCTGACAAATGACGACGGGTATCTCGAAGGTGTTCAAGGAGCCGTCAAAGTATTCAATCCTCAGTATTATCCTACCCGCTATTGGACGTACAGCAACGAGTATTTGGAGCACAAGGGCGGATCTTATACCTATGAAGTTTATTACAGTGACAGTGGTTTCACATATCGGAACTATAATTCCGGCAGTGCCAGAAACCATATTTACATTTTCGAACAGAAAGAAATCGGTACCGCGGCTGTTACGGGTGTAAGCCTCAATAAGAGCACGCTTGAGCTGGCGCAGGGAGCTTCTGAAAAGCTCGTTGCCACAGTGGCTCCGGCAAATGCCGCCAATAAGAATGTGACCTGGAGCAGCAGTGATTCACAGGTCGCCTCGGTCAGCAGTGACGGTGTCGTTACCGCGGTTACAACGGGGACAGCAGTCATTACTGTAACAACAGTTGGCGGCGACTTCACTGCCACATGTAACGTAACAGTGAGCGAGGAAGTCGTCACGGAATACGTTCTTGCGGAGACACTGGAAGCGGGAAAGAACTATCTGATCGCTACCGGGAACAGCGGATCCGTATACATCGTATCCAACGAAGCGGCCGGTTCCCGGCACTTAAAGGGCGTTTCGGTAAATGTTGTGGATGGCAAAATCGCCATTTCTGATTCCGTGGCAGCGACGACGGTGTTCAAGTGCTATCTTGAGGATACAAGCAATGCGAACAGTACGCGCCTGAAAATCGGAACCACGGACCTATATACAAATAATGCCGATGGCCTCAGAATGTTCGAGATGACCACAGACGAAGCGGGAAAGCACTGGCATTATAGAGGTGAAAACAAGAACCTTCTGTGGTTCTTCAAGGATACCGATTCTTCCGATGGCTATACGGACACATCAAACACATATAAGTATTATCTGGAGTGCACGGATGGTATCTTTACGGATAATCATGTTTCTAACACAAGCTTAAGCAATTCCAATACTCCCAAGATCTATCTGTTTGTGGAGAAGATTCCGGTCACCGGTGTGACTGTCGATCCGACAACGGCAGCGATTGCCATTGGAGAAGAAACGCAGCTGACGGCGACGGTAGCCCCTGAAATTGCTTCCATCCAGACAGTCACCTGGAGCAGCAGTGACACCGCGATCGCGACGGTTGACAGCACCGGCAAAGTGACCGGCAAAGCTGCCGGTACGGCCACGATCACCGCAACGACGACTGACGGCGGATATAAAGACTCATGCGAAGTTACGGTAAGCACTGTCGCGGTAACCGGTGTTTCCCTTGACAAAACGTCTGTGACACTGGAGATCGGCAGAGAGACGGAACTTATAGCAACTGTTTTGCCGGAGAATGCAACGAACAAAAACGTCAGCTGGAGCAGCAGCAATGATGCGGTTGCAACGGTCGAAAATGGAATCGTCGAAGGCATTGCGGAAGGTACGGCTGTGATCACCGTAACTACTGAAGACGGCGGAGAAACAGCGACGTGCAGCGTTACGGTTATACAGCCGATCGTACGTGCCGGTTATGTGATCACGATCGCAGACTCCGGAACGGTCTATGCATTAAGCAACGAGACGGAAGAGTACTACCATACCGAAAGCAATGGATCCAATAAGTATTACGGACTGAAAGGTGTTGCATACACTACCGAAGTCGAACAGGCACAGCCGCAAAACATTCTCTGGCAGCTGACGCCGGTCCTGGATGATGATGAAAAGATAGTCGGTTATTATATTCAGGATATGGACGGCAACTATCTGAATGCTACCTATAACGGCGTCGAGCCCTATTTAGGCGAACTCAAGGTTGATGCCACACCGGATATCTGGAAACTTGACGCCAGTCTGGAAGACTGGATCGTCAATGGCAGTTACCTGCAGAGTACCAATGCCACTGTTACAGGAACAAATGCAAAAGAACTGTGCCTGGCATTTGAATCGAAAGGCCAGAATGTTGATGGGCAGCCATACAACGGCTCGAATATCCAGCTGTTTACGATCCGTTCGAGAAGCAACGCGGACAGCAGTGAGATCTCCAGTCCCGATCTTACGGTAGAGATCCGCTATGAAGAGGTATCTGAATTCACAGATGGTGAAGAGTATCTCATCGGCGTGGACACCGGAAACGGCGGAGTGTATGCGCTTCAGAACAACAGCAACAATATCCGGAGCGTGACGATCTCGTCTGAGGATGTGCATTCCGGCGATCCGGACTATATTATTTCACGCCTGACCGGGATCAACTGGAAATATACGAGCAGCAATAAGTATCTGATAAACAGCAGCAGATACCTGACAAGATCGAACGGCAATCTGTCGACAAGCAGCAGTAGCGGGAACCTGATAGGGTATATGGAGGATACATCCGGTCCTGCGGTCAAGCATTATCTGACGATGAAGAGCACCTCCGGCTCCAGTAATACCTATTACCTCACCTGCAGCAGCAGCGGCACGTTTGGGGTCAGCAGCGCAAACTCCACCTCAAATGCTGCGGACGTGCGTCTGTTTGAGAAAAAGATCATCATTACCTACGACGTCAAATGGATCGGCGCAAATGGAGCGGTTCTTTATCATGATGAATATGGTAAAGGTGAAATTCCTCAGTACAGTGGAGCAACTCCTGAAAAGCCGGATGATGAGCAGTATACCTACACATTTGCCGGGTGGAGTGACGGAACGAACACCTACGGTCTTGAGGAAGACCTGCCGGCAGTAACCGGTATTACCGTATACACCGCTGTCTTTACCGCAACAGAAAAGGGAGTCGGCCCCACCATAACATTCCTGGATTCTGACGGCACGACCGAGATCGCGAAAGTCACCGTTGCACCGGGCACGGAATGGGGCGAGTTTGATCTCCCGGATAATCCGCAGAAGACCGGCTATACATTCACCGGATGGGACGGAGCTCCCACGATCATTACGGAAGATGTTACGGTCACCGCTACATATTCGGCCAATCTGTACATGATCAAATTCGTGGACGACGACGGTACGGAGTTGCAGAGCAGCGAAGTCGCGTACGGCGAGACACCGGAATACGCCGGTGAAGCGCCGACAAAAGAAGCAACGGCCCAGTACACCTACGAGTTTGCGGGCTGGAGTCCTGCGATTGCAGAGGTGACCGGTAACGCGACCTATACGGCGACGTATACCAGCACGGTGAACAAGTACACGGTCACGTTTGTGGACGAAGACGGCGAGACCGTGCTGAAGGAAGCGACGGAATACGACTACGGCACGGCCGCAGCTGATATTGTGAAGCCTGCGGATCCGACGAAGGAAGCGACGGCGCAGTACACCTACACGTTCGCAGGCTGGGATCCTGAGATTGCAGCTGTGACCGGCGACGCGACGTACACGGCGACGTACACGGCGACGTTCACCGAATATATACCGTCGAACATTGAATCCAATACGGTGAATTTTGATGGAAAGCTGTTTCTGATTACCTATATCAAACTGAGCGACGATGTTATGGCGGATGCGAACGCATATGTGAGCGTGACTTTCAACGGTAAGACGACGAAGCATTCCGTAGCAAAGCTAATACAGCAACTGGACGGCCAGGGCCGTGTGAGTGTGTGGCAGGAACTGTTCGCTGCGATGATGCGCGACAAGATGACGCTGCAGGTCTTCAACGGAAAGGATGAAGTCCAGCCTCTGAAGTATAAGGGGGGGGATACGAATGTAACGGACAGCTTCGTATATAGCGCACTGGATTATCTGAAGGACCGCCAAGAGAACAGCACAAACCCAAAGATGAGGGAGCTGGCTCGGGCAGCGGAGTTGTATGGCACTGCAGTACAGGTGTACTTCAACTACAAGACCGATCAGCTGACAACAAAAGATATCGCGGCGATGGAGGCGGCGGCGGTCGAGATCAGCATACCGCAGAGCTGTGAAGAAGTTCTGACCGGAACGCTGCCGGACGGAGTCAAAAAGCGAACGAAGACGGTGATGTTTGAGTCGGATAACACGCTGCGTCAGTACTACTACATTGACGACGAGAGCATTGGGAACTATACGTTCACGCTGAATGATGATACCGTGGAGCCTGAGAGGGCAGAATCCGGCAAGTACTATGTGGATCAGCCGAACATTGCGTCGGGACTGTTGTCTAAAGAATACACGTTCATTGTGAGCGACGGGACCAACACGTTTAAGATCTCTTCGAGTGCGCTGGGGTATGCGTACGACCGTCAGCAGAAGAGCCAGAAACAGGATATGGTGAATCTCGCAAAGCTGCTCTACCGCTACAGTCTGGCGGCCGACGCTTATTTCGACGGTTCGAATTGATGTAAATTATAAACTTCAGAAAGGAGAAGATACATGGAGAATACTTATCAGCCAGTGGAGATAGAAATCATATATTTCCAGACCGAGGACGTCATCACGACCAGCGGTGGCTGCTCCTGGGAAGGCGAGGAAGCCTGAGCCAATCGCACAGTCAAGAAATGGGGCTGTCATACGAATGTATGACGGCCCCCTCTTTTCGGCATTGAACGAAAGTAAGCGGTTCGGGCGATCACAAGTATCATACGTCTATAGAATGAAACTGTTGTGTAAAAGATGGATAGGAATTATGGCGATTTTTCCGATGCAGAATACGCTTTTGGCAGGAATGGGGTTGACGGATTGACACATTATTATGTAAAATAACATCGGTTGTTTTACTCTGTCGCTGAAACGGAGGATCATCATGAAACGGTGTTGTCGTTCCTGCTGGCACTGCTTCTGTGCGTCGGCATTATGCCTCTGAGCGTGCCGGCGGATGAGACAACCCCTGCTGACGAAGAAGCTTTCGTTACGGAGACAGCCGAAGAGCGCGAATAAGTTCCAGTGCCAGAACCGGAACTCGATCTGGAACCCGCGGAACCCACCGGGGAGGATGCACCCGCCGAGGAGGAATCCACTGCGAGAGAAGCCAACGTGGATGAAGCCCCCGCTGCGGAGAGAGGCCCATGGCGCCGAGGAAGTGATTGCCGCAACCGAGGAGGAAGAGATCCGCAGCGTCACCCTCTCTGCGGTCATGCTGGCCGCTGTCATATATACAGAAAGAAGAGATCAACGGCTGTGACAATAATCGAAATCGGCGACCGGCGCGTCGTCAGTATTATCAAAAAAAAGATAAGTCCGGACAAGTACTACTGTCTATCTAACTATACTTTTTTGTATTCCGACGATCGGACGCATCTGCTACGGAATACGCTGACTGGCATGACAGCCGCGCTATCTGATGCGGAGTGGGCTTGTATGAAAATCGCCCGGAAACAGCCGATCAATGGGGCGGAACTCATGGACGCCGGCCTTGAAGAGTTGGTGTGGTACTGCTTTCTCGTCGTGAAAGACACGGACGATTACAAGCTGTATGAACTTGCGGTTTCTGTCCTGAAAAATATGTCCCGCGAGGAAAAGGGAACGAAAGCCTATACCATACTTTCGACCACTGGCTGCAACGCCCGCTGCGCCTATTGTTACGAAGAGGGGATGCCGGTACAAACGATGAGCGAGGAAACTGCAGACTGCGTGGCAGACTTTATCGAGAAGACACGCTGGCAGAACATGATCAAGCTCATCTGGTTCGGCGGAGAGCCGCTAGCCGGAAGCCGCATCATTTCCCGGATCTGCAACAGGCTGAACGAGAAAAACGTCCCTTTCCACTCCAAGCTTGTGACAAACGCCACGTTGCTGACACCGAAACTGCTGGATGAAGCCGTTGAACTATGGCACTTGGACTCGGCTCAGGTATCTGTGGATGGGAAAAGGGAAGACTATGAAGCCAGGAAGCGGTATGTCGATCCCTCTGCACATCATTATGACGCAATGATTCACGCGGTCGGAATCATGCTGGAACGGGGGCTCAAGGTCACGCTCCGCTGTAACTATGATGGAGACAACCAAGAAGGGCTGACGGAGTTCTTCGACGACGTAAAGGCGCGCTTTGGCTGCCCGGATAATCTGTCCGTCTACCCGGCGATTCTGTTCCAGGCTCATGCCGATGAAAGCTGTATCGATCTGTACAGGAAAAAGCAGATGTTGAATGCGTATCTCAGGGAGCTGGGGCTGAAGAAAGAAGATAAGATCAATCAACCTCATAAGCTGAAACTTAATCTTTGTGGGGCGGATTCCGGCGATAAGTGTGTAGTTATCGGCTCGGACGGCAAGCTGTATCATTGTGAGCATCTGCCGGGAAACACGTCGTTCGGCAGCGTGTTTGACCTGCAGACGTCTATCTATAGCGACGAGCGAGCAAATCTGTCCGCTGATGAGAGATGCAGGACCTGCAGCTTCCTTCCGGAATGCACTCCCTTTTTCCGAAACGGCTGCCCGGACTTCTTTGACCGTTGCCGCGCATTCAGGAAGATCGAAACAGACGAGGCGATGCGTCGACTTATTCTGAATCTCGGAGCGGCCCAAATACCAGATGGAGCAGGGTACGCCGTATGATCGGTATTTACTGTTTGTCAGGGCTGAATATTCATATTCAATCTCTCTATCCATATATTCATAAGTTTTGTGAAGAATATCGCAGTGACGGCGAATCTGAGATATCTATAAAGACGACCCTCGCCGATATTGACTTTGAACGGGAGAAATCTGCCCGCAAGGATGAGCTCGAGGGCATTCCAACACGGCAGTTCTCAGATGGTTATCTTGAGACGTTGGCGGTCTACCGCAAGATCGCGGAGAAGATGCCCCGCTATGACACCATCTTGTTTCATGGTTCTTGTATAGCGGTGGACGGTGTTGGTTATCTGTTTACCGCCAAAAGCGGAACCGGTAAGAGTACCCACACTCGCCTGTGGCGGGAGCTGCTGGGCGTCAAGGCTGTGATGGTCAACGATGACAAGCCGCTGATTCGCATGACTGGGGAAGGCGCTGTCATATATGGTACTCCCTGGGACGGTAAACACCGGCTGAGCTCAAATATTGCTGTCCCGCTGAAAGCTGTCTGCATCTTGGAACGGGCTGAGGAAAACGCTATCCATCCGATTACCGCAGACGAGGCATACCCCATGCTCCTGCAGCAGGTGTACCGCCCCATGGACAGAATGGCCATGAATACGACGTTGGCCCTGATTGACCGGCTGGCGGTTTCTGTGAACCTCTGGCGATTAGATTGTAATATGGATCCAGAGGCGGCCCGCGTCGCCTATGAAGCGATGAAAGGATAAATGTAGCATGAAGCTGAACAAGGAATTCCTGATCCATAATACCGGTGATGAGTCCATTCTCGTTCCCACGGGGAATGCCGAATTTTCCGGCGTAGTCCGGGGAAATAATACCCTTGGCGCTATACTGGAGCTTTTGAAGACCGATGCCACTGAGGCGGAGATCATTGCGGCGATGAAAGCTCGTTTTGAGGCACCGGAAGGCGATATCGAACGGGATGTGGCCAAGGTGGTTTCAGAGCTTCAGAAGATCGGGGCGCTGGATGAGTAAAAGCTCCTTTGAGGAGATCCTAGAGAAGGAAGGGCGCCTTATCTATTCCAACGTTGGAGACAGTATGCAACCACTGATCCGGCAGGGACGAGATCTGCTGGTGATCGAATCGCCGCGTGGCCGGCTGAAAAAGTACGACGTGCCCCTGTATCGGCGGGACAGCGGACAGTATGTGCTGCACCGCGTTTTGCAGGTGCGTGAGCATGACTATGTGCTTTGTGGCGACAATCGCTGGCACAGAGAGACCGGCGTCACGGACCGGCAGATCCTCGGCGTTTTGACATCCGTCGTACGGGACGGGAAAGAACTTCCTGTGACAGACTGGCGCTGCCGGTTCTACATCCACCTGTGGTGTGGTTTGTTCCCCTTGCGGGCTTTACTGCTAAAGGGGTTCCATGAGTTGAAACGGTTGATAAAACGATGAAGGACAGAACGTTACACTGGTTATACAACGTTCCTGGCAGAAAAAAAAGATATATCCTCGTCCTAATGGTGGTCCAGGCGCTGCATGGAGCGTCCGGCGTCCTGTATAGTCTTCTGCTCCGGGATATTGTGGATGCTGCCGCAGGACACGATATCACGGGCTTCCTGCACGGGATGTTCATGATAATCCTGCTTGTTGCCGCACAGCTAGCGCTTCGCGCCGTAATCCGCTGGCTGACGGAGCTCGGCAAGTCCGCCATTGAGAATATCTTCAAGGCGCGGCTGACAAATACGTTACTGCACAAAGATTATCTGGCGGTCAGCACCGTGCATTCTGGTGAGTGGCTGAACCGCCTGACAAACGATGCAAAGGTCGTGGCAGATAACTACGTGGAAATCCTGCCGGGTCTGATGGGTATGGTGGTGAAGCTTATCAGTGCCCTCGCCATGATCATTGCGCTGGAACCGCGGTTTGCTGCGATCCTGATTCCCGGTGGTGTGGCACTTGCCATCCTTGTTAGGTTGTTTCGAAAGGTTTTGAAACGCCTTCATAAGAATGTGCAGGAGGCTGACGGGCATCTGCGGGTATTTCTGCAGGAGCCCATAGGAAATCTTTTGATGATTCGCTCTTTTGCTGCCGAAACGCAGACCAAAACTGAGAATGAGGACAAAATGCAGGAGCATCAGGCTGCCAGGATGCGGAAAAACCGCTTCTCCAACCTTTGCAATATCGGCTTCGGTACGGTCATGAACGGCATGTATCTGCTTGGTGTGGGCTGGTGCGGTTACGGGATCTTGATCGGAACGATCAGTTTTGGAACTATGACCGCCATCACTCAGCTCATAACACAGATACGGATGCCTTTTGCCAATATAACCGGCTATCTTCCGAAGTATTATGCATTGCTGGCATCGGCGGAACGGCTGTTGGAGGCGGAGAATTTCCCAGACGAGGATTTTGATACGGAAGCCGGATTACCTGAGGTACTGGCGCTCTATGAGAATAACTTGTCCGCCATTGGCCTGAGGGATGTGTCTTTCACATACTATCCACCTGCGGAAACTCCGGGCGACCTATCCAAAGACAGCATGCCGATTGTTCTGGAGCAAATCTCCCTCTTACTCCGCAAAGGGGAGTACGTGGCTTTCACCGGGCAGAGTGGCTGCGGAAAATCCACTATTCTGAAGCTGCTGATGTGCATCTACCAGCCGGACAATGGAGAGCGTTACTACATTTCAACAGGCGGGGAGAAGCACAAACTGACCGGCGCTTATCGGCGTCTGTTTGCCTATGTTCCGCAGGGGAACGCCTTGATGAATGGAACGATCCGGCAAATTGTCAGCTTCGCGGAGCCGGAGGCTGCAGTGGACGAGAAACGAGTGTGGAAAGCTCTGACCATTGCCTGTGCGGATTCGTTTGTTTCTGAGTTGGACAGCGGTGTCGTTACACTGCTGGGCGAGCGGGGAGCGTGCCTTTCCGAAGGTCAGATGCAGCGTCTTTCCATTGCGCGGGCCGTGTTCTCCGGGAGTCCGATCCTGTTGCTGGATGAGGTCACCAGTGCCCTGGATGCGGAAACGGAGCGCAGGCTGCTGCAAAACTTGCGAGGAATGACCGACAAAACAGTGGTTATCGTGACCCATCGCCCAGCGGCACTTGAGATCTGTGACAGAGTGTTGGAATTTACAGAGAGCGGAGTAATACACCATGCCCACTGAAGAATATCGATCCGCGATCCTGGATCTGGTCTATCTTGCCTCGTGTGCGGTGAACGGTCATACCCCAGATGCTGTCCGGGTCAGTCAAATGGATCTGACGGCGCTCTATCATGCGGCGGATCATCATCTGCTGACGGGGATTACTGCCATGGCTCTGGAGAGCGTCGGGGTAAAGAATGAGGCGTTTACACAGGCCAAGGGCAAGGCCATTCGCAAGGTTGCTGCTTTTGACATAGAGCGTCCTGCTGTCCTTGCGAAGCTGGAAGAAGCGGGCATCTGGTATGTGCCGCTTAAGGGCGCCGTCCTGAAAGAGCTGTATCCAAGAATGGGAATGCGGCAGATGTCAGACAACGACATTCTAATCGATGAGAACCGCATAGAGGATACCGACAGGATCATGGAAAACTTGGGCTTTTCCCATGAACACAGCGGTGCTTTCCACAATGTTTACTATAAAGAGCCGGTTTGCAGTTTTGAAATGCACTACGCGCTGTTCTCTGCTCGTTATGAGCGGCTATATAGCTATTATAAAAAAGTTAAGGAAAGGCTCCTGAAGGACACGGACAACAGGTTCGGGTATCATTTCTCGGACAACGATTATTACATCTACATGATCGCCCACGAATATAAGCATTACTCCAACGGCGGTACCGGCCTGCGCTCTCTGCTGGATACATATGTGTTCTGCAAGAACAAAGGTGACGCGCTGGACTGGTCGTATATAGCGGGTGAGATGCAGATGTTGGGTATTGCGGATTTTGAGAATCACAACCGAAATCTCGCCATGCATTTATTTAGTGGAGACGAGTTGAGCGCAGAGGAAGCGGAGATGATGGATTACGTTCTGTCCTCTGGCACTTATGGTACATTACGTAATCGTATCAATAATCAGATAAAGCAATACGGAAGCGGACCTCTTGGAAGGCGTAAATACTTTTTCAATAGGCTGTTTCTACCAATGCATACCGTCCGAGCATGTTTTCCTCTGTTTGCGCGGTTTCCGATCCTTCTGCCGTTTCTGCCGCTTTATCGTCTGTTCCGCGGCTTAACTGAGCGCAGGGAGGAAATTCGTTCTGAATTGAAGATCTTAGCAGAATACAACGGCAAGGAATAACTGAGGTTGTTCTCCCGCGCAGGATGCATGACAGAAATGATGGTTTTTGGAAAACGAGCCCAAAGTCATACGCTATTTTCAAACGATAGGAATCCTGATGTGCGCGATGGATAAGACCGGGCGTAAGGATGGAATAGTGTCAGAAGAAAACAATCATAATAATGAGCCAAATAATGAGCGGCAAGGAGCATTTCCTTGCCGCTTTTCAGTAAACGTCAAATAAACCGGCGGATTGAAGGCTCCCTCCTCAAAAAGCCGGGGACGGCTTGGAACTCCCTTGGCTTTCAGGGATGGAGAGACGGCTAAGCAGATCGTCTAATCGGACCGGGACGGATCTGCCACAAGCAGGTCTGCCTTAAGCGGTTCCAGTCCCCGATGGACACATTCTACTGAGGAATAGTATGACTTGAGGTCAATAGTAGTCCGAAATAATGTTTGCTGTTAGTTTCGGTTTGACTTCAGGGGCAGGGCGCTTGCTGTAAACCGGAAGTCCCTGCTTACTCAGCAACTCCCGCCAGCAGTGCACATGATTGTATCTGGCAATCGTATACCAGCATGGAGTGCCGGGTGACCGTTTGCGGTTGTATTCCTCCCCACTGGCCGGTTGGACGCGCTGATAATCCCGGATGAAATGCTCCGTCACCTCCGCATTAGCTTCATCCTGGGAGGACGGCGAGGAAGGGCAGTTCCGGGTCAGCCAGGTGCGCAATATCACCCTGTATTTGTTTTGTATGACTGTATGCGGGGGGAACCTCCGCTTTTTGAAGTCTGTGACGGTGGGGGTCCTGCCGTGGTCCAGGATGAACTGCTCGACAGCGTCCTGAATGGCCTTGTCGGTCCAGCGGGTGAGGGAAAGCTCTTCGGATAGCGTATGTAAGATCTCCGCGGCCTCCGGTTGGGCTCCATCCTCCCGGATCAGTCGGATTGCCAATGCCAAAGCTTGCTTCCGCATCATGGAGTACAGCCTCCTTTCAGGCTTACTCCATCCGATGATCATGGGCACGCCGTAGGTGGAAAAACGCACGTTCTGTTCCACGTCGAAGTTGTCGATGGCCTTGATGAGGCCGATGCAGC